>JGI24703J35330_11748287_pt1 | contig 13250 bp, 15 predicted proteins | sample TergutNt197P1_FD_35330 | JGI IMG/M metagenome (IMG submission 35330) | reverse complement strand
GAGTATACTTAAATGAAAAGAAGGAGGCCTTTATAATGGCACGTGTTTGTTATGTTACGGGACGCCGTACAACAAGTGGACAAAACCGTTCGCACGCGATGAATAAAACAAAGCGTACGTACAAGCCTAACTTACAAAAAGTTAGAATCATGGTTAACGGTTCACCTAAAAAAGTTTATGTTTCAGCAAAAGCATTAAAATCAGGATTAGTAGAAAGAGTTCTGTAATAATAAAAGCTACCATTTGGTAGTTTTTTTATACAAAAAAACAGGGCCAATATAGCGACCCCATTTCATTCGTAAAAAAGCTTAATTACATAAAAGGCTTCAAGCATAGTGGGTTTGTTTAAAAAAACACGTCCAGAATGCGCCTTTGTTAATATAGATGACACAATGCGCAAATGTGTTACTATAAAATTCAAATAATTTGTTTGATCAACATTTTTTAGGTTTATTACAGTATCATTTCAAGGTAAAAGTCATTAACGCCACTCGAGTAGCAAATCTATGAGCTTAAGAAATAAATCGTCGACCATTATAATGTAACCAAATTCGACACACTTATACATTAACAAATGCAATTTTTTTAAATCCTACAGTTAGACCTAATTATCCTACACTTGTTGTGGATTTTCAAATTTTTCGTGGTATAATTGATTTATCAAGTTAAGGAATACATTTCCTAAAAGTTTTCGCTAATCTGAAGTGGCGGAAACTTTTTTTATTATTAAAAATTGTTGGAGGGATGAAAGTGACTACATCAGCGGAGAATTCAAAGTTTAAATCATGGATAAAGCTACACCAGAAAAAATACCGAACAAAAGAGCAAAAATTCTTGATTGAAGGTCCTCATTTAATAGAAGAGGCGATTTTCGCAAATGTTGTGGAAGAGATAATTTTATGTGAGGGGGTTCGTTTTGAAACTAATCTTCCTACGACGACACTTAAAAAGCAGCTTTTTGAAAAACTGGCGCAAACTGTTACTTCTACTGGTATTATGGCGCAATGCTTGATTAAACCGCAGGATATTAATGCCTATAATCGTGTTCTTTTGGTTGATGGCGTTCAGGATCCCGGTAATTTAGGGACGCTTGTGAGGAGTGCGTTAGCATTTGGTTTTGACGGTGTTTTTTTGAGTGAGGATACAGTGGATCTTTATAATGAGAAAGTTGTGCGGGCGACTCAAGGGGCAATTTTCCGTTTACCTGTGGTGAGAAAGAATTTGCTTGAGGTTGCTTCTTTGATTCAAGATGAAGGTGGGCGCATTTATGCTACTTCTTTAAATGCTGAGTCAAAATTTATCCATGAGGTAAAACCTTCACCAAATATGGCTTTTATTGTTGGTAATGAAGGGGCAGGCGTAAGAGATGAACTCGTTGCTATGAGCGATGAGGTTGTTATTATTGCTATGAGTGAGGCCGTTGAGTCTTTGAATGTTGGAGTTGCGGGGAGTATTTTGATGCATTATTTTAATGGGTTGTAACTTGAAAAATTAAAAGGAGTTAACAATATGAATCTATTTGACCAATCACTTGCTACAAAAACTAGCCCATTTGTTGCAGGGATGAATAACGAACAAAAATTAGCTATTGAAAAAACTGAAGGACCATTACTTATTTTAGCAGGTGCTGGCAGCGGGAAAACACGTGTTGTGACACATAGAATTGCCTATTTAATCGAAGAAATGGGTGTAGCGCCCTGGAGCATTTTAGCTATTACCTTCACAAATAAAGCTGCCCGTGAAATGAAAGAAAGAACAACATCACTTTGCCCACTTGGTCGTGAAGTATGGATTTCAACGTTTCATTCAATGTGCGTATCAATTTTAAGACGCTTCATTGATGCATTAGGTTATGACAAAAACTTCGCAATACTTGATGACGCAGACCAAATTTCTGCATTAAAACAAATTTTAAAAGCGAGAAATATTGATGCCAAAATTCATCCACCAAAATATTATTTAGCCAGAATTAGTGATGCAAAAAATCAAATGAAACTGCCTGCTGATATAATCCCAGATAAATTTTTAAACGACATGTTTAAAGAAGTCTATACTGATTATCAAAAACTGATCAAAAATAACAACCGTCTTGATTTTGATGATCTGTTAATGTTTACTGTGCATCTATTTGAGAAAAACCCGGACATTTTAGCGTATTATCAACAAAAATTTAAATATATCCATGTTGACGAATATCAAGATACGAACCATGCGCAATATAAAATAGTGAAATTACTCGCAGGCCTTCACCGTAACATTTGCGTCGTAGGTGATTCTGACCAGTCAATTTATAGCTGGCGTGGCGCTGATATTACAAATATATTATCTTTTGAAAAAGATTATGAAGAAGCTGTAGTAATAAAACTCGAACAAAATTATCGATCAACACAAACTATTCTTGATGCGGCAAATGATGTAATAAGTAACAATCCTGCCCAGTATGAAAAAAGACTTTACTCAGAACTAGGAAGTGGGTCAAAAGTCGTTGTAAAGCAAGCCTTCAGTGGGGATGACGAGGTCAATTATGTTGCGTTAGAGATTAAAAAACTTATTGATAGCGCAGCGTCATATGAAGATATTGTACTTTTATATCGTACTAATAGTCAATCGCGGATTTTTGAACAACATTTTATGCGCCAGAATATTCCGTACAGGTTAGTTGGCGGGCTTTCGTATTTTAAGCGTAAGGAAATTAAAGATTTGGTTGCATATTTGCGATTAATTCTTGATGCTCGGGATGATTTTTCGTTTGAAAGAATTGTGAATGTGCCTGCTCGTGGAATTGGTGCGACGACTGTAGAAAAGGTTGCAGTTGCGGGGACTCAGATGGGAGTTTCAATGTTTTCTTCAATTCCAATGATCGCTCAGAGTTTAACTGCTACTACTGCAAATAAGCTCTTAAAGTTTCAAGATTTAATTTTATCAATGCTTACTGTAATTGAGGATATGGATCTTCCTGTATTTATTGATTATGTACTAGAAGAAACCGGATACATTCAAATGCTTGAGGCGGAGGATACTATTGAATCAAAAAGTCGCATTGATAATTTAGAGGAATTTAAGTCAATGGCTGTTTCTTTTGAAAAAGATCACCTGTTGGAGGTAATCGCGCGCGAAGAATTAGATGTAGATATCGAAAATATGACAAATCGCCAGAAATTAGAAATCTTGCTTGCAGATATTGCCCTTCAAACTGATGTTACAGAAGGTGATGAAGATTCAGATAAGATAACGTTGATGACGATTCACGCTTCAAAAGGTTTAGAATTTGATACTGTCTTTCTTGTTGGTTTTGAAGATGGGATCTTTCCGCTTCATTCCTCAATTGAGGCAGGTCTTGAAGAACTTGAAGAAGAACGCCGTCTTGCATATGTTGCTATTACTAGAGCTAAACGCAAACTGTATATTACAAATGCAAGAAGCCGAGTTCATCATGGGCAAACTAAATATAATCCTGTTTCAAGGTTTCAAAAAGAAATTACTCCAGCAAGACTTGAAATCATCGGACAAAGCGGTGGATTTCTTGCTGCAAACAAAAAGCCATTTAACGCCAATGCTACTAAATCGGAAATGATAAAACCAGCTAACGCACCTGTAAAGCTTAATAGTAGTAGTAAATTTTCACCAGGCGATAAAATTATGCATGACACATTAGGCGCAGGTGTTGTAGTTTCAACTGATGCTAAAACTGTTAGCATTGCTTTTGGAGTAGAACATGGCATCAAAAAACTAATTGCAACACACCCTGCGATTAAGCCTGTATAAAAAAAAGAAATTTCTAGGCGCTAGCCTTTCCCAAAACGTCACTTTTTTAATATACTAACGAGGAATAGTCATATAGGCAGTTGACTTTGAATTGTTCGCCTAAACTTATGGTCGATTGTTTTTAAATGAAGGGAGTTAGTAAATATGTGTCAAAATAGATGTCAACCAAATGGTGTACCAAGAATGATGAATTGTAACTCAATGGTGGATCCTAGAATTGCAAATGTTCGTGCGATGGCAGTTAGCCAGTCAGGAATAGTAGGTGGCCGTTGCCAAGATGTATTTGATTCACAAACAGAAGTAATCATTGAACAACCAGTTATGACAGCTCCAAATATTATTAACCATCACCGCAGAGTTGAACATATCGTTCCTGTAATAACCGAAAATATTCACAGAAACCATACACATCACGAATTTGTCGTTAGGCCTGAACCAAGAATGAGTCAAACATTCGATTCTGATTTCACAGTGGGACGCCCATTACCAGCGCAACAATTTGCAACTATGCAACCATTTAACGCCGGTGCTTCACAGCTAGTACCCGTTGAAATTGACGTCATCGAAAAGTTTGGACTAGCAAATCAAGGGATGAACAATGCTTTCGCTAACCAGTTTGCCATGCCCCTTACAGGGATGAATAATTTTTCTTTTACTCAACCGGGGATTAATGGATTTGCCCCGCAAAATTTCGCACGTACCCCAATTTAATTTTCTATTTTCTTATATCAATATTAAAACCGAGTTCAAGAATTTGAGCTCGGTTTTAAATCGGCTTGATAACTTCTAATAGCTGTGACTAGACTAAATATGGCACCTAACACCCAGAAAATCGACGCCCATATCCTTGTTTTATCAGTAACAAATGTATTCCAATCCATTTTATAACCCACTTTCTTAAAAATGCCTACTGTAGTATATGGCTAGGAGTAATTTGTGTGACAAATTCTAACTAAACAGTAGTCGCTGTGTGAGTTTTTTGCTATAATTATTATTTCAATAAATCTTAAATCAAACTACAAGGAGTGGTAAGTATGAGTAACATTTATGGGTATGTTAGAGTTTCAACAAAAGATCAAAAAGAGGATAGGCAAATTATAGGGATGTCTTCGCTTGGGGTTGAGCAAGGAAATATTTTTGCTGACAAGCAGTCTGGTCGAGATTTTAATAGGCCAAATTATCAAAAGTTGTTAAAAAAGTTAAAAAAAGACGATACTTTAGTTATAAAAAGTATTGACCGATTAGGTCGAAATTATACTGAGATAATTGAGCAGTGGAGAGTTATTACAAAGGTGAAGCAGGTTAATATTGTTGTGCTTGATATGCCGCTTCTTGATACGAGGAAAAAAGATGATGGTTTAACTGGCACGTTTATTGCGGATATGGTTTTGCAAATTTTAAGTTATGTTGCACAGTTAGAAAGAGAATTTATTAATGTGAGGCAAGCAGAAGGAATTAAAGCGGCGCGCGCAAGAGGTGTGGAGTTTGGGCGAAAGCCAATCGAGATTCCGCAAGATTTTTTAAGAGTTAGGTATTTGTATGAGAAAAATGAAATTTCTGCAAGGGAAGCGGGTCGTTTGCTTGGGGTTAATTATAAGACTTTTCAGAAGTGGCTCCATTGTGGGTGAGTTTAGAGATTGAGAATTTTTGTTTAAAACGACTATTAAAAAACAGAAAAAGTTGTCTGAGGATGAATGGCTTAGAATTGTAGCAAAGGAAGGTATTGCAATTTTAATTGCTAAAAGCTTTTTAGATATCGGCATGAGTTTTGAAGGAAGATCAAAGCATACAGCTCTAACAGAGCGTCCTTCAAAATTTATAATTAGCATGTGTTTTCGACATTGCGCACACGAGGATTTAAAGAGCTAATGCTTTAGATCTCATGTTCTGATAAATCCTCATTAAGTTCTGCTTTAATGCGAGCTGCTAGTTTGAACGCACCTTGATCTTTTGCGATTGTAATACCTTGTTCATAATACTCCTTTGCTATTTCTATAGTAGAATTTGTAAATAACATCTTTTTCCCCTCTACCATTTTTAAAATTGGCATCTTGTGGTATAATTGGTGTTCAATAATTAATTCATAACAACTAGAAATTATACGAGTTAATTTATCGTATTGTTTATGTTTTATCAATATTGCCAAAGAAATGATTAAATTATCTAGCATAATTGCAGAACTAATGTAGAATAAGTCATTCGTTCTACTTAACATCAATTTTAAAGTTTTCTCAAATTCATTGCTCAATTCATCACTTCTAAAAATTATTTGCAAATGAAGTTTAAGCATTATGAGTTCAGTTTCACCCAAAATCGATTTTTTCTGCAAACTAGTAAGCGATAAATGCTTGTCTAATAGCTTTTTAGAGGCGTCTATATTTCCAGTTAATATAAGGGTTGTGATCAATTTGTGTGTGGTTACTAATAATTTTTGAGACTCTGGAATTAGGCTGAAAAAATTTTTTTCAATCTCTTCATATATCTCTTGTTGTTTATTTATGAACTCCTCCTCTCGATATAAAGAGAGAAAAATTAATCTATCTTTCAGTTTAAAGTATTCATTTGATAAGTTTATATTTTCTTCATTTTCTTCGATCAAATAGGCTACGGGCACTCCTAGCCTGTTTGCAATGAAATACAGTGTTTGAATATTCGGCATGCATTTACCTCTTTCTATTCGAGATAATTGCTTTACCGACAGATCACTTTCATCTTCACAAAATTTTTCCTGAGTCATTTTTTTTGCTTTTCTAACTGAGCGGATTTTATTTCCTAAATAATTATTATCTAATTCCATTGTTTTTCCCTCCATAACATCTATTATACTCTATTCATATTAAAAATTCAACAAAGGAAGCGTATAAAAACCAAAAATGAAACAAAATCCGACATCAATGTCCTGTACAATGAGTCATTTATCTGTTAAAATTGCCTTGTATCCAGAACTATAATTGCTTACGCAAATAAGAAGTGGAGGTGAATTTGTGATGTTAATTATGATACGCTGATTGATCATGCTGAATGTTTGAAAATGATCGATGAGTTATTGTTAACATACAGACTATTAAATACTGTATACGACAATCTTATAACAACCAGCGAAATTAATAAGTTAGAAAAGATTCCATTAGTAGATGTAACCTATAAGTATAAGCGACAAAATATGTTTTATCCTCTCTTCTTTTCTCAAAAAATTGATCCAGAATTTCTTTTAGCGAATGATATCACTAGAGTTTCAAATATTTTGATAAACAAGTTTTAACTCCCAAAAATTATTTTAAAATCTCACCAATAACAGAAGAAACGCTCTAAATTAATAAAAGAGACGTAATGGATTACACTCAAGGAGTTTACTTTTCAGAAAAATTATCTGAGAAAACAATTTCCACTAGTATGTTAAGTTATAATGTCGAATTTTTAAACCTTGACATAGAGCTTCCAAAATGCTACAATTTAAACTATCAACCAATTGACATTCTGTTTGCTTTTTATGAAAAAAACAGTCTTACAAATAGTTATATAATTCAGGTGAGAGCTTTAATCGACCAAGAAGATCTTGTTTTATCGATCAGCAATGCATATATCAAAAAAGAATATAGAACTAAAAACACTGATCAGCTACTTAACAACAAAATTAAATTTAAAATCCCATGGGTATTCATTGGTGTTGACCCTAAGCGTGGGTACAAATTTCTTTTCGACATAGAATTCACCGGATTGTTAAGCAAAGAACTGAAAAATGTAAATTCCCACAACAAAATCACGGTTGATGAAATCAGCGCATTAAAAGACAGGCACACGTATTTATACAGTCCAGAAATATTTACAGAAATTACATTGACATAACACAAGGAGCACACCATCTATGGTCATGTACCTAAAACAAATCAAACTTTCTTTTATGAGTGAGTTTGTTTACAAGAGCAACACGTATTTACTTTTATTTACGAATATCATTAGCTTTTACATTAGACTCACCATTTGGCAAACAATATATAGCGAAAATGTCAATTTTTCTGTTAGCCTTGACGAAATGATAACTTTTATAATTGTCGGCTTATTGATCAGAGGATTAACTGGGAAAACTATCGCAAGAGACTTTGCTGCTCAAATTGTAAGTGGAGCAGTAGAACGTTATTTCACAAAACCTCTAAATTTAAAACATTACCTCTTATCAGAAAAACTGGGGAGAAATTTATTCACTACTTGCTTTAATGTCTTGCCGGTGTTAATTTTTGCCACAATATGGTTTAGAGGAATTGTTGTTGATATAACGTTTTTGCCACTGTTTATTTTATCGCTAGTTTTAAGCATTTTACTAATGTTTCAAATCGACTATGCACTATCATTGTTTACATTTTGGTTGAAAAACGGTGTACACATTGACTTTTTACTAAGTGCATTATTTGCTGTTTTTGCGGGCTCTGTTATCCCATTATGGTTTTATCCGACTGCTTTAAGAAATGTTGCTTTATTTTTACCTTTCAGACTTGTCTTTTTCGAACCAATAGAAATATTTATGGGGCGTATGTCGCAACTAGATGCTATTGGAATCATAACCCTTCAAATTGTCTGGATTATCATTATGAGTTTAATATCTAAATTGATTTGGAATAAAGCTCAAAAAGTCATTGACATACAAGGAGGTTAGCTATGAATGAACTAATTTTATATTGGCGCTTAGTTTGCTTACAAACAAAAGCTCAACTTGAATACCGTGGAGCCTTTATGCTTATGTTTTTGGCAAAAATAGTTGGATGGGGAAGTGAATTCATAGTTGTGATAATCTTGTTTAGCACTTTTGATAGTATAGGTGGCTGGGGCATGTATGATTTGTTATTTATTCACGCCATTAATATTATGTCCTATTCAATGATATCACAATTTTTACTCAATCCATGTCACAAAATGTCCGCTGAGGTAAGAACTGGAACTTTTGATAGTTTACTAACAAAACCTGTCAACCCATTTTTTCATTATGTTTTTAGGATATTTTCAACTGGGTATATAAGCAATATTACCATGTGCTTAGCCGTTTTAGGAGTTGTTTTATCAAGATCAGCATTTGAATTTTCAATTTTAAATGTTGGATTATTAATCGTTACCTTGCTCGGTGGAGCATTCTTTCAAGGAACTCTATATATCCTTATTTCAATAACAGCATTTAAAATGGTTAAAAATGATGCTGTTAATTCCCTAATATATGTCTTACGAGGATTCATTGCTTATCCCATTCATATTTATGCATCACCTATTCGTATTCTACTAACATTTATTGTTCCATTTGCATTTACCTCATATTATGCTGCTTTATACTTTCTAAACCATGGAGGAGGAATGCATCTGATTTTTATTGGATTTTTAATCGGGCTATTTCTCATCATTTTTTCATATAAGTGTTGGATGCGAGCATTGAAGTATTACGAAAGTACAGGTTCATAACAAAAAAACAATTTTGAAATAGGAGCGAAAACATGGAAATCATTAAAGTTGAAAATGTATCAAAATGCTTTAAAAGCTATAAACGTGAAAAAGGATTCTTCAAATCTGTTAAAAGTATCTTCATCCGAAAATACGAAAATTACGAAGCTGTAAAAAATATAAGTTTTACTGTGAATAAAGGCGAAGCTGTTGCTTACTTAGGGGCTAATGGTGCTGGAAAGTCTACTACTATAAAGATGCTGTCAGGTATTTTAACGCCTACAAACGGAAGTATTACAGTAAAAGGAATAAAACCTTACGAAAATAGAAAAGAAAATGCATATAGCATAGGTGTCGTTTTTGGACAACGAACCCAACTGCATTGGGATTTACCCATAAAAGATTCTTACGATTTACATAGAGTCATGTATAAATTAGGCAAAGAAAAATTTGATGAAAATTTAAACTACTATCTTGATTTAATGGAAATGAGAAGCTTTTACGAAAAACCTGTTAGACAACTGAGTTTAGGACAAAAAATGCGTGCTGAACTTGTTGCATCATTACTCCATGAACCTGAAATTCTGTACTTAGATGAACCAACCATCGGACTTGATGTAAAAGCTAAAAATAATATGCGTGAATTGATAAAAAAAATTAACAAAGAAAAACAGACTACGATCATTTTAACTACTCATGATATGATGGACATAGAAGAGATTTGTGAGAAAATCATAATTTTAAAAAATGGCGAGATACAGTTTGACGGCTCAAAGCAAGCATTTATTGAAGCATATGGTGGCAGTGATTTATTAGAAATTGAGTTTGTCAACAGAAACGCAGCTACTATTCATGAATGTTTTACTATTGTCAAAGAAACAGGAAACAGCGTTACGCTGGAGTATGACAAAGTTAATGTATCTGTTAAAACTGCAATAGAGCGCATCATGACTGGTAATGAAATAGTAGACATCAATACAAAAAAAATAGCTCTTGAGGACATTTTGGCTCGTAATTTCTAACTCATTGGGTTCTAAAGTCACCAAATACAAGGGTGATTTTTTTATGTTTGGCATTTACTTGCATGGAATAATCTGTTATAATTAAACTATGAAAAAACATAAAATACTTTTACTAGAAGATGACTTAATGATAGCTGGCGGGCTCATCTACGCACTTGAACAAGAACAATATGAAGTTACCCATGTCAAAAATATTATGGAAGGAGAAAATGCAATTAAACTGGAAAATTTTGACTTAGCCATTCTGGATATGCAACTTCCGGATGGAAATGGGACTTATATACGGGAAAAGTTAAAAGGATCACCAACGGATATAATTTTTTTAACTGTCGTTGATGATGAAGGAAATATTGTTAAAGCTTTCGAAGAAGGGGCAGCTGATTACATTACAAAACCGTTTCGGTTAAAAGAATTACTAGCAAGGATTAAAAGAATTTTACTTGGGCAATCAGGAATACAGACGCATTATTTATTTTTAGGGGATGCTAAAATTAACACCGATACTGCGAAAGTCTTCGTTATGGATAAAAAAATAGATTTGACGGCGTTAGAGTATAAACTGTTACTCACCTTTGCAACAAATAAAGGTAGAATTTTAACAAGAGAACAAATACTTGAAAATCTCTGGGATGCATCGGGTAATTTTGTTGAGGACAATACTTTAACTGTTTATATAAAAAGGTTAAGAGGAAAACTCGGAAATGCAATAAATATTCAAACTGTGAGGGGTCTGGGCTACCGTGCGGAATAACTCAGACTTTAGTCTTATAAATTAAGAGCCTGTAGATGGTGTTGTATTATTTATAAGCATGCTATAATAGTATTAGCTTAAGAGAGGTTGTGAGTTTATATGAAAAAGTTTTTAATTGCGTGCTGTTTTTTACTGACAAGTTTACTATTATTATCGGGATGTGAATTTAACTTGACAAGTGGTTTGAGTGTGAATACTGTTAGAGGAGAAGGTGATGTCGTAACGGAGACGTTTGAAAAGGACGGATTCACTGCTATAAGGGTTGAAGGTGCATTTAATGTTGTTTGGCGTGAAGCTGATGAATTTTTAGTGAATATCCAAATGCATGAAAATTTATTTGATCATTTACAAATTAATGTAGTCAATAATGAGCTTCGTATTTCAACGAATCGTGGTTTTACTATTACTCGCGGTAATACGCCGACGATAACTCTTTACAGTCCAAGTATTGAAGGTGTCGTTGTTAGTGGTGCGACTTCATTGGTTAATTGGGATGTTGTTACTACAGAACGTTTTTCGATAAATGTCGCTGGTGCTGCTTCTGCTGAACTAAATCTTAATGTTACTGAGATTAATGTTGATGTTGCGGGAGCTGGTGATCTTGGTTTATATGGTGATATTAGTATTGCAAATATTAGTATTGCTGGTGCGGGAAATGTTGATGTTGATGTAAGGGATCAATTAATTGTTAATATTTCAGGAGCTGGAAGTGTTACTTATTACGGGAATCCAGAAATAACAAGGAGTATTGCAGGTGTTGGAACGGTAAGATCAAGATAAATTTGCTCTAATTTTATCAAACTGTGAAATAAAATTCAAAAGTTTGAAGAAAGTGCTTGACATTTGACCTGAAAGTGCTATAATTTAAGTAGCTACAAAATGAGGAGTGATTACTTATGGATAAACAAATCAACATTGGCGACAAGTTTCGTCATCATAGAGGTTTCACAATCGAAATTTTAGACTTTGTTACTTTTATTAACACAGAAAGTACATTAGTTATTTATCAAGTTGTGGAAAGACCGGAAGAGGGCAAATATGCAAGGTATTTACACTCTTTCTATGAGCCTCGTTTTATTAAAATTGAAGAATAACATTAATAACGATGCCCCAAGTTTGCTAATGCGGGTCATCGTTTTATTATGGAGGTTTTATTATGTGGATTAGAAAAAAGAAAATAAAACAATTATCGGATGAGGTGAAATTATTAATATCAAGCGAGGATATTGATATTAGGGAGCACAAAGAAGGTCCGCTGATGGTCTTACGCAACGATATCCACACGTTATTTATGCATAAAAAAGAGCAATTTGATATTGTAAATAAAGATAAAGAAGTGCTAAAAGATACGCTTGCTGACATTTCGCACCAATTAAAAACACCATTAACTTCAATGATGTTGATGACCGAATTACTAGAAACTGCACCACCTGAAAAAAAACAAGAATTTGTTAATAATATCCAGTCCTCGCTTATAAGGGTCGAATGGTTAGTTTCAAGTTTGTTAAAAATGGCAAAACTTGAAGCACTAGCGATTGATTTTAAAAAAGAGGAGGTCACCTCTAGTGAGCTGGTTGAACTAGCAGTTTCGCCGTTGATGATCCAGTTAGAATTAAAGAATCAAGAGATACGGCTTATCGGCGATGAATTTTTCACTTGTGATAAAAGATGGACTGCGGAAGCTTTAACAAATATTATAAAAAATGCTTCTGAACATTCACCAGTTGGTTCTGTCATTACTGTTGAGGTGGGAAAAAATCCAATTTGCAAATGGATTAGCGTTACGGATGAAGGTCCTGGTTTGAGTCGAGCGGAAGTTGCGAAAGTTTTTAAGCGTTTTGAGACTTCAAACTCGACTTCCGGTTACGGTATCGGTGTTCCTCTTGCTTCGATAATCATGAAATCGCAGGCCGGTGATATTGAAGTTAATGGTGGCGGTCAAAAATCAGGTGCGACTTTCACTTTGAAGTTTTATAATAATGAAAGTGACTAAATAGTCATTTTTATTTTGCAAAATTGTCATGTTAGAGTCACTTTTCTGGTATATAATATTTGTAAACAGCGCAATTTGGAGGAAGTTATATGAAAATTCTTGAAGTTAAAAACCTATCAAAAAAATATGGCACTGGTGTGGCAGAAGTTATCGCGTTAGATAATGTAAGTTTCACTGTTGAAAAAGGTGAGTTTGTCGCTATTGTTGGGGCAAGTGGTTCTGGGAAGTCAACGCTCATGCATCTACTTGGCGGGGTTGATCGTCCAACTGCTGGTTCGGTGTATGTCGATGGACATAG
>JGI24703J35330_11748288_pt1 | contig 13255 bp, 7 predicted proteins | sample TergutNt197P1_FD_35330 | JGI IMG/M metagenome (IMG submission 35330) | reverse complement strand
AAGCCGCAACAACCGACTGGCGCGATATAATCGCAATCGCTGCCGGTCGCCACCATATCATCGGCTGGAAGTCAAACGGCACGCTCTTGGCAGAAATGCTCCATCCCGACCTCGCCAATAACAAGGGGCAACTAAACGTCACCCGCTGGGAGATGTAACCGGTTTTATTTTTTTAACGATTTCTCACATTGCACAACTTTGCCTCTCCGGAAAAAACAGGTAACAGAATTTTTTTCAATTGTTTAGATTGTTTCTCTGATTTTTATTTGTTTTTTCCATTTTGTGTGGTACAATGCATTGTAATAAATTTAGGGGGTGTAGTAATGATTTCATACTGCATAAAGGTAGAGGACGCCCGGCCGGGCATGAAAGTTGCCGAACCGGCGTATTTTACTACAAGTGCGGGTACGCAAATGCTTGCGGCACGCATAGGTGCGGAGATAGATCAAAACTTAATTAAACTTATGACAGCCAGGGGAGTAAAAACGATTGAAGTTTTTTCGGATGTCCCGCTCGACGACATTGCGATTACGCCGCCCGAACCATTGAAGGCGTCGACGCCAAATCCGCCTCCGAATCTCCCGCCGGAAAAAATTAAACCTATTGCACCTGTGATAAGTGAAAAATTAAAGGAAGAGGCGGTTTGCAGTGTTAAAGAGCTGTTCGACTGCTTTTCCGATAAAGATAACGTTAATAAAACCACCGCGTATAAATGTGTAAGCGATGTCGAAGGTGTTATCGATGACCTGATCGAGGTTTTAACCACCGACAACTCCAGCCTTATACACATAAACGACCTAAAATCCGTCGACGATTATACCTACCATCATTCAATAAGTGTTGCTGTTTTGGCAATGGCAACGGGACGAGAGCTGGGTTTTGACAAAAATACATTATTCCGCCTCGGGCGTTGTGCGATGATGCATGACATTGGAAAGCAAGCTGTCCCCATCGGGATTATCAACAAAAAAGGCAAGCTTACCGATGAGGAATATGACACGATTAAGCAACATGTCATATGGGGCGTTGCGGCCTTAAAAGCTAATGGTGTGGGTGACCAGGAGCTGTGGGACGGCATTATGTATCACCACGAAAAAACTAATGGCACGGGCTACCCCGATAAACTCAAAAGCGATCAAATTCCTCTGTTCAGCAAAATTATCTCCGTAGCGGATGTATATGATGCGATTACGTCATTCCGCTCATATCGCAACCCGATGTTACCATCCGAGGCATTTAACATTATTTTTAAAGAGGTTGGCATTTCTTTCGAGTATCCGGTTGTGAAGGCATTTTTCGCAAAGCTGGAGCTCTATCCTCTAAACACCATTGTCGAGCTTTCCGACGGTCGCCTGGCCATCATCCACGACAGCGATACAAAGTTCCGCCTGCGTCCTGCCGTTCGACTATGGGGCAGCGACGAAATAATATACCTTGCCGCCACAGCAAACCGCGATTTGAACATAATAAACGTAATGCACGCCAACGATTTACCTCCCGGCTACGAAGCAGAGTAAAAAAAAGCACGCTAAGCGTGCTTTTTTTATGCGTCGTCCAACTTTAGTACATTCATGAATGCTTGTTGGGGGACTTCTACGGATCCTATGCTTCTCATGCGCTTTTTGCCCTCTTTTTGCTTCTCAAGCAACTTTTTCTTCCGTGTGATGTCGCCGCCATAACACTTCGAAAGTACGTCCTTGCGAAGCGCGCCGATTGTTTCACGCGCCACAATCTTACTGCCGATTGTGGCCTGAATCGGAATTTCAAACTGATGTTTGGGGATTTCCTTTTTAAGTTTCTCCGCCATGCGCCGCCCGCGTTCCTCGGCGGTTTTTTTGAATACAATAAACGAAAGCGCGTCAACAGGCTCGTGATGCACCAAAATGTCCAGCTTTACAAGGTCGGATTGTGTGTAGCCAAGCAAATCGTAATCGAAGGACGCATACCCGCGACTGCGCGATTTCAGCGTGTCAAAAAAGTCATAAATAATTTCGTTAAGCGGCAGTTCGTACCTGAGAATCGCACGGTTTTCGATATACTCCATGCCGAGATACACGCCGCGCCGCTCCTGACAAAGCTCCATAACCGGCCCGATATAATCTGTCGGCAACATAATTTCCGCCTTAACGATCGGCTCTTCCATAAACTCTATTTTTGACGGATCGGGCATGTCGGCCGGGTTTGAAAGATCAACCACCTCGCCGTTTGTTTGGTGAACCTTGTAAATTACAGACGGCGCGGTTGTGATTAAATCGAGATTGTACTCGCGCTCAAGACGCTCCTGAATTATCTCAAGATGCAAAAGCCCCAAAAATCCGCATCGAAACCCAAAACCCAGCGCGACAGACGTCTCCGGCTCAAATTGCAACGCGGCATCGTTTAGGCGCAACTTTTCAAGCGAATCGCGCAAGTCGGTATACCGCGCACCATCCGCCGGAAAAATCCCGCAGTAAACCATCGGATTAACTTTTTTATAACCCGGAAACGGCTCCGGCGTTTTTCGCGAAACCTCGGTTATGGTGTCGCCGATGGATGTATCGCGCACATTTTTAATGCTCGCCGTAATATATCCGACTTCGCCCGCGCTAAGCGACTCCGACGGAATAAATTTCCCCGGTCCGAAATACCCGGTTTCAACGATTTCGAATTTCTTGTCCGTTGCCATAAAATAAGCTTGTGTCCCCTTTTTTATCACGCCGTCAATCATGCGAATAAAAACAATTACGCCCTTGTATGCATCAAAAACCGAATCGAAAATCAACGCCTTAAGCGGCGCGTCGGGGTCGCCGATCGGCGCGGGAATCGCCGAAACAATTTTATCGAAAACATGTTGGATGTTTAGCGAATTTTTTGCGGAAATAAGCGGCGCGTCGGTTGTATCCAGCCCGATTACGCTTTCGATTTCCTCTTTCGTGCGCTCGGGGTCGGCGGAAACAAGGTCGATCTTGTTGATAACCGGCACAACCTCAAGGCTGTTGTCCAGCGCGAGATAAACATTCGCAAGCGTTTGCGCCTCAATGCCCTGCGCCGCATCAACAATAAGCACCGCACCCTCGCACGCCGCAAGCGATCGCGACACCTCATAGGTAAAATCAACATGCCCCGGCGTGTCAATTAAATTTAAAACATACTCGCCGCCGTCCGGCGCATTATAAACAAGCCGAACCGACTGCGCCTTAATCGTAATCCCCCGCTCGCGCTCCAAGTCCATATTATCCAAAACCTGCGACTGCATCTCCCGTTTAGTCAAAACCCCCGCAAGCTCAATAAGCCTGTCCGCAAGTGTAGACTTCCCGTGGTCGATGTGCGCAATAATGCAAAAATTTCTTATATTTTTCATGTGTCACTCTCCGTTGTAGAATATAAGGGCTTTGAAAAGCATATCATAAAGCCCCGGTTGTGAAAACCGGGGCTTTGGATGGGATGTATCTTGCAGCAATCATGTTTCCGCTGGCTGTTCGAGATGCTTTCGTACCTCGTCAAGAAAAAACTCGGCTGATAGCAATTGATTTGTCACATCCTCCTTGCTGATGATATAGAAGTCGTCATAATCGCTTTTGTTCCTTACGTCAAACAGAACGGTTAAAATATCAGACATTTTTACAGGAAAGGTTTTTGTTTTGATGTACTCTCTGCGAAAATACCCCATAACTTGCCCATGATTGCCGAAGTCAACATTATCAAGAGCCAATACACTTCTCATGGCATGAAATACACAATAATAAGAGCGATTTGCGGCACTTTTATAATCATTCAGTGCAATCAGTGCTTTCGCTGCTTCCAAACATTGAACGGCCTTTTCGTATCTGTATTTAGATACATCCTTACTATGTTCCATAAAGTTCAACCCCTTCTGCAATTACATTTCTGTAATATGGAGATATGTGCAGCCTGCTTCTAAAAAGATTGTCGTTGTTAAGATACATACTAACGGTAATGTCATGTTCAAGACTTGCGTGGCTCGAAATTTTATAGATAGCCTCTTGTAAATCTCGTTCTTCGCTTTCGTCGTAATCCGCAAGCACCATAATATCCAGGTCAGAGTATTCCTTGTAATCACCTCGCGCATACGACCCATAAACAATTATTTTACGCAATTTTTTGCCCAAGATTGCGTGAGTATTATGACGCAGCTCCTCTGTTACAGCGGTTATGGTTGATGGAATTTTATTCATAATACGCCTCTCTTGTCGTGTTCGCTTTTCATATCGGCAACTACCTGTTTGGTTGCAATTATTATCGTCAGTTATTTACGGAATGAACCAATTACTGTTGTATCGTTTCGCATGGTACAATTTCGTCTGTGAACTTAAAAAGAAAATCTCTTGCGCTAAACCGACTTAATTCATCGTGTATTTTTTGATTATAATAGTTCCGCAAGCACTTATAACACGATGGCTCACAATTACAATCATTCATCGCTTTTGCGGCGCGCCTAATAACCCGCGACAACACCGTGCCATCGGGTGTGACAAGTCTGCGTGAATGACCTGCACCTCCTGCAACTGCATCATAAACAATAAGGCTAACAACAATTATGCCATTTTGCAATTTTGTTTTATGGAGGCAGCCCTTGATGTCATTTCTTTCGATGTCCAATTCTTTTGACATCGCTTCAATTACTGCAAAAAGTACGGATAGCATACGGGTAAAATCAGTTGCCATTGGGGTTTCAAATGTAATTCTCGCCACGTCTGTTTTGAACTCATGGGTAAGGAAATATTCTCGCCCGGCTTCTTCATTGTTGGAGCATTGGCTTCCATATGCGTTTTTATGTTTTTGGCTGTATGTTTCACCGCTGACCTTTGAATAGCCGCAGTATTCGCACACCGCGAACTTGTCCCGCGTCCGCACTACAAGCGAATCATTTGCGGTGGATTCAATTTTTACTACAGTGTCGTTTATGGTAAATGCTTGACTGCTGATAATCAATTTACCGGGGTCTCCGATATAAATGTCATCGGTTTTATAATTTTTATCAGGCTTTCTCATTCGTGCCGGCTTAGGCGCGTCAACCCCATCATTTCCGGCAATAAATCCTTTCCGCGGTTCGAGTGTTCTTTGCCACGAAAATTTGCCGATTTCTTGTCCGCAAGTTCGACAAGTTAAATCGGTTCTCACTGATGTATCTCTATAATAATTGGGAGCCACGCAATTCACATCAGGGCATTCCGCATACCACCCATATTCCCAATTTGTATTATTTTTGCTCGGCGATTTATGGATGTAGCGGCTTGTATACTGCATACCATCGGCAACGATTTCTGACCCCGGAGCATACTCAGCAATAGCAAGTTGTAAATCGCGTTGCATTTGCGGACGGTTTATTTCATTAGCATCTTCGTATCGCGGCAATAGCTCGACGGTGTCTACCGGGAAACCATACTTGGGTAATACATTATTTCGCACAAGAAAGTCAATAAGGCTTTTGCGCGGCGGATTTTTATCCAAGTTTTTGTCCGCGCGAAAATCACGCAATTTTCTTTCATATCTATATGCATCACCCGCATTGCCTTCGTTAAGATAACGCAATCGTTCTCCTTCAAAATAACCAATAGTTTCCCTAAAATCGCGAACAGAGGATTCCAATATGCCTGCCTCTGCATCAATAAGGTAAATTGTCCAACTCCAATCATGTATTCCACACAAATCATCGGGTATAGAATCCAGCAAAAGCGTTTTCAAATACGAAGGCTTGCTTTTGAGAAACGCTTTGAAATTTTCATAACCGCCACCATTTAAGAAATTCGATTGATTGTCACTATCGTAGACTTCTGGACGTTCGCGCAAAAAAGCACTCAATGCAACAGCGTTTATATGCCTGCGAATTATTTTTTCATTTTTCAACTGGAACATTGGTGCTTTTATTCGTCCGCTTATCATGTTTTCGGGGTTATCAAAATAGGTGAAGTCGTGCGAGCTTAACTTAGCATAAGTGAGCGCATAAGCGGCAGACTGCAAACTCCTGCCTGCACGTCCTGCACGTTGAACATAATTTGCAGGTGTTGGCGGCACATTACGCAGGAAGACAGTTTCAAGACTGCCCACATCTACACCCATCTCAAATGTTGTCGAACTGCTAAGTGCGTTAATCCTTTTTTCGACAAACTGCCGTTGGTATTCCGCTCCACGTTCACGCGAAAGTTGTGCTGTGTGTTCTTTAATATAAAACGGATTCATGTTCGGGGCTTTGTAAAGTTGTATATAGTGATTTGATGTGTTTTCGAGCGATGATTCATACTCATATAATTTCCCGTCGCATCTTACGTTCACACATCTGTCTTGACAATTGTGTGCGGTTACTTTGCCGCATCTATCGCAACGGAATAAGTGAATTTTTTTTGCCTTGTTTGTAGTATCGTGAATAACTATATCAAAGTCATTTACAGAAAGTGCATAATGGGTATCATCCTCAAAACAAAGAACATCTCTCCAAATTTCCTCAAGAAATTTCCACGCTGTTTCTGCATCTTCTTCCCAATCCATTGCTCGCATTATGCGAGTCATTCGTGTGCTTGAGAAATAACTTTTTTTCTTTCCTGTGCGTTGACGAGGAATCCACCCCGTTAAAAAACTTTCACTGCCTTTGCTTTTATTTTTGACGATTTTTTTTGACTTTGGTACATAAAATAAATATTCTCGTTCGTCATCTGTAAGTGGCAAATCTTCCCCCGCATCAAGCGCACCGCTATACACAACATCGTGAATTATCAGATTGAGAAGTGCCTCTGCATCACGTTCGGAATATGCATCAGGTGATTTTATGTTTTCGGCAACAACCTCGATAGCTCGCCTCCATCGCATAGCTCTATCATCGCTCTTTGGTGCATATTTATAAGATAATTTGCCAAGCTGAACAAGTCCACTTGCTCTTTTGCTAGATGCTAGTTCGTTCATAACGGTAATGTAAGCCTGCCTGCGGCAAATATCACTTTGCGATTCACGCTCTTTCCCAATTTCTACGAATGACCCGTTACCCTCAAACAATCTTGCAAGCGAAGAAACAGCATCACGCACCGTTATCGTTGCGCTTCCCTCATCAAGTTTCTTGTCGCACATCTGCCAAAATCCACGCCGTCTTAAAAACTCTTTAAACGATTTATCCATGTATGTTGCAAAAAATGCGGCGTCGGCTCGGCTATCTGAAAATATTAAAAACTGCCGTGCCTTTGCTTTCTTTGTTTTTGTATTGTTCTTGGCAAATCCGAAAAGTCCTTGTTCTGATTTTTCATTGGTTTTGGTCGCAACAGTTACGTTTTCATCTTTGGGAAGTTGTTCATATAGCGATGAACCTGTTACAGCAGTTGCAGCTTCGTAACCGACATAAAATCTTCTGAAGTTTCCAAATTCGCAAGCAGGACAAGCATGATTTCCGTTATTGCGCTCCTCTGCCAAACGTACTTTCACATATGACGATTGGCCATGCTCGCACATTGGCTTGTGCATAGCATAACTTTCACTATCAATAGCACCGCACACAGAACAAACAACATAATCAAAATCGTCCGTGCCGCTCGCGTCAATCGTCTTGTCATCTATGGGAAGAAAGCCGGATTCCTCAATGTGTTTCAGCAAAAAATAATATATACCTTCATCATACGGTTTAGCATGGGTAAGTTTATTATTGTTTTTTACATTTTCTTCATCGCCAGCTAGTGCAATTCGCCCGCAATCTGTACATATCGCGCACTCAAACACGCGATCTCCTTGTGCATCATACTCTTTACGTGTTAGGTATAAATCGTCAACCTCTGACAGGGTTATAAACACACCTTCAAGTGCGCGAAGAAAAAAGTGGTAACGCGCCTTTATAAGACTTGTTCCTGCTCTAACTGCTTTTGCACTTGCTGAAACCAAATGAACCAGTAAATCATGGCTAATATTCATATCGCGAGCTATCGTTTCAACTGTTTTAGGATTAGTTGTTACTTCTCGTAACTTGGCAAAAAGATTACAACGTATCATGAGTTCAAACAGCTTTTCGCTTGCATCTCCATCAGGTGAAAAATCAGCATTGTAGGATTTAAGAACTTCGCCCACATCACGGCTTGCGCCATAAAGCTCCGCAAACATTTCATCAGGAAAATTCAATTCATCAACCATCGGTTGCCGCACTTCTTCTGAACGGATAATATTTTCCGCACTAAAGAATGCGCTACATAGATTTTCAGCAAACGCCACAATTTCATCATCTGCATCTTTGCCACCGAGAGTAGCACTGGTAAGAATGTATTGCACAGCTTTTTGAGTGCTGTTTATTCTCGCTCGCAAACGGCGCATTAAAAGAGCAGTTTCAATTCCTGTCGCCCCACGATAAACATGTGCTTCGTCAAGCACGATATAACGCAAATTTGCGCCGGAAAAAACAGCATCGTCTTTTGGACGAAGCATCATATATTCTAACATAGAATAGTTTGTGATAAGTATATGCGGCGGCGTTTGTTGCATTGTTTTACGAGATAATTTTTCGTTCGGTAGAGGGTCTTTTTCATGCAAATCGCGATGACGTGCTATTGCTCTGCCTTGTTCTTGTTCTGTGTTGCCCGTGTAAATCCCAAAAGTAATTTCAGGGCATGATTTCAGCATTTCCCGTAGTCGTTTCATTTGGTCGTTTGCAAGAGCGTTCATTGGGTAAATGATAATTGCACGGACGGCATCTGTGAGTTTTCCCATACGCTTTTCTTCCAACAAGCTATTCAGAATAGGGAGCAAGAAGCACTCTGTTTTTCCTGACCCCGTACCTGTAGTAACGACGAGATTGTGCCCGGCATTTGCACGAATCATAGCCAACTCTTGATGCGAATATAGTGGACGTTCCAATTTAACCTCTTTGTCTTTTTCCTGCACATTCTCCAACGTCGCAAACAACTCGGATGCCTGACCACTTTTGGCAAGTTGCTTCAGGCTTTTTCCGTTTTTGAATGAGCCACCAATATCCAAATAGGGACCCTTACTTATAACGCCGCTTTCTTCAAGCCTTTCACGAAATAGCTTGTCGTATCTCGAATCGGCAAAATGGAGGGAAGTAGTGATATAATCAACAAAACTGCGTTTTATTTTACTAGACGCATCAATGGGGTTAAACATTCTCCACCTCCGACAGTGGTATGACTTTGTAATGATAATAATCTGCTGTATCCCAATTCTCAGCACTTAATTTCATAATCTTTGTTGGTGGTTTTCTGTCTGTAATAGAACTCCAACCTTTATGCACATACAGCCCATCATCCGCAGGTGTACGTAGAGATATAGTAAACTCATTAACCACCCACATCTTTACAGGATTTATTTGCTCATGGTATTTCCCGTCGCGCTCATAATCAGCCGTAGCATAAATGCGTAATTTGCCATTATACTTATAAAATAATTTTCCTTCATAACAAGGGTAATGTTGTGTTTCCCCATTGAGATATTGTTCTCCTATATATCGTAACCCCTTAATAATTCCAGAGAAATGATTTAAGGGCAAGCAGTCATTTTCCGTTATTGCTTCTGTAATGATAACAGCGCAACCATCAAAGCGGAAATTATCAAAATCGCCAATCACAAACCTGTCAGAAACAAGATGTTCGTATTTCGAGAAGAAGCCCGGTTGCTTTGCGTGTATTGCATAGTAATATACTCCATCTGGCGGGGCATCTTGAAAATCAAGAGATTCATCGTTGCAACCCAATTTGTATTTTCCGCAATCATTGCTCCTGTGCTGAATGTGTACTTCAAACTCTGTACTCGCGTCACCGATAAAATTATCTTCAACAGACCATCTCAATACTCCATTTTCAACACAAAGCGGCGGTCTTTGGAAAAAGGGTTCAAATGCTATATCAAACAATTTTATTTCAATCGGCTGGGCATCTTCATTTCGCAAAATAACGCCAACCGCTTCTATCTTTGAATTATGGTTTGCACGAATTATGTTGCCAATCTCAATGCTGCTCTCTACAAAAGATGCGCTGCCTACGATAATATTTGCAGAGTAACCACGCGGCACTTCTATATCCAAAAGTGCATGGGTCGGAATGTCTGTGTACCATAATATCTGTCCGACATCTTCGGATAACTCCTTCCCGTCAAGCCTGCATCGCAATATTGGAATATCTATAGCCAAATCTCCATCCGCATATGAAACGAGCATTATATTTTGGTCTGCGGGTGTGTAAGGAAATTCGTCATTTTCACTTTCAGAACAAATAGATAATGTTCCGTTATAATCATAATTCTCCGTAAAATAAAATCCATCAAAATCTAAAGTGAAATTTTCATAGACAGTGTATGAAAGTTCACAAACGCTCTGGCGCGTGGTGTTATCTACAATGCGAAAGTCGTGCAGCCCCTTTTCCTTCGGCAAATGTAGTTGGTAGCAATTGTTTGAAGCAACATAATAATCGGCAAACGAATAAGTGTCTGCATCTATCACAAGCTGATATTGTTTTTCAAAGTTAGGTTTATCAGATGAAATTTCTAGCATAGGCTGTCGGGAGAATATATAATACTCGTGCTGACTTTCTATATATTTACAATAGTTGACAGGCGATGGAAGCAATCGCAATGTCATACCGCTGATAATTTGCTCTACGGGGTATAGAGGTTCGTCATTTACTGTTACTTTAGTGTTTTTGTCAATCAATATCCGATATATAGAGTAGCTACCATAAGACTTTATGGAACAGTCCGGGGCGGTTTCCAATCCACCAACAACACAACTGCGTTTAGTAAAGATATTTACATATTCGTTTTCCGGACGTTTCAAAATTTCTGTTCCTCTATCGCAAAAAGTGATTGCTTCACGGAAAAGTTTTATGCCGGAATCGAAAACAACGTCCCCGTCATAAGTTAAAAGCACACGCAAATCGAATCGGCGCACATCAATACCATGATCAAGTAAATCAATGGGAATTTCGGTCTTTGAGCTTGTAATACAAATATAGTTACCGTAATATCGCAAATCTGCTGTATAGGGGTTTGTATCATCTTTATGTCTGAAAATTGTTACTTGCGGTTTTTCTGTACTTTCCTCGCCCAAACGAATAGCCGGGATTACAAGCAACGCTTTCTCTGCTTCGTAAATATACGAAATGCGTATATTGCCAAACTCGGTTACAATCCTTTCACTACTGGCTTCGGTTCGTTTTTTCCTGTCGGATGTACGTTCTTCGCGACTTCTTTTTTCATGCCATCCAACAAGTAAATCATCAATGTAGTCATTTTCATGTTTGCCGAGTGTGCCTGTTGCGACCAACGAATCCATTTGACGAACAATGCGTTCTACAAGCATACTCATAAATTCTGGGCAACGTAAGAAATACTGCTTAATTGCAATAGACGATTGTACGCTCTTGATGTAAACATCATCATTTCGCGTTTTACTTGTTTGAAAGTGGTGCTTCATAGCATATGCAAAAGCTGAAAATGCAGGGTCATCACGCAGATAGTGATAATGAAGATTTTTTGCGTAAAAACTAAATATTTGTTCGAACAAATCGTGGAATTTTACTTTGGGTGCAAGAGAGTGTATTAACAATGATGTATAGTATCGCTTCCCGTCACGGGCTTCCAACCGCTTGTGTTTGGAAAGACAATATTTTATTGATTCACGAAAAATTTTATATTCCGGACTATTTGCAAAGCTACTTTCGGTATATGGAAGAGCGAATTGGTTGCATATGTATTCCCAAAAATTTTCATCCCCTCCTGAATCATCATTCCAGTTCCTCAGGACAAGCGCGGTGGCCAGAACGACGATGTCGCACGAAAATGAATCCAACCCCATATTATCAAGGTGAGTCGTTCTATGCGCGTTTGACAAGATGCGTTCAGCTAATATGTGAATACGCTCACGCTGCTCGTTGTTTATGGAAACATTCCCGATTATTGGTTGTGAAATAAACGCTGGCGTGAAAACAGACCCCAGCAGTTCTTGGTGACCCAAATGTCGAGCGTGAAAAGCATATGAGCCGGAGTGCGATTGCATTTCCGGCTCTAAATAAATGCCTACATCTCTTGGATTGTGCGACTTGTGCGGTATGCCTTGCACAGTAATTTCATTGGTCATCTCAAAATTCATCGTTTAACCCCTTTATGAATACGGGCACAGCAATTGGCATTAATTATATTGCGACAAACCGAACAAATCAAGACGCTTCATGTAAAATGCGAATTATTATCGTTATTACCGAAACTACTCGACCAGGTGGATATCGCTTACCCGTTTCTGCTACTTTCGTACAATTTCAAACGAAAAGCCCCCCCGGCGTAAAGCGTTAAAAATACAAAAACCCCACACTCAAAACCATAAAAAAAACAATCGCAACAGCCAAAATTTTATCGGAAAATACAACCGAAACAGGGTCGCCCATAGATTTTTCGGTTTCGGCAGAAAGTAAATATTTGCATATAACAAAAATGACAATCGGCACAGTGTAAAGCATACGTGCCGAGCTCTCCATCGCCCACAGCGCGTAAAAAACAATACTCGCGCCCGCACAAGTAAAAACGACGCCGCTTAAAAATGCGGGGGTATATGCGGCCAAAACCTTGCGACCATCACCGCCTGCCAGCCTCGCAAGCTCACCGCGCCGCTTGCCGAAGGCAAGAAAAAGCGACACCGCAACAACCGTAAGAAACAGCCACTCCGAAATACCCATCCCAATAATCGCGCCACCGATATAAACGCGCAGAACAAAACTCGCCGCAATGCAAAAACAATCCACCACAGCGACATTTTTTAACAAGAATGAATACGCAAGATTCAAAGCCACAAACAATGTCGCAAGAATAAGCGCGTTCGCGCCACCGAAGAAAAGCATCAACACGCCGCCCGCAAGAAACAAAAATAACGCAAAAACAGCCGCGGCAGGCTTCGAAATCTCACCGGCGGCAACGGGGCGCGTCTTATTTTTCGGATGAAGCCTGTCCTTTTCGCAGTCGGCAATATCATTTATTGCATAAATGCCCGACGCAAAAAAACACATCGCCGCAAAGCAAAGAAGAACATGAAGCAACATATCCACGTTTGTCAAATTAAACGAATAAACAAGCGGAACAAAAATCAAAGCATTTTTCAAAAAATGCTTAGGGCGCATCAATTTTACAAAAGATTTTAACATGTAAAGAATATGCGGCGTTTTTCGCGGATTGTCAAGACGCCGTGCAATTGACGCGACCTCCGAAAACCCTTAATGAGCTGTGCCGCATCGCAAGAAAATGGCGGCTTTAGGCCATTTTCTGAGAAGCGATACTTTTTCCACTCAAACAT
>JGI24703J35330_11748289_pt1 | contig 13281 bp, 10 predicted proteins | sample TergutNt197P1_FD_35330 | JGI IMG/M metagenome (IMG submission 35330) | reverse complement strand
GTGTTTGAGTACAACGATTTCGCCTACTTCTTTTTCACAACCTTAGCTATTTTATTACAAAACGGTATGGAAGTCAATAGCTAAAGTGAAAATAATGTTTATTTTACTTCAGTTTTACGTTTTCATTTGATTTAAATCTGACACCTACAACGCCAATCATTAAAATTCACCTAAATTTACAAAAGACAGAAGCCAAAAATCAGAGGGCAGCTGTTGAGAGAAAAGATTTTTTCAACTTCCAACCTCTGACTTTCGACCACCAGAACCGACCTCTAGACTAGCTCCTCTTTCAATTTCTCAACCGTACTTAGCTCAAGGCCTGTCCCTTCCGTCACTTGTTGTAAGCTTAATCCCATTCGCAAAAAATTTCTCGCCGTTTCTTGTCGACCCTCTTCAAACCCTTCCTCTTTTGCCTCTTCCCGAAGGACTCTGTGTTCAGCCTCTTGATCATATTGAAAATTCAACATCTTAGCCACCTCCTCATAATGCATCTTTAAAAACGCTCTTAATACATCTTGTTCAATACAATGTTTAATCCCTAACCCGATTGCTTGATCGCGGGTAAATCCTTGCTTCTTATAAATTCTGATTTGCTCAATCAGATAGGAATAGCCCCTTAACAAAGGACTCTTCTTTAAAATTTCATTCTCACTGTTGTAATTAACATCTATAATATGGACGACCAACTCTAAACTATTCTCGCCACCTTCAACCTCAAATGCAGTAGATAGCTTTAATGTCGTTTCCTTTAATGGTTGCTCTCCGTTGTATAGCACATAAAATTTTGGTGTTGGTATTTTATATAGCTTACTTGAATAAAGCTTCTCTGTTTGGACAAACCATGAATACAAAATATCTGCTACATAAGATAAAAACCTGAGGGGGAGATTGGTCGAAATGCTGCTCTGATGTTCAAACATGCAGAGCAGTTCATTTTCAACTGCAATGGCAATGTCATTATAACGCCACATAAGTGAGCTGTCTAAGTCACAAAGAAGGACTTTTGAATCAGCTGAATAGTTGGAACCTGTTATGGCATTACATAAAGCGATTGCTTCTGTTTCATCTTGGCATAGTTTACGCAAAATGGTGTCTCGATAATTCCTACTACTTTTTTGCTTTGGTGCTTGATCTTTTACTGTCATATGATAACGCCTCTCTTTTTGCTAGATTTTAGGAGCTTGAGAAAATACCCTCCTATTATTAGTTACGCAAAAAAAGAAAAATCTCCTTCTCTGGAAAACGATACCAAATCATGAAAATGTTTTCGCTTGACGCTTTCATTATTATTTTATATCATATCAGTATAAAAATCATCTTCTAACCACTGTTCCAGCAGTCAAAGGGAGATGTCAGAAATAAGAAATAAGAAGTCAAAAAAACACAAATATAGACGCTTTCAACTCATCCACTCTCCGACCTCTGGCTTCTAGAACATAGACTATTTTAACATAAGAATCCAAAAATTTCAAGATTTGTTTATATAAAACAATCGACATTTTCTTATCTATATTCATTCAAAAAAGCCTATCCGCACAAATGTACAAGATAAGCTTCATTGCTTTAATGATTAGTTCGCAACATATGTATCCTCAGCTGTTAAGCCCCATAGCCAAGTGTTCCAGAATCCAGGAACTGTATTGTCTCCATCGTTGTGTTCAACAGTGAAGTTTGCCACACGGTTGTTTACTGCCCATAATGATAAAGCAGTCGTTGTTGGGAATAAAACTCTTGCATCAGAAACCGTTCTTTCCCATAGTTGAACAGTTTCAAAAGAAAAGTCTGGATCCCACATTTCTTCGCTTGAGAAACGGTTGAACGAATACTCCCATTCAGGGTTAGTGTAACGCGTATGATTGTTTGGCGACCATGGTGAACCCGTCCAGTTCGGTGTTGGGTTTGAACCGAAGTAAGTTCCCGCTGTAAACATATCAATTTCGTTACTTTGAGCAATTTCTAGCGCATCCCAGAAGACGTTTGAAGCAACGAGTGTATCATTGAATAAGACAACATTAATGCCTAAGTCGTAACGCCAAGTGTCAAGTTCTAATTGGCGATTGTCAATATTAGCTTGCGAACCTGTTTGAGCCGCATAAACAACTGTTAAGTCAGAGCCATCAGGACGCAGTCTGAATCCATCAGCATCACGCTCACCATAACCAGCATCATCTAAGATTTGGTTTGCTAATTCCAAGTCAAAGTTATTAAATGTTGGTAATGAACGATCAACCCACTCGATACGTCTCGTTGGCCAGTAGACACCACCAGCAGGTACAACTAAGCCATTAAACAAGTGTTGACCTGCACCTGCATGATCCATTGATAAAGCTAAGGCTTCTCTTACAGGCACTGATAATCTCGGCTCATCCCAAGGAACAACGACACCATTTTCTTCATCCCAATCTCCCATTCTAAAGTTCAACCAGAATGTTGTATTGTTGGTCCATGGATTTGAAAGGAACTGTACATTGTCCATGCTTCGGTTAGCCTCAGTAAATTGAGACTGAGGGAAGTTAATGACATCAAACATACCAGCACGCATGACCTCAGGTGCAAGCATTGGCTCAACGACAACAAATTCGATTGAGTCAAGCGTTGCAGGACCTCTCCAGAAATAGTCGTTTCTAACAAAGCGGAAAGACTCTCCTGGAACGCTAGATTCAATTTTAAACGGACCATTTCCTAATACGTTCTCACGTGCATTCGCATGAGCTTCCATATCTGCTACTGCAATGCCTTCCCAGTGGTGACGTGGAACTGGATCTGTCCAAAATCCACCTGAACCACCATTAATTGAGAAAGGTGTAATTTCATAAAGTTCAACAACTAATTCCATTTGATCCTCAGATAACGTTAAACCAGCAATGTAATCCGCATCTCCATTTCTGAATGCCTCTGATCCAACAACGTTTTGCATACCTTGACCCCATCGTGGTCCAGTATAGTCAGGGTGGCTGATGATTTCATAAGCAAATACAACATCATCAAGTGTTAAAGGCACGCCATCAGCCCAATAGGATTCAACATTTTTAGTAATCGTAATCGTACGAGCTTCACGGTCCATTGTTACACTCGCTAAAGAATTCGTATTACTTGGTGCGAAGTCAAGCCCTTCCATGACTAAGGTTTCATGGGTAAATCGTCTTAAGTCACTCTCAGTTGTAAAGCGTGTAAAGACGGTTTCAAACAAACCAGTTAACTCTGCTGCAGAACCGAATGCGTAACGCAAGTGACCTCCTGGGATGATGTCGTCATTATTTACAACAGACAATTGAAGATTATTAACTTCCATCGCATTAATAATCGCTTCAAATGGATCTGCTCCTACATCAGTACCAGTATCATCACCATCCGTTTCGTCCCCATCGGTTGGTGTTACATCAGTAGCTGGCGTAGTGTCAGTCGATGGATCTTCTGTCGAGTCACCACCATTACACGCTGCTAACACAAGAAGCCCCACAAACAGTGTCATAAAAATTAACCCTAATTTTTTTATCATTTTACTTTCCATAATCAAACCTCCTGTTATTTGTAATACCTATCATTTTACATATAGTTTTATACACATGCCAAACATACATGTATAGACAAATAAAACTCTTTCAGATCCACCTCCTTAATATTTAAAATTAATGTTATTTACTGCGTAAAAACCTAATACCTCAGACCAACCCTAATAAGCGGCTGTGATTTGCACTCGTTTGTAAGCAAGGAAAATTCAGCGAATTTTCTGAGTCTCAAACGAGTGCAAATCACTGCCTTTGTAAGGCGAAAGCCACGCAAGCTTGGGAGAATTGGGTTTCGCAATGACCTAAACAAACTTAGGGGTCGTATGTTACTGATCACCGAAAGGGTGACTACCTCCGCTGCTTCGGATTCACCGCCCGACTAATTGCTGAGCCAACGCCATAGATGGATAACGTCATAGCAAAGATTAAAATCGCAGCAGGCACCCATTGCCAAGGTCGAAATTGTAAGACTGTTGGGTCAAGGGCAGAGGCAATCATTGAGCCGATACTCGGTATGCCAAATGGGAGTCCGAATCCAATGACTGTTAATCCTGTTTCGATGCCAATATTTCCCGCAAGACCGAGGACTAAGCCGACCATCATAAATGAGGTGACGTTCGGTAAGACTTTTTTAATCATAATTTTCCAGTTCGGTGTCCCTAATGTTTTTGAAGCGAGTACATAGTCTTTAGCAGCTTCTTGAAGCACCTTTGCCCTGAATGTTCTCGCAGTTGCAAACCAGCTAAAGGCGATCATTAACATGATAAATTGTGGGATGCCGTAGCGTGGTAAAACTTGGGAGACAACGATTAACGCCATGAGAAAGGGTACCATCACTAACATATCGATGAGTCGCATGATCACAAGGTCAAGAAATCCACCGTAAAATCCTGAGATTAACCCGACTAAGTAACCGATAAACAAACTCGCTAGCGTGACTGTAAAAGCAATAACTAATGAGTTTCTTGCACCCATGAATAACTGAGCAATAATAGGTCTTCCACCTGAGTCAGTTCCAAGTGGTCCAAATTCAGAAGGTGACAAGTTTTGCTGTCCCAAGATAACGCGATTGAAGTTGATTTCCATCCCATCATAAATCGCACCACCGATGATGGCTGCTAGTAAGACGCCAATCATAACGACTAACGAAGTAAAGGCAAATTTATCGCGCCAAATTTCACGCCAAATCATTTCAAACAAGTTCGGGATTCTATTTTTCTTCTTTTCAGCTTTTTCGAAAGCTTTTAATTGTTCTGGTGTCATATTAACTGTTTCCATTCGTTAAAAGCCTCCTTATTTAATTCTAATGCGTGGGTCAAAAATGGTTAAGGCAATGTCAGAGAGTAAAAATCCGACAATGGTTAAAGCACCATAGAAGATGACTAAAAAGTTAACCACAGGCCAGTCATGTCCTTCGATTGATGTTAAAAATAACCTTCCCATACCATTAAATGAAAACATCCGCTCAATAATGACAGCACCGCTGAATAAAGCAACAACAATTGGACCAAAGTTAGCTGCGATTGGAAGGAGAGAGTTTCTAAAAATATGCTTTTTATAAACATCTTTTAGCGGCACACCTTTAGCTCTTGCTAATGTGACATAATCCAGTTCTTTTTGGTCATTAATTTCATTGGCTAAAAATTGAATGATCCCAACACCTGCAAGTAAACTCATCGCTAGTGCAGGTAAGAGTGCGTGTTGAATACGACTAATCAAAATTTCCCAAAAATCAGCTCTTGCCACGACGTTCACATCAACAGAACCTCGAAGTGGTAAAATACCAAAGGAAATTGCAAATACCCATTGCAAAACTAAAGCAAAGACAACGGTCGGAATCGCCATTTGCACAAAGTTGTAAAAGGAGATGATTTTTTCTGGCGTTTTTCCTTTGTATTTCCCTGCGATAATTCCTAATGGGAGTGCAAAGCTATAAATAATAACGACAGACAAGGTTGATAATAAAACGGTATTCCCCATTCTTTCACCGATTAATTCAGTAACAGGGCGGCTATGCGTGAGTGACATGCCAAATTCTCCTTGCGCCATATCCCCGAGCCATCTTACATAGCGAGTCGTCCATGGTCCGTCTAATCCGTGCATCACGCGCAGTTCTTGAATTTGCTCAGGGGTCATTGACGGGTCATCGCGAAACATCCCACTTAACGCATCGCCTGGCATAAATTCTGCTAAAATGAAAATTAATAATGACACACCTATGAGTTGAGGTATGAGTATGATGAGTCTTCTAATAAAAGTTTTCCACATAGTATATATACCTCCTTAAGGAATCGCCACAAAGTGGTTATCATTGATTTTTTTCAAATCGTATACGGATTGATCTGACTTATAAAATTTCTCAGCTGTTTCTTCATATTCTTTGGCAACAGTCATTCTTTTGGCAGCGTTTATTTCGCGATTGGCTGGGTTAATATCGGGAATAGCAGAAATCAATCGACGGGTATAAACATGGATTGGTTCTTTATAAATCTCTCCTGCTGTGCCCGTTTCAACAAATCGTCCTTTGTGCATGATCATTAATTTTTCACACATGTGCTTAACAACACCTAAATCGTGGCTGATAAATAATAATGAAAGACCAAGTTCTTCTTGAATGTCTTTTAAATAGTTAAGAACTTGTGCTTGAACTGAAATGTCTAATGCCGAAACTGGTTCATCGCAGACAATTAGCTTTGGTTTTAGCGCAATCGCTCTAGCAATACCAATTCGCTGCCGTTGTCCACCTGAGAATTGGTGTGGATATTTCGCTGCATTTTCTGCTGTTAGTCCAACAATTGATAACAATTCTTCTACGCGCTTTCGTTCTTCTAATCTTGTCATTTTCTCAAAATTTCTTAACGGTTCAGCAATGATGTCTAACACGCGTTCTTTTGGATTTAAGCTTGAATAGACATCTTGGAAAATCATTTGAACACTTTTGCGATAAGGCGTCCTGTTCCTACCGATATGTTTCGTAATATCTTCACCATCAAAAATGATTTGTCCATCATGAATGGCGTTAAGTCCTAAAATAGCTTTTCCCGTTGTCGTCTTTCCGCAACCGCTTTCACCAATTAAGCCGACAGTTTCACCAGCTTCTACTTCAAAGCTAATGTCATCAACTGCTTTGACATGACCGATTGTTCTACCCATGATTCCACCTTTAATTGGGTAATAAACTTTCAAATTCTTTACTTCTAATAATGCCATTGTTTATTCCTCCTCAAAGTAGAATGTTTCATAGCACGTACATCTAACAAAATGCCCTGGTGATACTTCGCGCAAGGTTGGGTCCTCTTCATGTGCTGCGGCGCTTATCCAATCAATTCGCGGTGCAAATCGACAGCCTTGTCTTGGCAAGTTCTTTAAGGTTGGGACAACACCTTTAATGGTATTTAGTCGCTCTTTTAAATCGTTACTTTCTTGGTTTGGAATGCTAGAAAATAAAGAACGGGTGTAAGGGTGTAGTGGATTTGCAAAAAGTTCATCAACTGGGGCAAGTTCTACGATTTGTCCTGCATACATCACTGCAACCCGATCCGCCATTTCAGCAACAACAGCTAAGTCGTGGGTGATTAAAATAATACTACTTTGCATATTCGCTTTTAAATCACGCATTAAATCTAAAATTTGGGCTTGAATTGTTACATCTAGTGCTGTTGTTGGTTCATCGGCGATTAAAAGGGCAGGCTCGCAAGATAAAGCAATGGCAATGACGATTCTTTGTCGCATGCCACCTGAGAGCTCGTGGGGAAATGAGTCGTAGGTGATCTCTGGATTGGGAATACCGACATCGGCTAAAATTTTCATCGCTTTTTCTCGTCGTTCGTTCGCTGTTAATTTCGTGTGATACAAAAGACTTTCTTCTAATTGACGACCGATTTTATGTAGCGGGTTTAGTGCTGAGAGTGGGTCTTGGAAAATCATACCAATGTCTTTTCCCCGAATTTTCTCCAACTCTTTTTCACTTGACTGGGCTAGATTAGTCCCTTGAAAATCAATCGTTCCTTTTATCTTTGTGTATGACATATCCTGTAGTCTTAATAAAGATAACGCAATGGTGCTTTTCCCACAACCCGACTCGCCAACAATTGCAAAAGTCTCATCTTTCATAATATCCAAACTCACACCATCAACAGCGGCATGATATTCATCATCCATTTTAAAGGATACGTATAAATCTTTGATGGACATCAACTTTTCACTCATTAACCATCACTGCTCCTAGCTATATATTGCTACAATTAACCCCTAATGTTTTAGCAATTTTTATAAAATATTATTTATTGTTAAAATAAGATACCACAAAATTGCACCGTTGACAAGTGGTATTTTCAACTTATTGTCGATGAAGTCGCTTTTTTGCCTTGTTTTTTAAAAGTAAAGCGCTTTAGTGAGTAGTTGTAAGCGCAAACATGAATAATTTAAAAATCGACAGAATAGTCTGACGATCTTCAAAATGACACAATTTATTCTAGCGCTCTTGGCATGTCTAACCACGCTTTAATATCAGCGATGACTGACGAGACACAGCCATCTTCAAATGGTGATTTCAAATGAGCAAGCTTGACTAGTTCCACAAATGATTTGCTACCGCCGACCTGACATAATGCCAAGTAGTCTGGCCATGCACTTTCGTCTTTACTCATCATGCGCGTCCAAAATTGTAGGGCGCAGATTTGTGCTAATGTGTAGTCGATGTAGTAGAATGGCGATGCAAAAATATGTCCTTGCTGATGCCACCATCCTCCTCGCTCTAGGTAGTCGCAACCTTCATAGTCTTTATGTGGCAAATATTGTTTTTCAAGACGGCGCCACTCTGCTTTACGCTCAGCTTTTGTTGCAGTAGGATTGTCGTAGATGAAGTGTTGGTACTCGTCTACTAATACACCATACGGGATAAATGTAATTGCACCAGCTAGGTGAGAGTATTTGTACTTTTCTACATCATCTTCAAATAAAGAATCCATCCATGGCCAACAGAAAAATTCCATACTCATGGAGTGAATTTCGCAACTTTCATACGTTGGAAATGCTAATTCAGGAATTTCAATGTGACGTGATTGATACACTTGAAAAGCATGACCTACTTCATGGGTTAACACGTCAATATCACCAGATGTGCCATTGAAATTAGAGAAGATAAATGGCGCTTTGTGATCGCTAATATAGGTACAATAGCCACCGCCTTGTTTTCCATCTTTGTTGACGAGGTCTAGTAATTCTTTTTCGACCATAAAATCAAAGAATTCCTTTGTTTGGGGGGAAAGTTCAGCATACATGTTAACACCTTGTGCTAAAATCCAGTCTGGGTCACCTTTTGGTGTTGCATTTCCTGATTCAAATTCAAATTGCAGGTCAAAGTAGCGAAGTTTGTCTAGTCCCAAGCGCGCGCGTTGCTTTTCGTAAATTTCAGTGGCAACTGGCACAATAATGTCGCGCACTTGCTTGCGGAAGTTTGCTACATCAGTTGGGTTATAATCGGTGCGTTTCATGCGGACATAGCCTAGTTCTGTGAAGCTGTTAAATCCGAGCTTCTGAGCAATTTTAGCACGTGTTTTTACTAATTGATCGTAAATATCATCAAGTGTTTCTTCATGCTCAGTGAAAAACTCATAGCGTGCTGTTAGGGCGGCTTCTCTTACAGCGCGGTCTTTATCTTGTGAGAATTTCGCTAGCCCAGGTAGTGTGTACTCCTCGCCTTGGAATGGGATTTTCGCAGAAGCTAGTAGTTTGCTGTATTCGCTTGAAAGGCGGTTTTCTTCTTGTAAGTCAGCTATGATTTCAGGTGAGAATGCTCTTTTTTCACATTCAATCAGTTTGAAGAATTGTGTTCCTAGTTCAGATTCTAACGCTTTTTTGAATGGGCTAGTTAGGAGGGCATCGTAAAGCAAGGAGTCTAATTCATCATAAAGCGGCCCTGCTTCATCCCAATACGTATTTTCTGCATCATAGAATTCATCACGCGTATCAATTGAATGACGCGTACTCGCTAGTGTCCCCATCGTTGAAACATAGCTACGCTCCTTGTTAATCTTCCCAAATACTTCTAGTTGCAAAGTTGCATCACTAGCAGCATTAAAGGCTTCAAGTAAAGTCATTATTTTTTCCTTTTGGGCATCAAAATCTGGACGTTCGTACTTAAATTCGTGAAACTTCATCTCTTTCCTCTCCTTTATCTTTAAGGCTTTACATGATTATAAACCATTGTCCTACTTAAAGTCAACTAAAGCGTATGACTATAAGCTAGCGATTTTATTTCAACCTCGCTTCAAGTTCAGCTTTTAACGCTTCATAACCAGGCTTCCCCAGTAAAGCAAACATATTTTTCTTATAAGCCTCCACACCAGGTTGATCAAAAGGATTAACGCCTAAAAGGTAACCGCTCATCGCACATGCTTTTTCAAAGAAGTAAACGAGGTATCCGAAAGCGTAAGGACTCATTTCTGGCACTTCAACAATCAAATTAGGAACGCCACCATCAACATGTGCTAAAATCGTGCCTTGAAACGCCTTTTTATTCACAAAGTCAACCGCCGAACCAGCTAAATAGTTTAATCCATCTAAATCCACATCTTCTGCTTCAATCATTAAATCAAATCGTGGCTTTGTCACTTGGATAACAGTTTCAAACAAGTTGCGACGCCCTTCTTGGATGTATTGCCCCATTGAATGTAAATCCGTTGAGAAGCTAGCTGATGCTGGGAAAATTCCTTTTTGATCTTTACCATCTGATTCGCCAAATAGTTGTTTCCACCATTCACTAAACATCATGAGTGACGGCTCGTAATTAATTAACATCTCAATTGTGTAACCTTTCGCATATAACGCATTTCTTAAAACAGCATATTGGTAAGCTTCATTTTCCGCTAATTCAGCATTGGCATAACGCACCATCGCATCCACTGCTCCTTGCATCATGTCGCTAATATTCACCCCTGTTGTTGCAATAGGTAGTAGCCCGACCGCAGTTAAGACCGAGAAACGCCCACCGACATTATCTGGCACGACAAATGTTTCAAATCCTTCACTATCAGCAAGCGTCTTAAGTGCACCAACCGATGCATCCGTCGTCGCATAAATTCTTTTAACTGCCTCAACTTTGCCCACCTGCTCTATCAGCAGTTTCTTGAAAATACGAAAAGCAATCGCTGGTTCAGTTGTTGTTCCTGATTTAGAAATGACGTTAATCGAAAAAGTTTTCCCATTTAAGTAGTCGATCAACTCTTTCATATATGAAGAAGAAATATGATGCCCCACGAAAATAATTTCTGGCGTCTTGCGATCTGCTTTATCTAGCATGTTATAAAAATGATGATGAAGTGCTTCAATGGCAGCCCTTGCACCTAAGTAAGAACCCCCGATGCCAATCACGAGTAAGACATCTGAATCAGCTTGGATTTTTGCTGCTGCTGCTTGAATTCGCGTAAATTCTTCTGAATCATAGTTAGAAGGCAAATTGACCCAACCTAAAAAATCACGACCTGCACCCGTCCCATTATGAAGCGCATCATGTAAAACTTTAACAACTGCTGCGCGCTGGGCCAACTCGTGTCCGCCAATAAACTGACTTGTATTACTATGATCTAAATTTAAAAATTTTGACATGATTGATACCACCTTTAATCTATATGTCCCCGTTATCTTTTGCTTGTTGAATCCATATTGTCATCTGTTTTTTAATCGCACTAAAGCCACTTTTCGTTTCAAAGCTACTAGCCCCCATCCTACGCTTACTTTCAGCCCCCCGATGAAACCTTAATACCACTTGTTTACCGCCTGGTTTAATTCTCAGAATTTTCACTTTGACAGGTTGACCAATTTTGAAGAATCTAGTTGGATTTTCACTTTCTAACTTGTCAAGTTCTGATGTATGAACAAGTCCGCTACATGTGTCACTGAGCTTAATAAAAATACCGTATGTTTGCACGCCTGTGATGCGCCCTTCGACGATTTCCCCTTCTTTAAACTGATAATTTGTCTTCATAGCTTGCACCTACAACGCACCGATGAATCGTTCTAATCCATCCAAACCAGCAACAAGGGTTTCCATTTCTACACAATAGCTGATGCGAATATGGTCATCTGCTTCAAAACAAATCCCAGGAACTAAAGCAACACCCTCAGCAAGGACTAATTTTTCACAAAATTCCCATGATTTTATTCCATATTTTTTGATGCTTGGAAAAATGTAGAACGCACCTTCTGGTTCTGGAAATTCAAGTCCCATGTTAAGCAAGCGCGCTATCACATAGTCACGACGTAATCGGTACGAACCGACCATCTCAGTTACATCATAATCAAGAGCAGTAATCCCACCGTATTGAATAAAGGTATTAACGGCAAGTACCATGTATTGATGCGCCTTCATTGCTTCACGGATAAACCACAAAGGACCCATCAAGTAGCCTAGTCGCCACCCCGTCATCGCATAAGGTTTTGAGAAGCTTTGACAGACGATGATGTAGTCACGAATATCTTGATATTTTGAAAATCCTAATCGGCGCTTCGTATAAACAAGTTGGTTATAAACTTCATCACTAATGACAAAAAATTGATGTTGTTTAACGGCTTGATAAACGACTTCTAGCGAATCATCTGAAAGAATCGTTCCTGTTGGGTTGTTTGGGGAGGTTAGAATGATGACTTTCGTTTTTTCAGTAATGGCAGCATCTAACATTTCTTTTGATAGTTGAAAATTATTTTTTGAAAGATCGATGTTCACCATTTTTCCACCAGCAAAGGTGACTACATTTTTGTATAAAGGATAAGTTGGTATTAAGTTAATTACTTCATCGCCTGGGTTTAGCATCGTCATCAAAGCGACTGTTAAAGACTCCGTTGCACCAGCAGTCACTACAATTTCAGTCGGTTCATAGTTAACATGATTGGTACGCTTCTCATAAGCAGCAATCTCTAAGCGTAAGGCTTCATTGCCATAACTAAGACCATAGCTCGTCTTTCCTAATTCGAGTGCATGCGTCATACTTTGTTTAATTTCAGTCGGTGTGTCAAAGTCTGGCTCACCAAGTGTTAAAATATGCTTTGCGCCTAGCCCTGATGCCATGAGACTAAATTTCCTAATCAAGCTCTCCTGGGCTTTTCTTAACCGATTATTTAATAATTCTTCCACATGAGACACCGCCTGTTCTAGAAGTCGGAAGTCAGAGGTGGGAGGTGGGATTGCTCTAGCTTCTTTGGTTTCCTGTTTAATATTTTATCAAATACCAGCTTCATTCGCAAGGGAAAAGATGAGATTGCCATACACTTTCATCTGGGCATGGATAAAAAAGAACTTCATCGCTTGCTAAGAAAATGTTCTCGGCTTACTAAAGTTCTGTTTTTTTGTTAAAATTAGTCACATTTTATCCGTAGATGAAAGGTTCAATGATACATGTATGATCCTTTTCTGCTTTTTCATAGTTAATGCCTACGAGTAAGAGATTTCCTTTGTAATCATTAAGGGCAGCACTGTAATTTTTTTCTTTGATTTGCCTAATCGCTCCTTCTGCTGTCTTGTTCCACTTAAGTTCAACAACGAGTGCTGGCTTATCTGTGCGTTTTTTGCGTGGGATAAAAACCAAATCAGCATAACCTTTGCCAGTTGGTAGCTCACGGATGATGTTGTAGTAGTCTTTTGCGCTATAAAGGGCTAAACTGATGACACTGCTTAAAGCATTCTCGTCATTGTAGGCTAAAATAGATGTGTTTTCTTCATGGACTTGTCCTACACCTTCTGCTACCACAGTCGCATCCTGATTCCAAATGGCTT
>JGI24703J35330_11748290_pt1 | contig 13290 bp, 11 predicted proteins | sample TergutNt197P1_FD_35330 | JGI IMG/M metagenome (IMG submission 35330) | reverse complement strand
AGCTTGATTTATGAGAAAAGGTATGCTAAAATATTTTTAATGACCAATTTTGTTTTTATAGTCAAAAAAGGAGGAAGAGCATGGCACCAAAAATCGTGAATGAACATGAGCGCGCGTTAACAAGGCAGGCCATTATGAAGCAAACGAGGAAATTAATTGCGATTAAACAAGGTATCAGAAATATAACAGTCGACGATATTACACAAGCAGTAGGCATTGCAAAAGGGAGCTTTTATGGTTATTTCGCTTCAAAAGAGATTTGTATTTATGAAGTGATAGAGCAAGTCTACGAAACAGATTTGCTTCATCTTGAGACCATCATGACTGAGAATCTCCCGCTTGAGACGAAAATAGAAAAATTTGTGATGAACATCTTCCTAGGAGCAGATGGTATTGCTCGCTACATCACCCCACAAGATTATGAAATTCTTTTGCGAAAACTACCGCATGAATACATGAAGCGAGATGAAAACGCAGCGGAAATAACCGTGGACGGCATGATGGAAATTTTTTCTTTGGCACGACCCCAAGTAGAAAGCATGCTTGTAATGTTAGATTGCATTAACAATGTGGCAACACAAACAGCACTAACAGATGAAATCAAAGAAGAAACCATCAAAACATTAACAAAGGCAATTGCCAATTACATTAAAGAATATTCTGAGCATCTTGAGGTTGGAATCTCACAATTTACAAAATTCCCCACACAGGATTTACTATGGCTTGGTGGATATTAATTACAGGCAATGGAGGTTCTAGAAAATGACAAATAAGTTTTATGAAATAGAAAAAATTGCTATTTCAAAATTGGATGAAAGTGCAGTGCAACATTTATTTTTTCTTGATTACGGCATTGGCGAGAAATATCAATTCCTCCCACAGTTCAGAAATTCGGCTGATTATAAAAAATTGTACCTTTCACAATTTTCAATCCCTGATAATGAGTTATTTACCGTGAATAGTGACAAAGAAGGTATTATTGGAATACTAAGCTTTGTAAAAACCGCTGATTGGGGTGGAAATGAGCAATATAAATTGACAGTTCGCTTATGTGAAACCGCGATAATTGATAAATTGATTGGTTCTTTACGACCATTTATAGATGGGTTGCTAGAAAAATTTACCCAGATTGCCATGGTGAGCTATAACAGAGAATTAGATGAAATGCTCAAAGAGTATACAAGCAAATATGCTGGCAAAATTCAACTAAAGTCTAATGCTTACACGTTGAGCAAAAAGGATATTGACTTAGAAAAGTTGAATAAAACAATTCTTGATTGCGAAGCAAAAAATCCCAACCTGCAGATGGTTTATATGGAAGGAATTTCTGAGGAATATGTCGAGCAATATTGCGATTTATTTATGGAAACGATGAAAGATATGCCAGATAATCAGGAAGCGGGCTACGTGCCATATGTGATAACGCCTGATGATATGCGGAAGAAGAAGATGGTGCGTGCTAAAGTAAATAGCAGTCATCATTGTTATATGATTTTTGATAGAGAGCGGCTGATTGCCAAGACCAATGTATCGGTCAATAATAAAGACCCTCGTTTCCCTCATCAATTTATGATCGGGGTCCTCAAAGAATATCGCGGGCGTGGCTTAGGGAAATGGTTGCAGGCTTGTCTGTATAAACAACTAGCTCAAACTGTGGATTTTGAACAAATTTTGGTTCAACATCACCCAGAAAACCAGCCTGCTATCGCGCTTAGTGAGTGGATTGGGTACAAATTTTCTTATTTTGAAGTGATGCATATTTTGAAAAATAAAGATAAAGGTGGTGACAAAAATGAAATGGATAAAATAATTACAGAACGACTTGAACTGAGAAGATTTAATCAAGCAGATAAGGTAGAATATGTTAAAATTTTAACCAACCCAGATGTTTACAGGTATTTGGGAGATGGAACAGGTGCGACGCCAGAATTTGCCGAAAAAATTCTCACCATATACTCATTTAGCCGTGGCATATTTGCAGTTGTAGAAAAAGAAAGCGGCCAGTTGATTGGCCATTGTGGAATCAGACCTATTCCAGATGGTAGAATCGAACTCCTCTATGCTTATGCACCTGAGGCTTGGGGCAAAGGTTACGGAACAGAAGCGGGGAAAGCAATTCTTGAATATGGAAAAGCTCATTTTGAAATCGACGAAATCATCGCAATGGCTTACCCTGAAAACCCAAGTTCGATTGCTATTATGAAAAAGCTTGGATTTGAGCGCCTTGGACAAGAGGAACATTTCGGTAATATGCTAGAAGTGTACTCAAAGAAGATGGGATAAGAAAAAACTTGTGCATTCTATTAAGGCAAATTTACTCATTCGAGTAAAAATGGAGATGAAAAACAATTTCCTGAAAAAGAAATCTACGTTATGAGTGACGTTGACGAGTATTACTCAAAAGTCGGTTATAAAAAAGCAGGGTCGCTATTTGCTGCGAAAGTGAAGTAGCATGAAAGGATAAAACTGGATGGATAAATTAATTTTAGAGAGCTACAACCTATTCAAAAATTGCAATTTCCCTTACTACATTTGTGGTGGATTTGCCCTTGAAATATTTACAGAAAAGACTTGGCGTTCCCACAGTGATTTTGATATTTCTATCTTCGAAGAAAACAGAAAAGATGCAGTGGCATTTCTGCTTGCAAATGGCTGGCATGTTTATCAAAGAGGTCAATATCAAAAACAAATTTTTGATGCAAATGATCCGCTGGTGTTAGAATGTCGAAACATATGGGCATTAAAACCTGGAAGTCATATCGCTTTGAAACCAATCGAAGGTGAGGAAAATCTGTATGACTACGAACAATTAGAGAAGAGTCAAAAGGAATTTACTTTCATTGAAATGGTTGTCGATGGGAAGGATGGGGATGATTTTCTGCTTGGGAAAGAGCGGAGAATTAAAAGAAGCATGGATAAGGCTATTTTATTCAAGGACGGTATCCCCTATATGGCACCCGAGCTAGTTTTATTTTTAAAATCTCATTCAACCTATTTGACTCACGAGTTTCATAAAGAAAAAACACCTGTAGATTTTAAAACGGTTATGCCTTTATTGCCAAGTGAGAATCGACACTGGTTGATGGGAGCATTAAAAAAAGCCTATCCAGATGGCTATCCCTGGCTAGATGGCTTGATATAAAAAAATACAAATCGGAGTGATAAATTATGAATGAAGAAATCAAAAAATTACCCAAGAGAAGCGAAGTAAAACTTGAAGACACATGGCGTTTAGAGGACATCTTCGCAACAGACGATGCCTGGGAAAAAGAATTAACCCAATTAAAAGGGTTGATGCAAAGCATTGAAACATTTAAAGGAAGACTTGGGGAATCAGCTGAAACTTTGCTTGAAATGTTACAACTAAGAGATGCACTTGGAGAGCGTAGGAATAAGGTATATGTTTATGCGAATATGCGCCATGACCAAGATACAACTAACGCTATCTATCAGTCACAAAGGGAACGAGCCTTAACATTGTCCACTGAATACGAAACAGCCACCAGCTTTATGACGCCCGAAATCCTTGCTATTGACGAAAGTAAATTAACAAGCTTTTTATCAGAAAATGAGGCGTTACAATTATACCAACACGAAATCGATCGCATCAACAACAAGCGTCCGCATACTTTGACGGCCGATAAAGAGGCACTCCTTGCCCAAATGGGTGAGGTTGCAACTGCTTCTTCTAATACATATGAAATGTTGCATGATGCCGACTTGAAATTCCCAGTCATTACTGATGAAAATGGCAATAAAGTCGAAATCACCTATGGAAATTATTTCACTTTACTTGAAAGCAGCAATCGTGATGTCCGTAAATCAGCGTTCACTGCTCTTCTTGGAACATTCAAAAAATATGAAAATACATTCGCCAGTACACTTAGCGGTGAAGTGAAGAAAAATAACTTCTTCACAAAGGCGCGAAACTTCGACAGTGCCCGACACGCATCCTTAAGCGAAAATAAAATTCCAGAAGCCGTTTATGATCAACTTATTGAAAGCGTCAACGAACATCTTCCACTTTTTCATCGATACTTAGCACTGCGAAAAAAAATGCTTGGGCTCGACGAATTACACCTGTATGACATGAATGCAACGCTTGTTCCTGAATCAAAAATGACAGTTACCTATGAAGAAGCTTGTCAACTGGTTAGAGATAGTTTAAAAATCATGGGTGAAGAATACAGTGACATCATCGAGGAAGGTTTCCGTGAACGTTGGGTCGATGTCTATGAGAACGAAGGGAAGCGTAGTGGCGCTTACAGCTGGGGTTCATATGGCACACCATCTTATATCCTTATGAATTGGCAAGATACCATTCAAGAACTTTTCACGCTTACCCACGAATTTGGTCACGCTGCGCATAGCCACCTCACTCGTAAGTATCAACCTTTCGTCTACGGCTCTTACTCAACATTTGTCGCAGAAGTTGCCTCTACCTGCAATGAGGAATTACTCAACCGCCATCTGCTAGAAAAAACAACTGACAAAAATGAACGCATCTATCTCCTTAACAATTTCCTTCATGGATTTAGAAGCACTGTATTTAAACAAACCATGTTTGCAGAATTCGAGTATCTTATCCATAAAAAAGCCCAAGAAGGTGTTGCATTAACAGCGGAGACATTAACTGAAATTCATTACAATTTAAATAAAAAATACCATGGTGACGATGTTATCATCGACGAAGAAATCGGTCTAGAATGGGCATGGATCCCACATTTTTATTATGATTTCTACGTTTATCAATATGCTACAGGAAACATCGCTGCCCTTTCTTTAGCAAAACAAATCGTCGAAGAGGGCGAAACTGCAACAACTCGCTATATGGACGAATTCCTTAAAGCAGGATGTTCGGATTACCCAATCGAAGTCCTCAAAAAAGCTGGTGTCGATATGACCAGCAAAAAGCCAATTGAAGATGCCATGAAAGTATTTGAGGATTACCTCATTCAGATGGAAGAATTAATTGGATAATATATCATTATTTATGACCTAAGCAGTCGCTTTTCCTTGCTTTCAAAACGGCTGTCATGATATAATTTAGTTACTGGCTCTTTGCTACATTGTGGCAAAGAGCTTTTATCTAAACTTATGAAGGAGTGTGAGTACTATGAATTGTAGAAAAGAATTTCAATAAATATCATTGCACACTACCTTGCAATGAATTATAGTATGTGCTATAATAGCATTATTCAAAGAAAATGTTTGAGAAAACGGAGTAACAACGCTCTAAAAAGCTCAACAAATGCTCGAAAACGCGATTTGTTGATTAAGTTCAACCTAAAATCACCGAGCGACGTCTCAAAAAGCTCAACAAATACCCAAAAACGCGATTTGTTGATTAAATTTTACCGAAAATCACTGAGCAACGCCTCAAAAAGCTCAACAAATGCTCGAAAACGCGATTTGTTGATTAAATTCAACTTAAAATCACCGAATAACGCCTCAAAAAGCTCAACAAATTGCGAAAATGGTCATTTGTTGATTAGCTTACTTCTTTTTGCCCTCGACTCTTATCATCATTGTTTCAAAATAAATGTGGAGCTGGTTATTATGAAAATTTTGTCAATTGCAGCAAATAGATATCACAAAGAACTTCAGGAAATAAATCTGGAACTCGCTACGTTGCCAGAAGGTTCACTTTCGATGAAGAGAAATTCATATTATCAAATTATTAATCGCAAACAAATCTGTATTACAAAAAATCCTCCGCTCATAAAGATGCTACGCAGGAAAATATATCTTCTTGTTCGAAAAAAGCAAATTGAACATAATCTCAAAGCAGAATCGGTAGGAGAGTTGGATATGCGTCTACCACAAGAACTCATCGCCTCTTTGTCAAAACCTTATAGTAAAGCACCGATCACGCATTTTTATCATCCCAAAACTGTTAAATGGTTGAAAAAACTTCATCCAACCAATACCCTTCATCCAGAACGTGCTGTATATACGTACAAAGATATTAATTTCCGTTTGCTAGCAGAGCGCATCATTGCTGAAGAAATCGATCATTTACAACTTATTTATCAATACGATGTGCGTCTCACATTGGCAGAACGCCAGATTTCTCCGGATTTTATAATCATAAACCCTTACAATCATGAGACCTATATTCTCGAGCACTATGGTCTTGGAGAAAAAAACTATATTAATAATATGAATGATAAAATGGATTTTTACCTCACTAGTCAAATCGTTCCATTTGAGAATCTTATGTCCACTTATGAATACCACATCCGTAAGCCTGAGCGCATTCGCAATCTCATTGAAAAAACAATTTTTTGAATTAACCCCAAGTCTCAAAGACAAATGTTTCAGATAAATGCTCTTTTAAAAATCGATCATTCAGGAGCACTATAGCATATCCATTTTTTGTAAGAAATTCTTACCTCATACATTATCTATGTATGGTAGGCTTACTTATAGTAATTGGCTTTGCTACACTCGTCTAAAAGGAGTTAGCCTCATGGAGAAAAAGAAATTTGATTTAAACTTCAGACTGGTTCTGATCAGCAAAACTATCAGTGTTTTCGGGGGAAATATTTTAGGATTCGCCATGATTTTATTTTTGGTGGATTTTACCGGTTCAGCAGCACTTCTAGGGATGATTACGGCTATTTCTCAAGTGCCTATGGTGATTTCAACGCCTTTTGCAGGAATGGTGGCTGATCGGCTTAATAAAAAAAATTTGATCGTTCTTTTTGATATTATCACCGCATTAAGCAACTTTTTCTTCTTCTGGCTTCTATTAACAGGTTCGTACACCATCTTCAACATTACTCTTTTGCGTATGATTAAAATGAGCATCAACACCTTTGCTCAAACTACATTTAACGCTTCTGTTCCTCGCATCGTTGAAAAAGAGCAGCTAGTTGCAGCGAATGGTTCGCTACAAGCTATCGGAGCTATTGGTTTAATTGGTGGATCAGTAGTCGGAGGAATTGTATTCGGATTAGTTGACATTCAAGTGATTGCTTTTGCTTCGGGATTACTATTTCTTATTTCCTCAGCGATTAGCATGCTTATTAAAATTCCTTACACAAAAAGGGAAATTATTGGTGGCATGGTTGTAACTATTAAAAATGATATGCGTGACAGTTTCAGCTTTTTAAGAAATGAGAAGCCGATTATTTTCAAATTGGCTTTGGTTGCGGCAACTATTACTTTGCTATTTCCACCGATTTTTAATATTGGATTGCCGTTTATTGTTAGTGTGATTTTTGAGCAACAAGTTACACTATCATTCGGGATTGCTGCCATTGGGATGTTAACAGGTGGAATTTTAGCTGGTACATTGACCCGCTATTTAGCAATTAAAAATTTCCCAAAATGGATCGCTGCCATTGGCGGTACAGGTGTTTTGTTAGCGGTTGCTTTTATGCCGTTTATGACTAATATGAATATAGCATTCTGGTTGTTTAATGCAAGCCTAGCGATCTTACTCTTCATTTTCGCCCTGCTTAATAGTAGCTTTGGCGCATTTATGCAGCGGGAAGTTCCTGAGCATCTTCTTGGAAAAGTTAACTCTCTTCTGGGCATGATTTCTCTTGTTGCGGGTCCAATTGGTATTCTAATTGTCGGATTCTTTATTGAAACCATCGCCCTTTCTTTATTTTTCCTCGTCATAACCACCATTACCTGGGTGGTCGCTTTAATTGCAAGCTTTATCCTTACTAACTATTTTAAAAAATCAGACAATTAGGAGTGTGTCAAAAATGAAAAAATTAGCCATTACCTTTTCCTCGATCAATGAGGAGCAACTTAGTAAAATCAAAAAAATTGCCGTGGATTATGACGTTATTCAAATTAAGCCAAATGAGGCGGAAATTAAAACTTGCGACATTATTTTCGGTGGTATTCAACCCAATTTTATCAAGGACGCAACAGCCCTTAAATGGCTACACACTAGCTTTGCAGGGGTTGACTCGCTTTTGAAACCAGAAGTAAATTTCCCTAAAGATGTTGTTTTAACAAATTCAGCGGGAACTTACGGCATCGCTATTTCAGAATATCTCCTTGCTACGACCTTGATGTTGATGAGAAGGAGTATTCAATATGCTAAACTGCAATTTCAAAATAAATGGCAGCCATTGGGAGAAGTTAAAGCTATATATGGCAGCAAGGTCTGCGTGGTTGGACTAGGAGATATTGGCGAAAACTATGCGAAAAGATGTAAAGCTTTAGGCGCTAATGTTACAGGCGTTGTTCGAACTAAACGAACCGAAAAACCTGAATCTGTTGATTTGCTATTTACGATTGACCAACTTGACAAGGCGATTAAAGATGCAGATGTTATTGCTTTGTGCCTACCAGGAACGGGTGAAACAGCAGGTTTGTTTGATGAGGATCGCATCAATAAAATGAAAAAAGGTGCACTTATTCTCAACATTGGACGCGGAACAGCTATCGATACAACAGCTCTTATTTCAGCCTTAGAATCAGGTCAGCTCAGTGGTGCAGGTCTTGATGTTACCGCTCCAGAACCATTACCAGCAGATTCGCCCCTTTGGCAAATGGAAAATGTCATCATTACCCCACACGTCAGTGGCAATCAGACACTGGAATTAACCAATTTTCTCATTGTGGACAAATTTACCGAATACCTACAAGACTATCTAGCTGGGCGATCATTCAAGCGAGTTGTTGACAAGGAGTTGGGCTACTAAGAAAATTCACTATTGTATTTGAAAAAATGGTCTAAAAAGCTGCAGAATAGCATAAATGGACTAGGCTCAAATTTAAGCGATACACTCACCATTTATCCCAAAATCTTCTTGCTTTTAAAGCAAAAGCGTAGTAGAATAGTCTTTAACTGCAACAAAAGGAGACATTATGCTAACCATATTCAAAAAACTTATGTGGTTTTTCAAAATCCACAAGAAAAAATATATCGTTGCCTTATCTGCCCTCACCCTAGTCAACATTTTCGAAATCATCCCCCCACGGCTAATTGGGATGGCAGTTGATGACATTCACACAGGAAGGTTAACAGCGGAGTTATTAGTCAGATACGTTATTATGCTTATTTTTACCACGGTCGGGTCATATATCTTCGGGTATATATGGCGCTATCAACTTTTTGGTGGCGGTTTTCTACTTGAAAAAAGCATCCGTTACAAATTAATGGATCATTTCTTGAAAATGAAACCAAAATTCTATCAAAAATATCGAACAGGAGATTTAATGGCACGCTCTACTAATGACCTAGGTAGTGTAGGAGAGACGGCAGGTTACGGTATTTTAACTCTCTTTGATGCAACAATGTTCATGGCGGTTATCATTTTGATGATGGTCTTCACCGTCGATTGGCGTCTGACTTTAGTTGCCACTATCCCACTCCCTATTCACGCCTTTCTAATGGCAAAATTAGGCTTAAAGGCAGACAAAATTTATGATGCTGCCCAAGACGCTTTTAGCGACCTCAATGATAGTGTTCTCGAATCTATTACAGGTGTTCGCGTCATCCGAGCTTATGTTAGAGAACAAGCGGAAATCAAACGCTTCGAACAAATGACTGAGGATGTCTATGAGAAAAACCGTCATGTGGAATTGGTTGACTCATTTTGGGGACCAGGTACCCGCATTCTAGTGGGAATTAGTTTTTTCCTAACCCTCACATTCGGAACGCATCTAATTCTAGTAGGTCACATTACAGTGGGGGATCTTATTACATTTAATGTTTATCTCGGTATGTTGATTTGGCCGATGTTTGCTGTAGGTGAATTAATCAGTGTCATGCAGCGTGGAAAAGCTTCTTTAGAGCGTATCATGGAAGTGTTAGATGAAAAACCGGCCGTCGTCGATGCGGCTTGTCCTGTGACGGTGGTTGTACCGAAAAAAATAGAATTTAAAAACTTTAGTTTCACTTATCCTGACGCTTTAGCGCCTACCTTGATCAATATTAATCTTACGATCAAAAAGGGACAAACCATCGGGATTGTTGGTAAAACTGGGAGTGGTAAAACTACGCTTATCAGACAATTTTTAAAGCAATACCCAATAGATGAAGGGACTATTTTGGTTGATGGCATTCCGTTTGAAAATTTGTCTCAGTCAGAAGTTTTAAGTTGGAGTGGCTATGTACCGCAAGAGCATATTCTTTTTTCGAAATCTGTCAAAGAAAACATTCTCTACGGATCGACCAATCAAAGTGAAGATCATTTAGCTCACGTTATCGAGTTATCTGCTTTAACAAACGACTTAGAATTCTTCACGGAGGGTCTTGATACCATTGTCGGAGAAAAAGGCGTGGCACTTTCAGGTGGACAAAAACAGCGCATTTCAATTGCCCGTGCAATGGCGATAAATCCTGAAATTTTGCTATTAGACGACTCGTTATCGGCAGTTGATGCCAAAACAGAAACAGAGATTGTGGAAAATATTAAAGCTGAGCGAGGCGCGACTATTAGAAATATTGGAAAGACAACCATCATCACCGCACATCGGATGTCAGCTGTTGCGCATGCGGACCAAATTATCGTTATGGAGAGTGGGCAGATTAGTGAGATCGGTACTCATGATGAATTGATGGTTATGGGTGGTTGGTACAAAGAACAATATGAGCATCAAAATCTATCAGAAAAGAGGTGATTTCAACATGTGGAAATGTCCAAAATGTAAACGCGAATTCAAAAATACAAATCAATCACACTACTGTGGCAAAGCAGAAAATATCAATGACTACATCGCATCACAGTCGGAAGAAATTAGAGAAATTTTGCAAAATCTGCGAGAGATGATTAAGTCGGTTGCACCAATGGCTGAGGAAAGTATCAAGTGGGGAATGCCTTATTTTACTGTTATGGGTGAGAATTTATGTGGGTTTGCAGCGCAGAAAAAGCATATTAGTTTCTTTCCAAGCGAGGCAACTGTTGCAGCATTTTCAGCAAGGCTTGAAGGTTATAAAGCGGCCAAGGGAACTGTCCAACTGCCTTATGAAATTGCGCTAGATGAAGAGCTGATTGCCGATATGGTACGCTTTAGTTTGGAGCGACTATAACGAAACAAGGAGTGCCCCGATATGAAAAAAAGAATCCATATTTTAGGCGCAAGTGGCTCTGGCACAACCACCATTGCCAAGCAAATTTCAGAAAGATTAGGATACGCCCACCTCGACACAGATGACTATTTCTGGCTTCCAACAGACGAACCTTATACATTACAACGCCCAGTTTATGATCGTTTAAAACTACTAAAAGCTGATTTGTCAACCGCCAATAACTGGGTGTTAAGTGGATCTTTAATGGGGTGGGGTGATGAATTAATCCCGCTTTTTGATCTAGTGGTATTCATCTACGTGCAACCAGATATTCGGTTGGAGCGGTTGAAGCAAAGGGAATTTGAACGTTATGGAAGAGAGATTTTTGAAGGTGGGAGCAAGTATGAGGCCAGTCAAGAATTTCTCGAATGGGCGAGCAGTTATGATACTGGAACAACCATGGGAAGAAATTTACAAAGGCATCGCAAGTGGCTAGCAGAGCTTGATTGTCCGATTTTGGAAATTGAAAATGACGACCTTGAGGCGAGTGTTGCGGCAGTTTTGAATGCTGCTTGCGGTGATTTATGAAAATAGCTCAAAGTCGTAAATTGTCTGAAAAAGACCAATTTACGACTTTGAATTTTTGGAAATTAAGTGATTACGGATCTTCAAAGTCGTAAAATGCTCAAAAAAGCCCAATTTACGACTCTCAAATACTGAAAATGTAGTGATTAAGCACCTGAAAGGAAAAATCGCCAAAAAGTCCATGTGATTATCGTACATCGCCTCAAAAAGGCTAAAGTACGATAACGGAAGCTGTGATAACACGAACACACCAGATACAATGATTTGCAAACGTCACAACTATGTTGAAAGAATTTGGTGTGGAATGTTGGAGAAAAAAGATGAGCGCTAGTTTTATAATGTTGTTTAAAATATTGGTCTTACCTTTTACAACCAAAATCTGCAAAATCTGATAGCTTTTGCTCTATGAAAATGGTATAATCTCACAGAAGGCGAGAGATGAAAAATAGCATTAGAGGAGTTTTGTACCCATGGAAAAATTGATTGGAACAGGTGCAACAGCAGAAATTTATCTTGCTGGAAATGTTGCGAAAAAGATTTATACAAATGCAGCAATTTCCGAGGTCGAAAGTGAGAAAAAGCGACAACAATTTGCTTATAGTGCAGGGCTTTTAGTGCCACAGGTTTACGAAATTAAAAAGTTGGATGATGGCCGCATAGTTCTGGAAATGGAGTATATAAAAGGTGTACCGCTGATGAACCTTAAAATGAGCGAGGCAGAGTTAATAGAAGCTATGCATATCTTAGTAAAATTGCAGCATGAAATTTATCAAATTCCTGCACCAGAATTGCTCAATTTAAAAAATGAAATGACAGAAAAAATTTTTTCTACAACCTTAGATAGCAAGGTAAAAAATGAATTGTCAGCGCTTCTATTACAACTTGATGATAAAACCCAACAGCTTTGTCACGGGGATTTTCACCCGCTAAATGTCCTTTTTGACGGAGAAAAGCACTGGATTATCGACTGGGTTGATGCAACATGTGGCAATCCTTACGCCGATATATGTCGGACATATGTATTGCTGAAATCGCAAATGACCGAATTGGCGGAACTTTATTTACAAGTTGTGTGTAAGTCGCAAACTTGCCAACCAGAGGAGATTTTGAAATGGCTTCCCCTTGTAGCTGCAAGTCGTTTGAGCGAAAATATTGAACTTGTAGAACGGGATAGCTTGGAACAAGTAGTGATGACCTGGTATGAGGGTTGTACCAAGAAGGAGATATTAAAAAATGAAGAAATATGATGTATTTTTATTCGATGCAGACGGGACTTTGTTTGATTTTGATAAAGCTGAAATTGAAGCTTTCAAGTCCACTTTTAAAGCGTTTGATTTCGAGTATAGTGATGTGATTTTAGGCATATATAAAAAAGTAAACGCCGCGGCATGGGAGGCTTTCGAAAAAGGAGAACGCTCGAAAGAGGAGATTGTCATCTGGCGTTTTGATGAATTATTTCGCAATTTAGGTGTCGAATGTTGTAGCAAATATTTTAATGAGATGTACTTGAAAGAACTCGGAAAAGGCGCTTTTTTGATCGATGGTGCAGTGGAGGTTTGCCGCGAAATCGTCGCATGTGGCAAACAGATTTTCATCATTACAAACGGCGTTTTTTCTGTTCAAGAATCAAGAAGGAAAAGCTCTTTAATCAACCCTTACATTACAGACACCTTTGTTTCAGAGGCTGTTGGGTTTCAAAAGCCCGATATCAGATATTTTGA
>JGI24703J35330_11748291_pt1 | contig 13317 bp, 13 predicted proteins | sample TergutNt197P1_FD_35330 | JGI IMG/M metagenome (IMG submission 35330) | reverse complement strand
TTTCTTCTGTATCGGATTCAGTTTCTTCTGTATCAGATTCAGTTTCTTCTGTATCAGATTCAGTTTCTTCTGTATCAGATTCAGTTTCTTCTGTATCAGATTCGGTTTCTAAATCTGTTTCAGTTTCGGTGATGTTGTAAAGTACTCTTACAGCACGATTTACTGCACGGTTCAAGGCTGTAAACGCTTCTGGAGATGCCCACCATGCATCCGCAGTTGGGCCTTCTGCCGTGTCTTCTATGAGGTCTCTTGCATCTCGAATCGTGTTTCTTAAATCACGTTCTAAAGTTTCAATGGTTTCTGTTTCGGTGTCTACATCTACATCTGTGTCTGTTTCGGTTGCAACAGTTACTTCTGTGTCTGTTTCGGTCGCAACAGTTACTTCTGTATCTGTTTCGGTTGCAACAGTTACTTCTGTGTCTGTTTCGGTTGCAACAGTTACTTCTGTGTCTGTTTCGGTTGCAACGGTTACATCTGTGTCTGTTTCTGTGTCGGAGTCGTTAATGCGTGGCATACCGGTAACTGTAATTTGGGATACAATAATATCATCAAAAGGTATACCATCGAAAGAAAGTGTACCATACGCTCCCCATAGTCCGCGGTTTAAAACGAGGGTTGCCCTGGTAGAGCCTGCGGGAACTACAGGAGGAAGCGGAGAAGAACCTCCCACGTTTACACCTGGTGTAAATCTGTCAATGTCAAAATTACCATGCCCTGCAGCAGGAGAAGTTTGTGTCGCCATTGGAATAGAAGCTCCGGCAGCGAATCTGGTGTTATTTAAGTTGTCAAATGAACCCCATTCTGCAACAAATCTTTCATTAATTGCATGGATGTCACCGCCGGCAGTTCCGCCGTCAGTTCCGTCGTCAGAAGCGGGGTCATCATTGCCAATCCAAAGGTCGTATCTTGGTCCCCAAAAACCGCCGCCATCAGGTGTACCTGTAGGCTGACCAAATGTGGGTGCGACCATGGTGAAGTTTAGCACGTCACCTTCTTGCAGACCTCTTATTTGTAGGCCATTATCATTTGCTTGCCTGTTGGCAACAACCACTGTGTTTCCAACAATAGCGATGGTTGCGCTACCTGCGCCGGGTCCTGTTCCATCTTCGCCAACGGTGAGGTAGATACCATTGCTTGTTAGACCGGCAACTGTGTCATTGTGTGCTAAAAGAACCTGAAGGTCAAAAAGAACCTCGGGAGCATCAGCAGATACAGTCATAGCCGGAACCAGTGAGAACACCATCGTAAATGCAACAAAAAGGCTGCACAAACGACTTAAAGTTTTTTTACTCAACTTGATTTACTCCTTTCAAGTAAATAGATTTTGGCTCGCGAAAATATGTATCCCCCGAGCCTTGCAATTGTTGGTACTAGAACAACAAAAAGAGAAACTATACCCCTCATAATTACGAGTTGCGGTACGCCGCCCTCCTTTCGTTTTCGTAAGTACGTTCCTTACATGTTCCATAAGATTTTATCACTACGAGATAAAATGTCAAGCAAGATAGTTTGGAAAAAATTATAGGAAAAATGGATTGTCCGCAAAAAAAATCCGCAAGAAAGCGGAATTTTTACTGTATTTTTAATTATAAAATTTGCTTTGATATTTAACTTCCTGAATATTACAATTATGTTACAAAAACAATTCCTTTTTGCCCAGCAGGAAATCTTCGAGTCCGCAATTTGCACTGCCCACCACAAGTGACAAGGCTTCCGGGTAGCGTTTTTTGAAAACATTACAATTTACTCAATACGATTTGCAATTTACTCATTACGCCGCCAATCCTATCACGCATTGCTTTGAACGGCAAGGAAATAATCCGTTTGCTTTTTGTACTACATTTCAGGTAAAATATCAATGTTTTGGTACAAAGCTTGCCAAGCCTTGATTTTACTGAAAGAAGTGTTTGTCATGGATGAAAATTTGAATCCCTTACTTAATAAAAAGCTAAGTGCCGGTAAAATTGAGCTGACAAAAGAAGATGTTATCCAAATTCTGGGCTGTATTGATGAAGAACTGCGGAACGAGGGGCTATCCGCAACCGCTATAATTTATGGTGGCTGCGCTATGATGCTGCATGGGTATGACACACGAGCTACAACAGACATAGATTATATAGTAAAAGACGTACCCTTGGCAGATTTCAGCAGAATCATAGATAGGGTTGTAGAAAAAAGCAATCCGCCTTTTAAGCGCAGTTTATTTGACATAACAATGGGGGTTCTCATAGCCGAGCATTTTAAGCTAAATGAATTGAAGGAATTAAATCTTTTTTCAAATCTTCATGTGTCTGTGGCGACTGTTAGGCAACTTCTTGCCATGAAGCTTTTTAGCGCGAGAATGGGGACAGAATTTCACGATTTGGCCGACGCACTGCATTTGGCAAAAGAATTGGGGTTACGCTCTGCCATTGAATTAAAAGATACCATGTTGGACTATGTTGAAAAAACTTCTGTGGATAAAATTAACAAGGATGCGAGAAATCCTAATGCAATTGACAGGTTTATTCTTGAAGTTGAAAAGAGGCTGGTTTAATGGACTTTATTCAAGAGTACTTGGCAGGCTCTGAACAAGAGCAGTATATGATGCTTAGAAATATAATGCACGCCCTGAAATATGATGAGGATGACGAAATCCAAGAAGCCCTGCATAAACTTGAACTTCCTAATATAAATGAAGAAAATCAACTTCCTTTAGTCAGAATGGCAGTCTATCTGGGACACTCTTATGCTAAACGCACGGGAAAGGAATTGCCTTGGGTATTTAATCCCGCCTTGGTTTTAGACAAGCCGTACAAGGGGGTAGGATATAGAGACGCTTGGTTCTTCTGCGGAGAGCAAGTTTTTTACAGGCACAACTATTTTACAGACCCACGGTCGTTAGATGTTTTGTAATTTCCTACGCCCATTCATTTAAATACACCAAGGCTGTTTCATAAATATCATCGTATTTTTTTATGTTTAAGTCCGACAAAATGAGATTTGCGTAATAATCTACGGTTTTGTCGCGATAGCCCTTGGTGTCCAGGGCTGTTCGCAAGAGGGTGTAGGGGGTTTCTTCTGTGTTCCAAGCAATGTCAAGCATTTTTTCGATATTATAGCGGGTGCCTATGTGATACCATGCGCCGCGCAATTCTTTCATCCATGCATCAATTTCATTTGCATCTTTTAGATTATATTTTTTTATTATTGCTACTGCATCTGTTATATCGGGCTGTTCCCGAAATGCTCCAATTTTTAAAACAAGCATAGATTTCCAATGTAAAAAGTAAACTGTCAAATTTGAAAGATTTATTCCATCGACAGCAGTTTCACGCATTTTTGCGGTAATATGCATATTTCCACCTGTATTTAACCATCCCATTGGCAATTCGTAAAGTTCGCTCATTTTTTGAGAATAATGCTTTACTTTATCAGGTATTTCAGGAGAAGCATCCCCCTGACGAGTACCCGCATCAATATCGTGAGTGGCATCTCTGGTTTGGATGTACAGGCACATATTTGCACCACCACTAACATATATTTCAAGATTTTCGTTATCCATCCGCAATAATTCATTTAATTTGTTAAAATAAGAAAGCAATTTAGCTTTATCCATTAAAAATTTTTTCATAAATACATCACTCCCCCTTCATATGCATAGTACCTGTGACATTTAAATTCTTCCGGAGCCATTCGTTCCCACAATTCTAATGGCATATCAGTAATAGAGTATGGTTTTTCAAATTTATACTTAAAAACCCACTCCGGTACTTCGCTAAAAAGTGCGCGACTCCAGTAATGCACAAAAACTGCGGCAAATACATAATCACGCCATTCGATTTGGGGATAGAAAGTGGGTTCTTCCCAAATCATATTTTTGTCCCAACGCATGAGAAACTGATGCCCACAGTTGCTCATATGATAATGAAACTGACCGTGAATGTAAGTATCGTCGAATACTTTTTTAATTGTATAATCTGTAGGCGGACCTTCGGGGCAATATACATGGTCTTTTATAACTTCGTCTCGCTTTGCAATGTCAATCATTGTTATCACCCTATATGCTTGATTTACTGCGTTAAATATAGTATACCATATAATATATTTAACATCGGAGGAGAAATTTTTATGTCAATTTTTATGTCAATCAGAAGAAGTTTTTATTTAGCAATTATTTTTACGTTTTTATCCGGCATAAGTGTGTATGCCTTGGAAGGGGAAAGATGCAGTGTTTTTCCCAGCATTATAATAACTGCACCGGAAGATTTGCTTGTAGATAGGGAAACTTGGTTTGAGGGGACTGTGGAAATTTACGACCCGCGAAATGGTGAATGGAGCATGGAAGCCGTAGCGGCAGAAGTGCGTGGGCGGGGAAATTCTACATGGCGGTATGGTGGCGAGAAAAGGCCGCTTAGGTTTAGATTTGCAGAGCCTACATCTGTTATGCACTTTGAGCATGAGGCGCGGACGTGGGTAACTTTTGCTGACCATTTTGACCCATCGCTTTTGAGAAATTATCTTGTGTTCTCGTTTGCCGCAAGCCTTGAAAATTTCAGCTGGACACCTGTTGTTCAGAAGGTGCATATGTATGTAAATGGTGATTATCTGGGAATTTATACGCTTTCAGACGAGCGCGATATCGGCGAAAGCCGCGCAAATATTACTTTAGACTCAGACCCTGCCGTAAGCGAATATATGCTGGAGCGCGACCGCCGCACGGGCAGAGCCGCCAGCGGAAGCGTGGAGGGGCTTGACCATGTTAGGGTAAACGGCGTTGTGTACGATATTCGTTTTCCAAGCGGCAGACGCACTTCTGAGGCACATGCCGCCTACGTTAATGACTTTATGCACAGGGTAAGCGAGTCGATTCGCTCAGGGTGCTGGGATGCTATTACTTCTATTATATGCGTACCTGCAATGGTGGATTTTTATATTGTTCAAGAATGGTCGAGAAATCCTGATTCCGGATTTTCAAGCATTTTTATGCAAATCATGGGGCAGGGCGAAGACAGGCGGCTGGTTATGGGCCCCGTTTGGGACTTTGACATAGCCGCGGGATTGGCAACCGGGGCAAGACCAAATAATCTTTTGGCCGCTACCAGAAACTACTGGTTTAATTACTTGCTGAGAGTACCGGAATTCCAAGAAGCCCTTACGGACAGGTGGCAGGAAATTCGGGATATTCAAATAACGCAAGTGCTTGATTCAATTATGGAGTTTGCTACAGAATACGAAGAAGTTTTTAATCGCAACTTTGAACGCCATCCTGTTTTAGGCACCAGCGTTTGGCGCAATACTCATGCTACTGTTTTGGAAATTGATACATTCTTGGGTCAAGTTGAACATCTTGTGGATTTCCTAATCAGGCGTGCAGAATGGCTCGATGGCTTCTTTGAAAGAGGCGTTTTTGAACCTAATTTAAATGATAGGGATTTTTCTCTGGAATAAAAGAAATAAGATAATAAACCGGGAACAGCCGGCATAAAATTTCTTTGGGAGGGGATTTTATGCCGGCAAATGAAAATGTACAAGACCTAGCATTTGCGTACTGGAAATTTAACGCAAACGAGAAGGCGTATGCTGCAAATTTGATAACCAGAGCGATGTACGAGTATGTGCGTGATGAATTACATAAAAACATCGAGTGCATTGAAGCAGGTGAGCTATGGACTTGATTATGGCGAGGAAGCAGTTAGGCAGCGGAAAAACGATTCACGATTTACCGCTACGGGTAGCGTTTTATGCGCGGGTTTCTTCTGTGAAGGACGAGCAATTAAACTCGCTGGACAATCAAATTACATACTTTGGCGAGTTTATTAAATCTAACAAAAATTGGAGATTTGCCGAGGGTTATATAGACGAGGGGCTTTCGGGTTCGGGCGTAAAGAAGCGCGATAATTTTCTTAAAATGATTTCGGATGGCGAAAAGGGGCTTTTCGACCTTGTGATTACCAAGGAGATTTCGCGCTTTGCAAGGGATACGCTGGACAGTATTCAGTATACGCGTCGGCTTCTTTTGGTTGGGGTGGGCGTATATTTTCAGGCGGACAATATATGTACGCTTGACTTGGATTCGGAGCTTAGACTTACAATCATGGCATCTCTTGCGCAAGACGAGCTTCGGCGACTTTCGGAGCGTGTGAAATTTGGTATAAAACAGGCGTATAAAAATGAAAAAGTAATGGGGCAGGACAATATTTATGGGTACAACAAGCATAATGGCAAATTGTCGATTAATGAGAAGGAAGCGGATTTTATTCGGGAGCTTTTCAGTCTATATGCGGAGGACAGGTATGGCTTTAGGGTACTTGCGCGAATTTTAACGGAAAAAGGCTATCGGAATCAGTCGGGCGAAGAGCTTAACCCCGGCAGCCTGAAAGGGATTTTGACTAATCCAAAATACAAGGGCTTTTACCATGGTCATATTACAGAAAGCAGCGACTACCGCGAACAAATAAATGTAAAAACCGCCATAGAGGACAGGCTATTATTTAAGTCGCCCAAAATCCCCGCAATTGTTTCAGAAGAACTTTGGGACAAGGTGAATGCGATTATTTCAAGAAGAACGGAGAAATTCAGCAGTGGCAGAAGCGTTGGGCGATTTAAGTATAGCGGAAAAATTATTTGTGGCGAGCATGGAACATACCATTATCGAAAGTTGTGGAAGGACAGAAAAGTCCCTGCCGAAAGCTGGTGCTGTAAAGAATATCTTGCTAAGGGGCGCAAATCCTGTCCCACGCCACATATTTACACAAAAGACTTAGACGCGATAATGGAATACATTGGAAACAGTCTGCTTTCAAATCCCTGTAAACATGAAAAATGCATAAGTGAATTAATAAATATGTACGAAAAAGCTAATACCCAAAATGCCGGATACCCCGCTGAATTAGCAAGGGTGAGCGGTTTTATCCAAAAAACCGTTTTCAAGCAAGACAAGCTACTGGAGCTGTACACAGACGGCGAAATTGACAAAGCCGACTTTTTAGAAAAAAACGCTCGTCTTAAATCCGAAATCCAAAGATTTAATACACAACTAACCACTCTTAAAGAAGAGCAAGAACTTTCTGCCAATACAAAATCACGATTTGAAAAAGTACGCAAATTTTTCAGCGAAAAAAACACAGGCAATTCAGGCGCGCTGTACGTTGCAGAAAAAATGCTTGATAATGTAAAAATCCACAAAGGAAGCACCACAAAAGAAATGAAAATACGCATAACCATGCGCTATGGAGACATTATTCCGTGTTCCCTGGTTGCATGGGCGAGCAGTTCGCAACGCGAACGACCAGCCATCATTTTGTTCAGCAATACCGAGGTATCGCCACTGGTGGGCAATGAAAAACAAAGCGAGGATTTAATCACCTACATCAACCAAGAAATGAAAGACGACCCGGGCAAAATTTGGGAGCTGAACATGTTCGGCAAGTCTATGCACGAAATGGTACGCGATGGATTGCAAAATAAACTCTTCAGAATGCCCGAAACCGCACAAATGAAATTCCAAGAAACCCTACAACGCCTCATAAACGAAGGCTCAGGCGGCCTGATATGTATAATTCTATAAGGTTTAAAAAGCAAAAACGACGTGATGCTCACGTCGTTTTTGCTTTTCCCCCTTGCGATAAATTTTATTTGTATTACAATATAAGAAAATGTCAGAGGAGCGCGAATGATGCCGAAAAAGACCAAGGGTTCGGATTCTAAGAAAAACAAGGAAGCCATTGTATTTGAAGACCAGTCTGCCAAGGAAGAGGCGTTACATAATGCCCTAGCCAATATTGAGAAGCAGTTCGGCAAGGGCGCGGTCATGAAAATGGGCGAAAAGATGGGCGATATGGATATTCCTGTTGTAACTACGGGAATCATTAGTATTGATGCCGCGCTGGGGGTTGGGGGAATTCCTAAAGGGCGAATTGTTGAGGTATACGGGCCGGAGTCTTCGGGTAAGACAACGTTCGCGTTGCATGTTGTTGCGGAGTGCCAGAAGCTTGGGGGCATCGCAGGATATGTGGACGCGGAACATGCGATGGACCCGGTTTATGCGAAAAAGCTGGGTGTAAATATCGACGAATTGTATATTTCTCAGCCCGACGATGGCGAGCAAGCTCTGGAAATTGCGGAAGCTATGGTTCGTTCGGCGGCGATTGACATTGTTGTAATAGACTCTGTAGCGGCTTTGGTTCCGCGAACGGAGATTGAGGGCGAAATGGGGCAAACGACCGTTGGCTTACAGGCTCGCCTAATGTCACAGGCACTGCGCAAGCTTACGGGGATTACAAGCAAGACGAATTGTATTGTGATTTTCATTAATCAGCTAAGGGATAAAATTGGCGTTACCTATGGTAGCCCCGAAACTACTACGGGCGGGCGGGCTTTGAAATTTTACTCGTCTGTGCGTGTGGACATTCGCCGTGCGGAAGCGATTAAAGTCTCTGAAGCCGTCGTGGGCAATCGTACGAAGATTAAAATTACAAAAAACAAAGTCGCTCCGCCATTTAGGACATGCGAGGTTGACATAATGTATGGCGAAGGGATTTCCAAGGAAGCCGATATTTTGGACCTGGGGGCGCAAATCGGGCTTGTGCAAAAAAGCGGCTCGTGGTTTTCGTACGGCGAAACACGGCTTGGGCAAGGGCGCGAAAATGCAAAAGTTTATCTGCGCGAACATCCCGAAATTAGACATGAAATAGAAAATGCCGCACGCGAAAATTTTGGCATGAAACCTCTGGAAGCCTTGAAAGACGCTGATAACTATATTAAAGTAGATGCTGGTGCTTTGGCAGATGATAATGACGAGTCGCTTGAAATAGAAATCATGGATATGGAAGAAGATGATTAGCATGACAAACAGCAACACAATAGGCGATATAAAAATTTTCGCCGCAAGCGCGAATGCCGAAATGGCGAAGGGCGTTGTAGAATCGCTTGGGCTTACGCTTGGTGATGCCGATGTTGGCAAGTTTTCTGATGGTGAAACAAAGGTTATTGTTAACGAAACGGTTCGTGGTGCGGATGTTTTTATAATCCAGTCCACAAGCCCGCCTGTTAACGACAATTTAATGGAACTTTTAATAATGATAGACGCAATGCGGCGTTCTTCTGCGGGCAGAATTACGGCGGTTATCCCCTACTTCGGGTATGCGCGGCAGGATAGGCGCACACGCTCCCACGACCCAATTAGCGCGAAGCTTGTTGCGGATATGATTACGCAAGCGGGCGCGAGCAGGGTTCTGACAATGGATTTGCACTGCCCGCAGATTCAAGGATTTTTCAATATTCCCCTAGACCATCTTAAAGGAATTTATCTTTTTGCCCATTATTATAAAAGTAAAGAAGGGCTTGGCGATTGCATGTCCGACGTTGTAATTGTTTCGCCGGACTTCGGAAGCGTTGCGCGTTGCAAAAATTTTGCAAATATGCTGAATGTTCCCCTTGCAATCGTGGATAAACGCAGACTTGATGATAAAAAAAGCGAAATCGACCATTTTATCGGCGATGTTAATGGCAAGTATGCAATTCTCTTAGACGATGTTCTTGCTACGGGCGGTTCGCTTTGTAATGCGGCGCAAATTGTTATGGACCACGGCGCGAAAGCCGTTTACGCCTGTGTCACCCACCCGATTCTTTGCGGCGATGCGGTTAAAAATGTACAGAATTCTCCCATTAAAGAACTTGTCGTTCTTGATACCGTTGAAGTTCCGCCTGAGAAAAAGATTGATAAAATAAAGCAGATTTCCGTTTCGGAATATGTAGGTAGGGCGATTAATTGCATTCACAGCAGTGAGTCCATTGGTGAACTGTTTAACGCCGGGATTTCGGAATAAACCGTGAACATTAGGCACAGTTTCCGCAAAGTTAAGCTTAACTTAACAAGCCAACCTATTTCTGTGAGATACGGTATCGATGGGATTTTAACCTTCGGTGCTATTTCTATTGCGGGAAATAACAGCAATCTCTTTGCACAGCGGCTTGGCGCGGGTGATTTTCACCTTAGTATGCTAATGTTTTTGCCCCAATTATTGAATCTGTTTTTACTAATACCTATGGGAATGATGGCAGATAGCTTGAAAAATAAACGCCGTATGCTTTATGTGGCGTTGGTTTTTGCCGGGATTTTTTATGCGGCGGCAGGAAGCGCGGCTCATATCCCCGTACATATGATTTATTTTTTTCTGGCATTTATGGCACTTGCAAATGTTTCGGGTGGTATGATAAACCTTGCTTGGCAGTCATATTTCCCTGAAGTAGTGCCGGAGGAAGGCGTTCGAGAAACCCGAAACAGCGTTCTTACCTTCCGAACACGCATGACCATGACTGTTTCTCTTGTCGCACCGCTTTCTATCGGAACAATTTTGACTGCCATACAAAGCGAAGAGGGCAAAATTATGGCACATCAGGCATTTTTTACACTTGCGGCAGTTTTGATGATTGCTAATGCCTTCCATTTTCGTAAAATCAAAGCGGTTCGCCCTGCCGAGCCTAAGCGCGTTTCTTTTGAGCAATTAAAAATTGCGGCGCGGCGGCTTTCAAAAAACAAATTATTTATTTGGTTTTCGCTTGCTATTTTATTTTTTCATATGATGTGGCACGCAGACTGGACGCTATATTTTATCGGGCAAAGAAATTATATTGGAATGAATGAGTTTTGGCTTAGTTTAACCCCTGTTGGCGCGATGCTTGCACAGCTTTTGACCCTTAAACGATGGAGCCGAAATAATGCCAAACAGGGCGTGGAATTTCCGCTTATATATGGAATGATTGGGCTTGCGTTTTGCCCGATTGCCATAATCATTGGTGTAAGCATTCCTAATCAGCTTTTGGGGACGATTGTATTTCTTATTGTTAACGCGCTGGCGCATTTATCTTTTGCTAATATTTCATTAAATTTGTTCCAATGTCTTCTAAAAGTTGTAGATGAAGAGTATCGCAGTTTTTCAATTTCTGTTTATACTGTTATGATTACTTTAAGCAATGCGATTATGCCTGTTGCGGGCGTTGCGCTGTATCGTGGGCTTGGCGGAAACAGGCAGGCGATTATTACGACATTTGCAATTTTGTTTGTAATGAGGATAATTGCCGCAGGTATGTGGCTTATTTATGTAAAATATGCAGGAAGGATGAGGGAAGCTTATGCAAAATGACTTCAATGACATTAATGAACTTAGAAAACACTATGCGGAACTTGATTTTTCGCAGAAAAAGGAATTCATCGTAAACTTAAAGAACAAGGCGAAAACCCCTATGCACAAACAGCTTTTGGAAGAATGCGTTCGTTCTTATAACGAAGAGGTTCGCGCCAGAAACAAAGAGGCAGGTTTTGAGCCAAAACCAAAAATGCCCGATATTTCACCCGATACATTTGCAAAAGCATTTGCTACTTTGGTTAAAGGCGGCGTTGAAACGGAGGCTTCTATAAAGACGCGCCTTTTGGGAAAATGGCAACGAGAACCCGACGATGGCGATTTTTTCTACAGATTTAATGCCGATGGCTCTTTTGAAACAAATGAATTCGATGGCGCGCCCACAGACGGCGGGTTGCTTCGCGGGAATTTCAGTGTAAGCCCCGACAATATCGTCCTTATGGAACCCCACGAACAATTACGATTTAAGAGCCTTATGCTATCCCAATCAGGCGATAGTTTGATAATCCAGCTGAAAGATGGCTTAACTTTTGAGTATAGGATGATTAAAACTTTATGATTGCTTATGTAAAGGGCGAGTTGGCGTTTATATACGAACGCTCTGTTGTGGTGGATGTTGGCGGCGTTGGGTATCTTGTGAACGTTTCGACGGCGACTATATCGCGTATGTCGCAAAATACACAGGTTCAACTTTTTACCTATATGCAGTCTAATGAAAGCGGGCAGTCGCTCCATGGATTTTTAACGCAGGAAGAAGTGCGCCTTTTTATGATGCTTATTTCTGTTTCGGGGATTGGTCCAAAGGTAGCTTCTGCGATTTTGGGCGCGATGACACCCCAACAGATTATTTTGTCCATTGTCGCAGAAGATGCCGCCGCTCTTAGTAAAGCCCCCGGCGTGGGCAAAAAAACGGCACAGCGCATTATGTTGGAACTTAAAGATAAAATGAAAACTACAGAGTCATGGACTGAAATGCCTTCGAGCTTTGCCGAGCCAACAAGCGGTACGGGCGGCACAAAACAAGATGCTACCGACGCGCTTCTCGCACTGGGATACGGACGCTCGGAATCAGTTCAGGCGGTACTTGAAGTCGCAGAAGACGGCATTTCAACAGAAAATATCATCAGGCTCGCGCTAAAAAAATTAGCAAAGCAGGTTAATTTCTCATGAGCGAAAAATTAGCAACTTTCAGCCCCGAACACGACGAGGAAATTGAATTAAAGCTTCGTCCCTCCAGTTTCGACCAGTATATCGGGCAGGATAAGGTTAAGGAAAATATGCAGGTTTTTGTAGAAGCCGCTTTAGGGCGCGGCGAAACCCTCGACCATGTTTTACTTTACGGTCAACCGGGATTAGGGAAGACCACACTTTCATCAATAATTGCAGGTGCGATGAATGCACAGCTTAGAATCACAACAGGCCCTGCAATCGAACGCCCCGGCGATATCGCCGCAATCTTAAACGACCTGAACGAGGGCGATTTTCTTTTCATAGACGAAATCCACAGGCTTAATCGCACTGTTGAAGAAATGCTTTATTCCGCTATGGAGGATTTTGTTTTCGACATCGTTATAGGAAAGGGACCGGGGGCGCGGAGCATCAGACTGGAACTTCCGCGATTTACCCTAATCGGCGCGACTACCCGCATCGGGCTTTTGACCGCGCCTCTTCGCGACCGTTTCGGCGTTGTTCATCATTTAGAACCGTACAGTGTTTCCGATTTGCAAAAAATCATCACGCGCTCGGCTACGGTTCTTGGCGTGGAAATCGCCGAACGCGGTGCGGAAGAAATCGCTCGCCGCGCTAGGGGTACCCCTCGCATTGTAAACCGTTTATTAAAGCGCGTTCGCGATTTTGCGCAGGTGAAATTCGATGGAGTAATAACCGAAGAAGTTGCCATTTCTTCATTAGACAGGCTTGAAATTGACAAGCTTGGGCTGGACAGTGTAGACAAGAAAATTTTGCTTGCCATCATAGAAAAATTCAGCGGCGGCCCTGTTGGGCTTGACACTTTAGCCGCAAGCATTGACGAAGAGGCGGGGACGCTGGAAGATGTGGCTGAGCCGTATTTGTTGCAACTTGGGTTCATTCAGCGCACTCCTCGCGGGCGCGTTGCTACGAGGTTGGCTTATGAGCATTTGGGAGTGGGGATTTTTGGGGGAGTTGCCGGGGGAGTTGCCGGGGGAGTTCT
>JGI24703J35330_11748292_pt1 | contig 13355 bp, 8 predicted proteins | sample TergutNt197P1_FD_35330 | JGI IMG/M metagenome (IMG submission 35330) | reverse complement strand
AACGCCGCATAACGGAGAGATTCTGCAAGTTCGCGCCGACAAAGCATAACGGAAAAAGCGGCGCGCAGATGCCCAAATGGGGTTTTCGGAGGTTGCCTTTAGAAGCCAGCTTCTAAAATATATTCATTCGCGGGGGTGTTAAGAAGCTAATTTATATTACTGCCGATTTTATTTCTTCGGGTAATTTGTCGCGGTCGCAATGCACGCTTATTGTAAATGCTACTTGGTCGGTTTTTACCAAGGAGTCTAAGCGATTTTTAAGCTTTGTCAAGCAGTCGTCCGCCACAATGTCTTGTGCCAAAATATTGTTAAGGCCGTCCACATAAATGTGCTGAATGTCCCTGTTTTGGGATAAAATGCCCAGTACGAAACCGATAAATTCACGATAATTTGCAAGCTCGCCCTTGCCTGCCTCTACATAGCGTATGTCGCGGTTTACGTCCCTGCTGTGACGCATATCGTCGTCGATGTAAACTAAGTGGCCGTCGGCCGTTTTTGCGTTTTGATTGGCCATGTCAATGAGCTTCCGGGTTTTGCCTTCACCCTTCATGCCCGCAAGAAAATGTACCAATATAACCGCCTCCTTGAAATTGGACTTGTGTATCTTTATTCATTATAGCATAATATTTGGATAAACAACCGAGATTTTACTTTTTTTATACAGTAACAATTTTTGGGCTTTTAGGGGTTGCATTAAATGCATCTGAAAAAATTGGAACTTGCCGGGTTCAAGTCATTTGCAGAACGAACACGATTGGATTTCGCGCCGGGGCTTAATGCTGTGGTGGGCCCCAACGGCAGCGGAAAGTCTAACATAGCCGACGCATTACGCTGGGTGCTTGGCGAGCAAAGCGCGAAACAGCTTCGCGGCGGAAAAATGGAAGATATTATTTTTGCAGGCACAACGCACCGCAAACCGCTTGGTTATGCGGAAATTGTCATGCGCCTTGATAATTCCGACAATCGCCTGCCCCTCGATTTTAATGAGATTGCCGTGACACGGCGCGTGTACCGTTCCGGCGAAAGCGAATACCAAATAAACGGCGAGTCTTGCAGATTAAAGGATATTCAACATTTGTTCATGGACACGGGCGTGGGGCGCGATGGATATTCGATAATCGGGCAGGGGCGCATTGACGAAATTCTATCGCTGAAAAGCGAGGACAGGCGGCATGTTTTTGAGGACGCGGCAGGAATAAGCAAATTTAAAGCAAGGCGCGGCGAAGCCTTAAATAAGCTTGAACGGGAACGTCAAAATCGCGCCCGCACCGATGATATTATCGCCGAGCTTGAAGAGCAACTTGAACCCCTTGCCGCACAATCCGAAGAAGCCCGCCGATACCTTGAGCTTCGCGACGAGTACAAAAGCATTCACATAAACATATTTTTGGAAGAAATAAACCGCATAGGCCATGAGCTTAAACAGACAGATGAAGCGTTAAACACGGGGCTTTTGCACTCGTCAGACGGCAAGCGACTTCTTGCGGAAGCGCGTGTGGCAGGCGAGGAATTAAAAAACCGCACAACTGCCGCCGATGTAAAATATCGCCGCGCAAACGAAGTCTTGCTTGAAGCCTCTACGGCAATTGAGCAGTGCAGGAGTAAAGTAAAAGTACTTGATACCCGCGCCGCGCAATTGGAGACGGATATAAAAAGATTACGCGCAGAAGCTGATAAACGCGGCATTCTTATTGCGTCAAAATCTGAGGAAGCCACTTCGGAAACATTAATTATTTCAAGCACGCAAAAAAAATTGGAAAATTTGAACGCACTTTTGAACGAGCAATTAGAAATTTCTGCCAAGCGAGAGGACGTAATGCGCGAGGGCGCGGCGGCACTTGATACATTAAACCAAGCGGTGATGGATGCCATGAACGCCGCAACCGACGGTCGTGCGGCTGTGTTGGCGGCAGAAGGCTTCTATACCCGGCTTGAAGACGATAAAGAACGCTTAAACGCCGAGATTTTCCGGCACGAGAATAAACTTGAAGAAGAAAAGACAGCTATCGCAACCGGTGAAGCCACTTTAAAATCGTGGGAAAATGAAATTGCAGCAGCGCGAAAAAATCTGGACGAGTACATTGCGGTGTATACGAAACTTAGGGAAGAAACAGACGAGCTTGAAAAAAACCTTCGCCAAACGTCGGAAACATTAACAGCAAGTCGCGGCAGTTATCGTGGCCTTTCAGAGCTGGAAGACAGGCGCGAGGGCTATTATCGCAGTGTAAAAGCCGTGTTAAGCCGCCGCAAAACCGACCCGCGCTTTTCGGGAATATGCGGCGCGGTTGGTGAATTAATTGGGGTAGAGCGCGAATTTGAAACGGCAATAGAAATCGCGTTGGGCGGCGCGGCACAAAACATCATCACAAAAACCGAGGACGACGCAAAATATGCAATTGATTTTTTGAAGCAAAGCAAAGAAGGACGCGCAACATTTTTGCCGCTTACCGCCGTCCGCGGGAAAAACATCGACACATCACGCATTCAAAACGAGCCGGGTTTTATTTCAATTGCGGCATCTCTGGCGGAAAGCGATGCTGTTTATAAGCAGGTGATTGCGCAATTGCTGGGCGATATCGTTATCATGGACAACCTTGAAAACGCCCTTGCACTGCACAAAAAATTCAAATATTCCTATAAAATCGTAACAAAAAGCGGCGAACGATTAAGCCCGGGCGGTGCAATTACCGGCGGGAGTTTAAAACAACAAAGCGCGGGAATAATCGGGCGTGCCAATCGGCTTGAAACAATGAAATCGGAAATAGAGAATCTTCAATGGGAATTTGAGAATCTGTCGGAAAAAAAGCGCGTGCTGGACCGAAAACGCGCCGCCGCACGGGAAGCCTCAAACGAGGTGCGCGAACGCTTGGGAACATTACAGCTTGAAGAACAAGCCGGGCGCAACAAAATAAAACAAAGCGAAGAAAATATGCAAACACTTACCCGGCAAACCGCATATTATAATGAAGAAAACGCATCTCTGATGGAACGGCTTGTAGCGGCAAACGGGGCAATTCGCACGGCAAAAGCGGAACTTGCGTCTCGTGAGGAAGCGGCTGATAAAGCCCTCGCAAACCTTGAAACTTACCGGCAGGAAGTCGAGCAAAACCGTCAAAAAAATACAGAGGAAGCGGATACGGTAACCGAGCTTCGCGTGGAAATAACCCACGAAACAGATAAAATTACCCACGCGCAATTAAATACCAACCGCTTGCAAAGGGAAACAGCGACATTAACAGAGGAACAGCGGCTGATTCTTGCAGAAATTACCGCAAATGAAGCGGCAATTACAAAGACAGGGGAAGAACGCGCAGTCACGGAAGCGGAAGCGGAAAAAATGCAAATGCGTGCAGAGGAAGCCCGCCTGCAATTAAACGAAAGTGAAGCAGAAAAAGCTGTGTTGGACGCGGAAAGAGCCCGGGCAGAGGCAGATGAACGCACACAAATTGATGCCGCAACCCTTCTGGAGCGCGAAATTGCCCGCCTTGAAGCACGAAAAGAAAACCTTGACGCAACAAGCCATCGTTTACACAACGAGATTTGGGAAGAATACGGCCTTACATTTCAAGCGGCGCAAGGGTTTAAGCGTACAGATTTAAGCGATTCAAGCCTTCGCAAAAAGGGGCGCGAGCTTAAAGATGAATTATTGTCCATGACAGATGTAAACATCGGCGCGATTGAGGCGTATAAACAAATTAAAGAACGCCACGGGTTTCTTACAACACAGCGCGACGATATTTTGGGTGCGGAAGCCGCCCTTGATGAGTTAATCGAAAGCCTTACAGCACAAATGGAGCAACAATTTGCCGAACGTTTTATGGTAATTGCCGCGCATTTTCAAGACGTGTTTAAAGAAATGTTCGATGGGGGAAAGGCGTCCCTTCGTCTTTTGGACGATAAAAATGTTCTTGAATCGGGCATTGAAATAATCGCGCAACCCCCGGGCAAGTCTTTACAAAATCTGATGCTTCTTTCCGGCGGCGAACGCGCACTTACTGCCATTGCTTTATTATTCGCAATTCTGCGCATGAAGCCGTCGCCCTTCTGCGTGCTGGACGAAATTGAATCTGCCCTTGACGATGCAAATGTTTCGCGCTTTGCAAATTTTTTGCGCCAATACGCAAAAGGTACGCAATTTATCATAATCACACACCGCAAAGGCACAATGGAAGCCGCCGACAATTTGTATGGCGTCACTATGGAAGAGCAGGGAATTTCTAAACTTGTGAGTGTAAAATTTACAGACACCGCTTGATTTTGTAAAAACGTCAATCAAGAGGACTCTTGATTGGTGTTAGAATTAATGTTACAATTCATATTGCACGTTTAAAGCGAAGGGTGAATTTTTAATGGACTTATTCGCAAGAGAGCAACAGGTTTACGAAGAAGCTGTGGCAGCCTTACTTAAAGCAGAAGAAGATTCCTCTGTACACATTTCGTGCTACGGTAAACTAATTGAAGAGTATGGCAAGCTTCTGAAACAGTTTAAACAATATCGCCACATGACAGGCGCGGGCGAACGCGCCGTTAAACACCTGGACACCGATAAACACGAAGTCCTTAACAAGGTGTACTTTGACGTATTAACAGGCATTTTTAATAAACGATATTTGCAAGAAAATATGGACAGAGTGCTTGGCACAATGGGTCGCTCGGGCGATAATCTTTCCGTGATTCTTGTAGACATCGATTATTTTAAACAATATAACGACACTTACGGCCACGGCGCGGGTGACGATTGTCTTCGTTACGTTGCAGACGTTTTAAAGTCATGCCTTTTTCGCGGGCAAGATTTCGTTGCACGCTACGGCGGCGAAGAATTTATGGCTATTCTTCCATACACCCCCGAAGACGGTGCGCGCCTTGTTGCCGACCGTATGCTTGAAGAGGTACGACGCCTTAAAATTCCACATACAGGCAGTAATGTTTCCGGCTATGTAACCATATCAATCGGCCTTGTTACAGGCGAAAGAAACCCCGATGGCTGGATACCCGGCGATTTCTTTAAGCGCGTGGACGAAGCCCTCTTCCAAGCCAAAAATCGCGGACGCAACCAGTACGCTTTTCTTGGCCTGCGCTACGCCACAGACGACAGATAAAACATAATAACCATCAAATAGCAGTTAACACGGAAAAAGGGACAAGAAAATACACTTCATTAGAACAAAACGTGCTTTGCACGTTTCTGTTACCGACATTACGCCAGGTGTGCAGTTTCTTGGCATATAAAAATAAAGGGGAATATCTTGCCCTTTTCTATATTTTCATCTCTGGGGCAAACATGCCGGCAATTATATTGGGTGAATTGTTAATAATCGCATAAGCGGCCCTTAGCTTGTCATGCAAAGGTTTTATACTGCCGGAAGAGATTTTCGACACGTACTCGGCATAACAATGCGTAACGTATTCGTGCAGCACGCTGTCAAACCGGATGCTGTTTCGATACCACGTCCCCTTGCTATCGTATTGTTGTTCTAAAGCAGTGCCTTTAGGTTCATTAACGCCACATATTTCCCTAACAGCTCTTGCAAAGTCTTCATGCACACCAGTCTCATCCATTTTGTTAAAATCAAGAGAAGAATTAAACAACTTATCCCATTCGGTTTTGTATTCGCTATCTGTGTATAAAAGATACAAAACTGCCTTAACGCGAGTTATAAATGACGTTGTATAGATGAGGGTTTCGTCTACTTGATTTAACATCTTTACATACGTAACAATAGGTGGCCGCAATGTCAGAACAGAAATAAGGTCGGCATATACTTCTTGTGACATCCATCTAAAATGTTCAGCCACCTCACGAGTTGGAGATATCCACCTTGTATCGATGTATACGTCTCCTCCCTCGTAAGCAGTTTTATCCAAAAATATCAACTTTGCTTTGTTAAACTCAACCCTTACCCGCTCTAAAATTGAAAAGCGAGCATCTGTTGCGGTAATTTTTCCTCTTGTTTTTTCGATAACACCTTTATCGGTGCCATGGTCGTGTAGTTTTTGCAATTTATCTAATTGCATATTAAAAAGTTTTTTTGAAATGGAGTACATTATCGGTTCAACGATTGCTTCAAATTTATGAGCAATTACAGGAAGCAACAGCATTTCATGATAGTATTGTATTTGGTGGTTGCTGTAATTGCCGGTTTTTTCTAAATCAGCTGCTAATGCCGTTGTTTCTTGCTTTAGTACATTTTCAGAAATCTTATATATCTCCGAAAGTTCATCCTTATGAAAGTCAAATCTCCCCCCTGCGGCTTTTAATAAACTCTCAATAGCTACACTAATTAAAAACCCAAAAAAAAGGTCACCCCTTAATTCTCTGCAACGTGTTTTATTTCCCACAGTATGTGCAATTTCATGCGTTAAGCTTAAAAGAAAATCATTGGAGTATAGGTTTTTCTCCGTCGCGCTTATGAGTACAAGTGCATCGTCATCAAGTTCACGGATATTATAAAAAAGAGGTTTTGTGTCAATTTGCGTAGCTATTTCAGATAAAAGTAAAAACTGATACTCTGTCTTTTCATCGTCACGTAAAACGGCTTTGACCGTATTAATAAATCCGGCATAAAACAAAAGTAGTCTAATGGGTGTGTTGTAAATATTAATTTCTACACTTTGACCTTGGAAGAAGTCAAGTGTTGCATTATTTGTTGCCGACATGATAGTGAACAGGCTTTTTAAAAAGACATTAACCTCTCTAATATCTTCTGTGTAACCGTGGATAGTAGAGTCTAATGAGCCACTATATTTGTAATAAAGACGGGCAAACAATTTAATATGTGGGCACAGAAGCACACTAACAGACCGGCCTAACCTTGTTTTAAAGGCGTGGTTTAATGAAATTAAAAGTTTGTGCAACGTTATGGAAATATCTTTTTGTAATTGGTTAAGGCTTTCGTTTTTGAGCCAATTTTCGGCCTCTTCTATCTCACTTTTCAGTTCATCATGCGCAAGAGTATAGGCTGTTGTTCCTACTACCTCATTTGTACTCGTGCTTACATGTATTTTAGTTACGCAGTTATATATTGTATTTTGGTAAATATCGTGCGTATGGTTAAGTATGTAGCCTTTGCGATACAGTGAAATTAATTTGCCAAAATTCAAATCAAATATATCTACATGTATATCATAATCCCCTAAAATGGAAGTGTGATTAAGTGCTTTGCCAATGTCTGATTCTAGCTGAGCTATAAATGCTTGCGAGTTCCTGGCCTGTCCTTCATGGCATCTTGAAGCAATGGAAAGGCTGACTTTGTGCAATTTTTCATTGTATTCTTTAATTAATACATTTTCGTCTAGCTTAAGTTTGTGAGTAGGTATAGACGGGATTGTATAACTGTATACAATTTTAGTTTGTTCAAAGGAGTTATACCGCAATTCAGTAAGAAAATCATCGCAGTATTTATAAGTTTCACCTTTTACAAAAATAACAACCTCGCTAAGGTCAACAGAGAAGTAAGCGATTACATTATCAAGCTCCCGCTCAAACTCAAATAATTCTGCGGGGGTTATTTTATTACTACCCTGTGCGAGACTTAAAAATGAAGTTGTCATTAGTTTTTCTGTGTCGTCGCACCAAAATTCAATTTCCTTGTTTGCACGGAAGCAACCTTCCGGGCGAAAAATAAAATATTTTTGTGCAAGCGTATCCTTTATGTTGTCGCTGTCATAATTAATGTCGCGTAAATTTATAAATTCACCGTTTTTGCCGCACGGAACAGGGTGTATATCCATGCCGTCATAGTCTCCAAGGCAAAAATATTTGGGTAGGATTGAATCGAACGAAGGTGTATCAATTTTCCTCTTGTACAAAATTATTGCTTTGGTTGCCATTTATGCACACTCCTGCCTTTTCGGTTAGTATAGCTACGGTAATCTTTCGTTTTGGGGCTGCACATGGGCTGGTGGCTGATATGACAAAATCGAAATCTTCCTCCAACTTGTTTATTATTTTCTGGATTTTGTCATATCCCGTATCGCTTTTTTCTTGAAGCTTATCAATCCAAAAATCGGGAAAAATACCATCAAATTTCAATGTTTCCGGTGAGATAACTTTTAATATACGGTTACAAAATGCTGAAAAATCATAATAATTTTTGTCATTATAATTAGGAATACATTCAAAATAAGTCATTCCATAAAACATAAAAACACCAAGAGTGCCGGAATCCATTTTGAGATGATTGTTTTTCAAAATATCTGCAAATCGAAATTCGGGGGTTTCGTTTTCTAAAATATTTATATATAAATCCGCATTATTGCCTATTTCGACTATGGCTTCCTCCGGACGCATTTGAACAGCATGTCCGATAGTGCGCCTAAATGTATCGCCCAATATTTTTTCCGATGAAATAGTCAAAAGTATGATAAGTGCAAAACAAAATAAAATCACTTCAATAAAAAGAAAACCGATAAACATTAACTCCGCACTCATAAGAAGACTGATAATTATAATGAAGAAGGACGCCAGTACTCCATACAAGCAATAATTATACATGGGCAGAAATATGCGACCTAAAATAAAATGGGGAATTATGCCCTTGTAGTTGGTAGGGATTCGTATAAAAGAGGAGTTGAATTTAATCGTAGCGGCAAGTACAAAAAGCGGTGTCGCAACTGCAAGCCAGCTAAATTTGTGTTCGGACATCCTCTCTAAAAAACTATGTATTCTCTCATTCTGCGAACAGTCCACAGGGGCAAAATCCAAATACAAGAAAAGCAAGACAAGCAAAAGAAAGACGGCAACAGGTAATTTCGCCCGCCAACTCCTGCCTGTTTTGGTTTTAACAATCTTGCACCTGCCATTAAAAGGCATTATCCCTAGCCGACTACCTTGTTGCTTTTTGAGTTGATTGGCGCGTATGTTTCCCTTGTATATTCATGAGGTGCGCTTTTGTCTTTGGCTGCTTCCACATTAAAGAGGGTGGTGCGATTATCCTTAAACGGAGATTTATATTTTTTATTTTGCGCACGCGCCATTAACATCGTATCCGATGGAAGTTTAGACATTATAGCAGTCTCCTTGTACCCCGTTTAAGGGAAATCGAGTGCGGATATTTTAACATAAAGGTTTTTCAGTTGTAAAGTGTATTTAATAATTTTCCCGAAACATCATAAAATTAGTCAAGAAAATTTTTGCATTTGCTACATATACTATTCATATGCACTAAAATGGTAATTTGTTACAGAGTAAGCGACAGACATATGATTCCCCTGATGTTACGCCACCAACATAGACTTTCGTCTAATTGCAACAAAAAGACAAACAAGGCGGTGTAAGACTATGCTGATGGCACAATATAACTATGATACTTCTCCCAGATTGAAAACTAAAAATCGAGATGAATTTAAATTTTTTAATTAATTTCGGCCCAAAACATCGGGTATATGCTCAACCGGTGTCCAATCTGTTACGGGGTTATTTTGCATGTCCAAAGTTGTAAGGCGGGTAAGGTAGGCAAGCGGGGAAATGTCGCTGATATTGTTATTGGATAAATCAAGCGTTGTCAGGTTAACCATGTATCGCAGGTTTTGAATGTCTGCATTGTTAAGAAACATGTTTGCAAGGCTAAGCTCGGCAAGGCCGGTGTTAAACATCCAGTCTTGAATGGCTATATAAAATGTGGGTATTTCGGGCGCGGGCGCAGGTTCGGGTTCTGGTTCTGGTTCGGGTTCCGGTTCTTCCGGCATTATTACAGAACCCGCTTGAAGAATCCGCTCTTCGTAAGCCAAAATTACTTGTTGGGCGAAAGCATCCAGTTCATCAAAGACTATATCGGTGGTTTCAAAAATGCGTTCCGCGCCGTCGTATATGCGCGTTAAAGTGCCGGCGTGCAGCATTGTTCCGTCTGCTTCAACCGTACCTTCAAGCATGATTACCACTGCTTCATTTTCGCCTGCATTCGTCGCGATAAAAAGTGTCCCGCGCACGCCCATTACAACATTGTTTACCCGTGTTTCCAAAATATGCCCCGGTTCCTGCTGTTGCACGTCCACAAGAATTTGCCCGCGCTTTACGTTTACAGATAGCAGTGTTTCCGTTGCCCTGTAAACAGAAATCTCGCTTGATTCGTCCATTTTAATAAGGCTTTCGTTATCCAAGGCTATATAGCAAAATGAAGCCGCTGCGGTGGATACGGCATAATTTTCGTGCAGGCGCGTGCCAACAGCCGCGTCAAATTCTTCCCCTGTTGCACGGGTTATGTAAACGGTTTCCTCTGTACGAAAAACGGATATAATGCGCGCTTCAATCTCTTCCAGGCTACTGCCGCACGCCGACGAAAATAATACCAAAATAATTACTAACATTGCACCACCAATAGATTTATTTTTCACGATTCATTCTCCTGTCATTTTTGCAAAAATGTTTCCAGCGTAGTCCAAACGGCGTCAAAATCGAGGGGTTTACCCAAGTGGGCGTTCATGCCGGATTTCAAGCATTTTTCGATATCTTCGCGGAAAACATTTGCAGTCATTGCCACAATGGGGACTTTTGCGGCATTGGGATGGTCTAAGGCGCGTATGCGCTCTGTAGCCTCGAAACCGTCCATTATCGGCATGTGAACGTCCATTACAATAAGGTCAAACCGGGCAGGGTTTTCGGCAAAAATGCGCAAAGCTTCCTCGCCGTTTTCGGCACAAACGGTCTTTATTTCGCTGTTTTCCAACATGGAAAGAAGGATTTCGCTGTTAATTGCCACGTCTTCGGCTATCAAAATACAGCGGCCGGGGAAGGTTAAATTATCGGCGGATTTGTTTGCTTTGCCTTTTAGTGTGAAGTTTTCGTCGTCCGGAACCCCTGCGTTCATTGTGAATGAGAAAATCGCGCCCTTGCCAATCTCGGATTTCACCCAAATTTTGCCACCCATAAGCTCCACTATATGTTTGGAAATGGCAAGACCAAGGCCTGTGCCGCCGAATTTGCGGGTTGTGCTGTCTTCTGCCTGAACAAAGGATTTAAAAAGTTTGCCCTGTTGTTCCTTGCTAAGGCCAATACCTTCGTCTATGACATCAAAACGAATGGTGCAACTTGTGCCGGATTTCTTTTCAAGAAATGCCTCCAGCCGAATTTCCTTATTTTCCTTGGTAAACTTGCTTGCGTTAGACAAAAGATTTGTTAAAACCTGGGTAAGACGTTGGTCATCTGCCATGATTATTCGGGGGATTTTTGGGTCTATTTTAAGGTTAAACGTTTGATTTTTTTCTTCCATGCGGAAACGATTAATCATCATTACATTGTCGATTGTGTGGTTAATCTCAAATGGCTCTTTGGATATTGAGAACATGCCTTCCTCAATTTTGCTCATGTCAAGCACATCGTTTATTACATTAAGCAGGTGGCCGGATGCCGCCTTTATTTTGGTGAAAGCGTCGTCTTTTCGCTCGATGGAGTCTGAGTTTGCGCCAATGTGGCTCATGCCTATTATTGCATTCATTGGCGTGCGCATTTCGTGGCTCATTGTTGACAAAAATTTACTTTTTGCTTTGGATGCGGCTTGGGCATCTTCAAGGGCAACGGCAAGTTTTGCGGCGTTTGCCTTGATGTTTTGCGTCATTTCGTTGCGCAAAAGTGCGTTGGCAACAAGCAGGCCGCCCGAACACATTATGGATTCGTTACTTTCCGAAAATTCTCGCTTTAAACGAAGGTCGCCGAAGCCAAGTAATCCCCAAAGGTTGCCGCGAAGAAAGATGGGGACAATCAGGTAACTGAGTGTATCTGTAAGATGAAGTGCCTCGCGTGCCTCTTTGGGCAAATCGCTTGAATGCCCCGTGATACCCAGCCCGCGTAACAAACGTGACTCAAAGCCTATGGAGTCGTTTTTGAAACAAATCGGTTGATTTTGTCGCTCCAGAACGGTTGCATCACCAATCCACTCATAGATTTGGCTAAAGTTTCGCTGTTCGTCGTTTCTGCAATATTCCCAAACAAAAACCCGCTCTACATCTACCGAGCGCGCCATCATGGACAACGAACGGAATAAAGCGGTTTCAAACCCGTCAATTTCGGATTGCAATAAAATATTGGCGGCACTGCTTACCGTGTAAAGCAAATGCCCACGATGCTCGATTTCTTGAATCATGCGGTGTTGCTCGCGCACATCACGAACATAACTTGTTACAACGTGGCGGCCGTCATAATTCATGCGCAGGAAGTTAACCTCTGCAGGCACTAATTCGCCCGTGTCGGGCATACGGTGCATCCACTCGAAATTAAATTCTCCCTCTTCCAATGCGCGTTCAAGGTACTCCCGCGCCGCTTCTGAAGAGCGTTGCCCGCTTGGTTGATACTCCGGGCTTGTTTCGCTCCACCGCGCAATAAGGTCATCCTTGTCGCGAAAATTAAAAAACTTTATGCACAATTTATTAACATCAACTATGTTTAAGTTTTTGTCCCATATGATACAGCACATTGGCATTGCATCAAGCATAAGGCGCATACGGCGCGTGGCCTCGCGTATGCGGTTTGCCTGCCTTTTCCTGTGTACAGCGGAAACAATCATAAGCGCGGAAGAACGCAAAAGCGTAACTTTTTTTGAGTCAAAGGGTTCGTTTTTTGTATAATTCTCGAACCAGACCATGCCCCAAAACCGTTCCTGAAACGGCACGGGGATAATCAAAACAGATTTTGTGCGTATGTCAAACCGTCGTTGCTCTTCATCAGAGAATTCCGATATGGGCATGTTAAAATATGACATCATCGAAAGCCGCTCGTACCACTGCGGCGCGTACGGAAAATGCTCACTTGTTGCCTCTTCCATTTCCTCTATAAAATTTTTGTTCCAATCCAGAAGCCGGGAATACAGTTTTTCGCCGTTTTCATTTTGTACATTCCTGTAAACGCTAATCGCGTCAAGCTCGCCGCACATGGATATAGTGTGCAAACCCTTTTGCATGTAGCCGTCAAACCGCTCCAAATCATTGTCAGGCATCCCAAGCATCGAAAACATTATGTCGTCTACCATAGCCATTAAAATTTCCTGATGCTCGCGCTCCTGAATAAGCTCGATATAATTCGCGTCGGCATCGCCCAGGCTTTTTTTCATGCGGGAATTGAGCCGCCGATACATTACAAAAAAAACCACACAAGCAGCCGTAAATATCACTAATGAAATAACCAACAAAATGGCCATTTTGTAACTCCTTCACAAGCGAAGCCCTACAGTCTTTTAAAACACCGGCTGTGATATGAAATCCCAAATGGGGTTCGGGGGTTGCTTTCAATAAATCATAGCATTTTCACTGTATCAAGGTCAATGCAGAATATTGAACCCCCGATTAAAGCTTGAACCTCAAGCTTTAATCACCCCCTTAAAAAGGGGGATTGCGACACCAGTTTAGGTTCATGAATTAATTGGTGT
>JGI24703J35330_11748293_pt1 | contig 13388 bp, 6 predicted proteins | sample TergutNt197P1_FD_35330 | JGI IMG/M metagenome (IMG submission 35330) | reverse complement strand
CCGATTTGCACCATCATAAACTCCCTCCTTGGTTGCATAGGCGAGCAGTTCGGCGTTAGCCGAACGACCAGCCAACAAAGTGATTTGCATTATTACGTCGGCAATTTGAGCCGCTTCTTGCTCCTTGCGTGTAAACCTTTGTTGTAATGCTCCACAAGAATGCGGCAAAAATGTCTGCGGGCTTTTATGGAGTTTTGCGAATTTCGCACAGCCTCCCTGTATTCGCGCCAAATGGCGGGAAAGCACTTAAAAAGGCGCGAAGCGAAATCATCCACATTGTAGGTGCTTACAAATTCGGCAACACCAAGCAAACTGTCACTGCAAACTGCCTTGGGAATTCCGGCCCAAGCGTTAGCGATTGTAAAGAGAGTTTCATCCAAGACACCGAAGCCATAATCATCAAAGATGGTAAACAAGGCTTGGATTGCGCCGATTTGGTTGAAATCTTTGTAGGCGAAGCCGATTTGGAAGCTGTTGTCCTTAACGATTTGGTCAATCATTACGCATTTCCAGTTTTCGGCGATAAGTCCTGCTTTGAACAAGTCCAGCGGTCGCAATGCACGTTTATCAACGCCTTGGGTGCGGAAATATTCCGCTTCCTGTTCATGGGTCAGCCCCGTAAGAACTTCGCAGACGGCGTGAGTGTATTGAAGTCTGCGAAGCGCGGATAATCTATGCGCGCCGTCAATGATGTAATATTTGCCGTCACGCTTGGAAAGGGTAAGCGTTCCCAGCTTGGCTTCGTCAAAATTTTTGACGATGTTCTCTACTTGGGCGGCTTTTGTTGAACGCTGATAATCGCTGGGTTCGATTTTCGCCAGCGGCACTAACGAAAAACGCTGATTTGTTACTTTTTTCTGCATGATAAATTCCTCCGTTTGGGGCTGATTTGCCCTCAAAATTGATTTTTGGGTAAAAAATAAGCGGTCGGTTTTTTCTCTGCGAAAAAATCCCGTACCGCTTCGATTGATGATGTAACTTTGCTTTTTGGCAGAGCCGACAACACATAGTTTTGATATGCCTTGCCCTCCCCGGCTCGTATGTCCAATATGGCGCAGCAAGCCGTGTCTTTTTCTGTTCGGATTGCCCTTCCATCACCTTGCTTGAGTTTCACTTGCATATCGGGAATGATTACCCTCTGTTTGAAAAGTGCCATACTTCCGCACTGTTCTCGCTCGTAATCGCCGATTGGGTCGGGAACGGCAAACGGCAGCTTGACGATGATTAACATCGACAACGCATCACCCGGAACGTCCACCCCCTCCCACAATGCGCCGGATGCCATGAGGATGCCATTGCCGCTTTTTTTGAAACGCTCGATTGCGTGAACGCCGCCGCGTTCCAAGCGAAACAGGGGAAAAGGAAGATTGCGACGTTTCAAAATGGCATGAACCTGCCCCATTGCGTTATATGAAGTAAACAAAACGGCGGCGTGACCGTGACTTGCGATAACCAGCCGCTCAATTTCATCGGCAACAGCTTCGATGTAGCGTTTATCTTTATTGTCGGGAAAAGGTACGTTCTCGCTGATGTAAAGCAGTTTGTTATTTTTGAAATCGAACGGCGATGGCATTGATGTTGTGAAAAGTTTGCGCTCGGGCAGAAGGTCAAGCCCAAGAGTTTGCTTGGCTCTCGTAAAATCTCCCGAAGCCGATAACGTGCCGGAAGTGAGAATAATCGGAACACCCTTGCTCCATAAATCGTTATGAAGCCGCTCGTTTAAGTCTTTGGGGATAGCGCAAAGGGAATCGGTTTTGGTCTGCCCTTCCACCTTTTTCTCGAACCAGTGGATGAGTTTGCTCTGTTTACGCAAACCGGACACTTTCTCGCGCATAACTTTAAGCCGCCAAAGAACCTTGTCGCGGCGTTCTTCGTGAAATTTTGAAACCTTGCTGTCGGCAACCGCCGCTTCAAGTTCGCCGATTATGTTCGTTATTTTTACAAGGAAGCGGCTGACTTCGCCGTCAATTTCGGCAGAAAGCCGCTCTGTGTCATCGTCCGAATCATCATCGGCAATGTTATCGTTAAGCCGCCCGAACAGCTTTTGCCCCTGCTCCGTCATTTTCTTTGCAAGCCTGTGGACGTTTACGCCGCCGTTGGATTTGCCGCGGATAATGGCGTGGATTTCTTGCTCCAGCGCGGGAAGTTCCTTGTCGGAAAGTTCAATTCCGTACATCTGCCGTGCCGCTTGCAGAAATTTATGCGCCTCGTCCATAATTACAAGCTGATAATGGGGCAGAAGCGGTCGTTTTCCGCTGGCACGATGAAGCGTGTCAGCAAGAAAATAATTATGGTTGGTGATTTGAAAATCCACCTTGGGGTCGTTCGCTTTTTTCATGTAGGCGGCGTAACGGCAACGGTCTTTGTGTTTGCACCCTGCTCCGCATTTTTCCGAAACACAAATGCGTTTCTTCATATAAGGTGTAAGTGAGTCCGCGTCGGTTAGGTCGAAAGGCGCGTTTGAACCATGCCAACCGAGAAAAGGTTCAAGCTGTTTTTTTGTTTTTGCGTCGGCGGCATCGAGATATGAACGCAGGCGTTTTTCGCAAATGTAATGGTCTTTGCCTTTGCGGATTACAGCGGTCAGAGGTGTTTTGATTATTCCGTGTTCCATAAGAATGCGGGACAGTTCGGGAATATAATCCGTGACAATTGCCTTTTGAAGCGCGATGCTAGAAGTTGAAATGACTACAGGCTGATGAGCCGATTCTGCCCAACTTTGCTGTTTGTAATGGCTACGCATCCAATAATCGTTCAACCTGCCTCGTTTGACGAGGAACGCCGACACCAAGTAGGCGTGGGTTTTGCCGGTGCCGACCTCTGATTCAGCCAGCGTGATGCCCCTGCACCCGACAACCTCAAGGATATGCTCCGCTAATTCGATTTGGTTTTCACGGACTGCGTAACCATATTGCGGAAGAATTTTCGTAAAGATATGACCAACAGCATCAAGCAGTTTATTTTCTCGCGAAGTTTCGCCCGGTCTTTTGTCCGTGTTGTTGATGCTGTTGCCGCGGATGGGCGAGTTATAAATTTTGTCTGTCATTTCTGTGTATGCGTCCTTGGAAAGTTCAACCTTGCGGCGGCTGAGTATTATTTTTTCACCACTGGACAAATTGGCGGCGATGTACACATACATACCCGAAGGGGTCTGTCGTTCAAGTACAGCACAGCCATATGCGGAAAAAAGAAACTTGCCTGTGGATAAATACCGCTCCGGCGTGTTTTCGGGTATTTCATATATAATCTCACTCATGTGACGAGCAAATTCGTTCGTGGTTTTCACGATACTTCCCTCCAAAATCCGGCGTTGCGCCGGTTATAATGAGGGTTGGCGGCTCGATGGGGCGGGCGAAAGCTGAAAGCTCTCGTCCGCCATATTCCAACCGCCAACCGAAAAAAGTAAAATTCATGTGCCGGCGGAAACGCCGGGCGGCTCTCAGAGCCGAAATGAATCACAAAATGGTTGCGGATTTTTTCAAAATTATTTTTGACTTCACCGAGCCGCGGCCGTTACAGCCGCACATGAAACCTCACTGCGTTCTTTTTCAAACGCCGCGAGCGTTCCCCTGCTTATCCTTCATCGCAGGCCCTCACTGACAGGAAGAGGAAAGTATCATTATCCGCAAACGCTTTTTGTCTGCCGGACTTCCGTTCCGCCCTCAGCCACCCGTAAGAGCTATGTCTTTACAGGCGGCCGAGTTAAAGAACGAAAGCGCGGACGCTCCCGTGCCTCGTCTGCCCGGCGAAGCCTCATGGCTTCGGGGGCGTTTACTGACGAGTACGCTCCTCGCGCACAGCGTTAAGCGGTAAAGTTACTCGGTGGGTCGAATTGTATGACCGCGCAAGAGCCACGGTATTTGTCAATGTGCAGGGGTGAGAAAAAGTTCTTCTCACTAACCCCCCGCGTGATAGCCCATTTTTGAAAGCCGACCGAAAAATATTTTTTCGGTCGGCTGTTTTTTCATTGGTTACGTGGGTGAGAAACCCGCTTAAAAAGCCGCTTTGCAGGTTTAAGAAGTGAACCTCTTTTTCCTCAAAAATTTTTTTATTTTCTTTTCCGCACCCAAGATGCTGTTGACCACCGTGGGTTGCGCTACGCCCTCACGCGTGGCAATCTCCCGCGTGGTTAATCCCTCGACTTTGTGCATAATCAACCGCCGCCGCTGAATTTCCGAAAGGACTTCCATTGCCTCCGGCAACAGGGTGCGCAATTCCTTACGCCGCCGCAAATATGCTTGGTGTGCTTCATGCTCGGTACGCTCCACCAGTTGCGCCTCCAGCGATTCAGATGCAAACGTATCTGCCCATTCGTACAGAGGAATCTCTTTCTTGGAACGAATGCGTGCATCTTTGTCCTCTACCGCAAAAATGCCGTCCGAGAACGCTTTGAATTCGAGAAACTTCGCAGGCGTGTTCGCCGGGTCATCTGTGAGAAATTGCTCAAGGGTCACCTCAATGACATTTCCAAAAGCATCTTGATAGACGATGGAATCTGTTTTGGCATTTCGCGTATGGTCTGTGCTGGTGTTAAATCCCGACATATCTATGTCTCCTCTCAATTTTTTTGGAGCAAAAAATCGAGAGAAAGTGGCGGTGCGCGAGCGTTATTCGTGTGTAAAAATTTCTTCATGCTTGTCCCCCCTTATGGGCATACAAAAAGCGCGCTCTGTTCACGTTGAAGTGAAGCGAACGCGCTTTAGGGCATGAAAAAAGCCGCAGTAAAGCACTTGCGAGGAATAGCCTTTTGCTATCCCGCATAATCGCTTCACTATCGGCCTCAGAAACCTAAAGTCAATGTGCGCACAATGACTAAAAATTCAGTTTCGTCAATCGAAAATGAACTTGATGCCTGCTTGAAAAATAGGCATCGTTAATATTTTTGTTTGCAAAGGTGTATAAAACACCTACCGTGCGTAACGAAGATATGTGCTAAACAATAAAGATAAGTACCTCCTCCTGCTCGTTTTGTAATAAAATCAAAAAGGTTGTCTTTGCTGAAAAATGCGAATGATGCCCTATGTGCGAAAAATGAAAAAAACTTGTCCTAATAAATCATATGCACGCTAACTCAAGATATTTCCTTTTTTCGACATTACGCTCGCAACGAAAAATTTTTTCCCTAATCTATCGACAGCAAATAATGCTAAGAATTTCCTAAAATTTGTGAATCAAATTGAAATACTGCGAAGAATCACATATACTTTAATTACCGTCTGTTCTATGCGATTAAAATACCAAGCTATTAAAATGCAGTCACGGAATGTTGAGGAAAGCTAAGGAAAGTTACGGAAAAATCTTCTGCAAAGGAACGTGTAAAATGTCGTTCAGTGTTTTTTTGAAGAAACTTGCGGATTTTTACAGGGGTAACGAAAACACAGCGAAATTTGCGCGCTCTGTTCTTGAAAATGCCATGACTGAGAACGCGAAAGAACTGCTGCCCTCTGATGAGTCAAACTATGTAAAACTTTACGGCGGTCACGACATTACAGGACCAATCGCTCGAACTGTTTTAGATAATCCCGATAAAGAACGATTTTTTGATTACCTAAATGAATTGCAGGCAGATAAAGCCGATGCAATGAAGGACTCTTTTGGATTATGCGTGGATATGGATGTTGATGAACTTTATGAATGGATATATGAAAATTTTTTAGGCTATTTGAATGTCTCAAAAGGAAAAGACAGACGTAAAAAATCCTCAAAGGAAAAGTCTGAATTTTCTGAAGATAATTTGCTCCGAGAACCTTTGAATCCAGAAAGTGTTTCTGAATTTTTCAGAAGCAACGCGATTACTCCTGTTTCAAAATTCGCACAGGTAATTGACACCATTCGCGATAAAGAAAAAAACCACAAGAATCCGTTCCACTACTTGAACGCTAACTTGGGGTTTTATGGTCGAGAAGAAGAACTTGCGTATTTTGATGGGTTTTTAGGGGACGATGCAAAAAATGCGCTCTTGCTCGTGACAGGTTGCGCCGGAAGTGGAAAGAGTAGTTTTTTGCATCACGTAACAAAAACAATTTCCAAAGAACAGAAATGGAAATTCGTTCATGTAGACCAACTGCTCATAAATGATTTTTCGATAAAAGCGTATAGCAGCTATCTATATGAAAAACCGTTGCGCCTAATTATTGACTATGCAGGAAGGTATGCTGAGAAAGTTGGTAGATTTTTATCGCATATTTCAAATATTGACCCCATTCATTTACCGCCGAAAGTAAGGTTTGTTTTGATAGAGCGGCAGGGAATAACAACTTCTGAAGCTAACGGAGAAATTTACCCTGACTGGTTTCGACGTATCAAAAAAGCCTGTGATTCATCTCTAAATTTATACGAAAACGGTTTTCTTGAACTTTCTGAGTTGCCGGAATCCGCATTAAAGGCTGTCTCGCTGGACTACCGAAACGAATCCGGAATAGGAATTATGCAAAAATTCAATGGTGACAAAAATCGCTTTGAAGAAGAATGGTCTAAAATTTACGATACTGTGAATCGGCGTGGAACTCTTACGACTAAGGTTCGAACCATCCGGCCACTGATTGTGTTGTTCATGATTGACGCATCCATCAGCAACTTGGACTATTACAAATGGGACATAGACAGAATTTTGGCAGAAATAATCAGCAGATATGAAAGTCATTGGGAAGAAAACCTCTGCGCAGGCGACACTCAATTATTCAATGCAGTCAAAAAAATACTGATGTACTCAACCGCCTGTGAATCGTGGACTGTTGGCGAAAGCATACAGGGCTTAGAAGCAGAATCAAAAATCCTAAACGAATTAGGTCGTGAGAAACTTTCACAGATTATCCCATATGTAAACGAATACGAGATTTATGAAGAAAAAATGCTTGCCTTTGAGCCTGACTTATTAGGCGAATTTTTTGTCCTAAAAATGCTAAAGAATATCGCCTCGCCCATAAAGCGAAAAGAACTTGTAAAGCTGTTCTGGTCCGCCAATGCGGAATCATTTGCATTTTTCTTGCAGATGTGCGTTTACGATTATTCGTACAGTGAATATTTCAAAGAAATATTTGAAGGCTTTAATGAATTATTTTTGTCACACGATAACTTTGCGGAAAAAGTTGAAAGCAATGAAATAATAGCAGGTTTACTTCTTGAAATCACATATATCGGTGTGCCTGACCGCACAAAAAACGCAATCGAAGCACTTGGCTCATTAATGGAGAGAGGCAAAAAAGATGAATATTTGGCACTGCGATATGTTACCGGAATTTATAACCGTCTTACCGATGTAGGAATTGACGAGGGCACCGAACTTATAAAAGAAATTCGGCGTGTTGCCGAGCAGTACGTCGATAGCTTTGCCATTTTCAGCACATATTGCGAAGCCATGAATAACCTTATTATTTGGGAGCATTTAGGTATCACCGAAGCAGATGAGGGCAAGGCATTAAATGTAAAACTGGCGAGGATAACGGCGTTGCTTGATACGTTGCTATCCTTTATGGATGACAACCCCTACATGGGAGAGGGCGAAGCCTTAACTACGGCCGTATTTTTCACGAAGTGCATACAAAACCCCATGCTTGTGCTAAAACGCAGAAGCTGTATGGCGTACCTTCAAAAGTCATGTAAAATGATTGAAGATGCACAGGCTATTCAGGCAATAGATGAATACATTTGCGCCTTGACAAACTTTTCTTCACGGGACGATGTGAGGATTGATGATATTACTTTGTTTTATGAACCATTGAGACAATGGATTCAAACTTATGAAGTTAATTCCGGCAAACGATACCACAGCCATATTGAAATACTTACGAATTTAACGACAAAGGGCGAGGACATCGAAACATGGCTTACCGAGGTCGAACTCCTGTATCGTATAACGGACAGCGAATTTGTTGCGCCGTATTACGCAATGGCGTTGTGTAATTTGACGTATTCAATGGCGCATGATGCCATTGCAGAAACATCTGATTTTGAAAGCGCGTTGGGTAAAATTAAAGAATTAATACACAAGCACAGCGAACCCAAAATAAAAATGTGGTATTGCAGGACTCTTTGCAACTATTTTCATTACAGCCTTGATGCTTCTATGCTTGAATGGATAGGGATTTCCCGCGAGTTTACAAATACCCTTGTTGCCAATTTCACCGAAGCAAATATCAGCGAATGCGAAGATTTTATTATCGTATTTCTAAACGCGGTCTTGAAATGTTGCGATGATGATGAGTGTGGCATTGATGTAATAGATGGATTTTCAAACATCCTCTCCGAATTGAGGACAGCATTCCCCCAAATTGTGCAGTTTGCAGAGTGTTCGTCGTTCCTTTATATGCGAATTGCTAATATGTATGCAGAGAAGAATACTGCCTTGGCAATGGATGCCGTAAATGAAATTCGTGCAATCCATGAAATGCACCTGGATAATGAGTTCATTGCCGATTATTTTCTTGACGTTGTCGCGGAAGTTTCCTCACTCTTGCCGAGTGAGGAATTAGAGCATGAAATGCAGACGGCAACCGAAATATATAAGCGTTTTTCGCGGTTGCCATCCATTGCCGAATATTACACTCTAATCATTAGAAATTTTACGGCAGATTGCGAAGCACGCCTTATTGAAACTTGCTTTGCTAACGCTTTGGGCGTGTTCCGCAACCATTCTGAAAACGAAGAAGTATTGGAAAACTGCATTTCAATTTTGGACGATTTTTTATGCGGAACACGCGATTCCATCAAAGCAAATGCCATGCTTGATGAATTAGGGAAACACGCAGACTTTGGCAAAATCGAATCCAAGGAATGCAAGACTGCGCATGACGACTTGATGAATAGATTTCGAGAAGTTCGTGAAGTTTCAGAAAAGGCTGGTGTAGAATGACATTTGACTCTTTCTTGAAAATTCTGGCGATATACTATCGTGGAAGCAAAAATGCAGCGGATTTCACACGTTCTGTTTTTGTGAGTATTATGGCTATCGGAACAGATGACCTCCTGCCCGGTGACACATCAAATTATGGAAAAATTTTTAGCGGAAAAGGAAACAAGATAACAAAACCAATCGCTACAGAAGTATTATCAAACCTTGACAAAAATCGCTTTATCGAATTCCTAAATAAACCTACATCGGATTCTGCGGATAAGATAAAAGCTTCTTTCGGACTTGATGAGGAAATAAGTGTAGATACCTTATTCGATTGGATTTATGAACAATTTGTGGGACATCTTGAAAAAGCCGCTACAAAAAGAAAAAAGAGCATTGCGCCAAAAGAGGATGCAGAACTTGCGGTTCATCATGTATTTAATACACGCCCTCTTGCTAAAACACTTCATGGCAATAAAACGGTAAGGGAAAAAATCCACGACGCAAGCAAAAACGACTACCACGAATCACGCCGTCCGGGTAGTCGTTTTGCCAACTTAAATATTCTTTCAAATCTGCTACCTTACGGTTACGTGATAACCGATATGGTGGGCTACGCAAAAACTGATGAAGATGCCGACAGCCCACTCGAACACCTCTTTGAAAAATACGCAAACCACCACATAGCACTAATCGGAGAAGGGGGCATCGGGAAAACGACCTTCCTTCTGAAAACAATGGAGCGGATTCACGGTGCATCCGAATCCGAGCAAAAAACAATTCCAATCTTTGTAGAATTGAACCGCTGTCCTCCACAAATTGGCGAATGGTTTTCAAGAAGCCGACAAAAATCAGACTTTATCACAAGATATATAGCCGCCCAAAGTGGTCTGTATTCAATGGATGATGTTCCGCCCCAAGTGTTAGCGGATATCGAAAACGAATTCAGACAACCACGAAAAAATGGTGCGCCCGACTATTTACTACTACTTGATGGGATAAACGAGGTTAGCCGGGGATTTGCAAAGGGCGAAAAGTCTACAATTTGCGAATTGGTAAGCATCGAAATCAAGGCACTTATGGAATACCCAAATGCGCGAATCGTTACCTCCGGTCGAAAAAGTGAATTAGCATTTTTCTCTGGCAATGTCAAAAATATTGAACTTGTAGGTGTAAAAAACAAAGAAATAGTGGAGCATCTTCAAAACAATAACTATCCTGAAAAAACGATAAACAGTATCGTTGCGTCGCACAAGCTAATGGATTGTCTACGTGTTCCGCTTTTTTTGTGTATGTTCACCGCCAGCGATAAAGATATCGAAAAAAGGCCGTTGACGAGGGGCGAAATCTTAAACGGCTTCTTCAATAAATCCCAGGGCATTTATTTTGAAAAAGGTGTGTTGGAGAGAACACTGAATCCGTCCTCTTTTGATAAAACCCAAGCGCAGTTCATAATTGATTTTGTGTTGCCGTTTATCGGTTTTTCAATGGAATACGAAGAACTCTTTTTCTTGAACCGGAACGACATTTTGGGTGAAATAAAAAAATTCCTGTCAACGGAAACAATGTATGATGATGAAGTTACCTTTTGGAACAAAGCAGTGACTGTTTTCTCTGAATACGAAAAAGAGCGACAAACGCTGAAATCCATACGGAAATCATTAATTTCGTCGGGGATGGATGCAATACTGGAATTCATAGTAAACACAATGGGAATTATGTATCGTGACAACGAAGGTCGCTATAATTTCATTCACCACCATGTCCGCGACTACTTTGCGGGTCTATATGAAATCCAATATATGAGAATGGCGGCGTCGTATTACAAAGCATATATATCCGATGGAAAATCTGAAATGATAACAGGAGCATATAACTCGCTATCTTTACTTTGGGGCAGTCTTTGGAGCGAAAGCAAGAGAACCTTCATTGGTGAAATATTAGGGGAACACAGAAATACGCCCGTTCTCATCGATTCGGGCAAATGGACGGCCGCCCCGGTATTATTTACTGAACAAACCCTACTAAGGACGGTTATGGATATTTTCGTAAACACCGACGAATCCACATATAAAGGAATGGTAAACATTGTGGCGACATTCAAGGATGTGCGCCGCAACTTGGCAGGAATTGATTTCTCAAATCTCGATTTAAGCGAGTGCAGATTTCATGGGGTTAATTGCTCCATAGGAAGTGGCGCAGGCAGATTTTCTGCAATTTTCACGGACACAGAAATATCCGCAAGCACCTTTGAGATGGAAGGTCACTTGGGAGAAATTTTAGAGTTCACCTATTCGGATATGGGCGAATTTTTGTTTACCAATTCAACAGACAATACGGTGAAGATGTGGGAAACAGATACTGGGCGTTGCTTAAAGACAATAAAACTTACGAATAACGAATTGTCGGAAGCGACCTATTTTGAAGCAAACCTTGTTGTCCAATCCCCTGATGATAGTTCGTTTTTGACTTGCGGGTATGCCGCAGATGATGATTCCGACAAATTAGTCTGCTTTTTGCAAGAATATAGCTGGGTTGAAGAAATGCCACCAACCCTTTATGAAACCGTAAAGAAGCACCACGAATTTAATATGATGAGTTATTCCGATTACGGTTATTACCGCGTTGTTGTTTTCGACCGTAATCATCTGTATGTATACGAGCGTGATGTTGTCGCGCCGATTTTTAACGCCAAAATGGAATCGGTGGAGTATGTAATCCACGCAACTATGATTGGTGATGCAGACGTGCTTCTTTATTACAAAACCGACAACGAATTAAGCCACTTCGAGAATGGCGAAAGCTCTACCCAAGAAATTATTTACACGATAGCACTCTTTAACATCGAAACCGAGTCGCAGGAAATTCTTTACACATATTCAACCTTTATAAACGTAGAGGAAGATTGGGAAATTCAATCTTCGTACAGTCCTGTTTTTGTTTTGACAGAAATTTGGAAAACATGGTATTTGAAGCCAATAAGAAGCTGAAGCGATTATCTTTGAAAACGAAAAAAGTTACTGGTCTGCCCTGTAAATATTCCGAACCCAACCATATGTCTTTTGCCGGAAATACATTATTGCTAATGGATTCCGATATGTGTGTGGCGTACAATATAAGAAAGCGACAGGTGGAAAAGACGTACAGCTATGGCGATTTATCCTTCCAAATCCCCGGCATTCATAGCAATGACAGACTCTTGTTGTTCGATGAACACTTAAATCCCTACGAGTGGAATCTTGTGACCGATGATGTTCTGCTGAAGTACAGACACAGCCGCAGAACCCTTACAGGCATTTATGCAAAGCCGCATTCCGATAAATTGATTGTAACATTTGACAACGACAGTTTATGGGTGATTGATAAAAACAGTGGCGAGTTATTGGACGCGCTATGTTATACAGAGCCGGATGCGCGCTCCGGCTTTGCGCTGTACAGTTCGGTGCATGACTGCATGATATTTTTATATGTAAATTATTTTTATGAATATATCCGTTGTTATGACCTATCCACAGGGAAATATCGCCATGCGTATTTTGACCTCGTAGAAGAACGCCGAATAAGCTGCCTTTTCACTTCGACTGATGAAAAATACCTGTTTTGCGTTTTTGAAAAGAAGGTAGTGGAGATTGACTTGTATACCCTTGATTCCACCGTTGTTTATCTTGCAAAGGATAACGAAGTTATACAAGATGCGTTTTTCGATGCGGATGAGGGGATTGTCGGGATTATTATTGAGTTTATCGGGGTTGAAAACCAAGCGAAAACGTCGATGAGAAAATTGCCGCATATTTATGAAATGAAGAAAGATACCGAGGGTTCATATGGGCTTGCATCATGGTACCAATTGCCCTATGTAAGCAACGCGATACTCGAAAAATTGTCTTTTTTCCGGAACGATGTATATAAGCACCCCAACCCCTTCGAGGAAAGGGCGCAACATGGTAAAACGTGTTTTATAAATTCGGGCTTATTCCTTCGTGCCGATGAGGACGTTTTTTCGGCACTCACGGTAGAAAAACAAAAATTTGATTGTGTCGGGACACCATGTGAAAAAGTTACGGTGACGTTAAATCCCCATAAAATCAACTATGTTTTGGGCGATTTGCCTGCTATGCTTGCACAGCTTGAGTCCGGGGATTCTAATGTCGATGAAAATATACCTCCGGACAATTTTCCTGTCGCACAGATTCTCTGTGTTTCAGAAAAATATAATGCAGTGGTCGCCATTGCCCACGGTCACATAGTTTTATATAACCGCACCGATAATGGCTTTGTAAAATCGGGACAGGTTGCTCTCGAAAGCATTATCGTTAGCGAAAGCGATGTTTCAGGTGCAGAAATAGGAATTGATGGAACAATTTATTATTGGTCGGCATCAGAAAAATTGTATTCGTACAATATGCAAACTGGTGAACATAAACACCATGAGTATTATGTTCCCGGCTTGGTGGTGAAAGTAAAGTGTACCCCTGCGTCAAGACACAAATTTAGAAATTTAATTGAAGTGCCAAGGTTTTTTTAATTCAGCAAACATATCTCGTATCCTGCGGAC
>JGI24703J35330_11748294_pt1 | contig 13390 bp, 10 predicted proteins | sample TergutNt197P1_FD_35330 | JGI IMG/M metagenome (IMG submission 35330) | reverse complement strand
TTGCAGCAGTTCCCATCGTTCAAACACAATTTACTTTAGGTGATACATTTGAGTTTGATGGCTTTGAAATTACATTTGGTGATGAGATTTCTTGGGGCATAATAGATAGTTACTATTGGTGGGACTTGAGTGATGAGACTTATTTCTACATACCATTTGTTGCGACGAATAATGGAACTGAAATGAATAGTTTAGGCTTTTGGCTTTATACCTTTAACCCAGATGGATCTGCAAGTGATACGCATCTGCTTCCTTCTATCCTTGCACACGAGACCTTTCCATTAATTGATCATGTTAGAGCAGGTGATACAATTAGTGGTCATATTTACTTTTTATATGATGGAGATGGCGAGTATATCATAGCGTTTTCCGCATGGCATGCTTATGACATCGAAGTTGTTTTCAGTATTTCAAAGTAGCTGTATTTGAAATAGGCAATTGCGAAAAGCTTACTGCTAGCTCTCTGTTCAAACTATCGAAAAATGAGCAAAATATTAATTCTTCGATAGTATTACTAGCAATTTCAGTTGATTAAGGCTTGAAACTATCGAAAAATGAGTAAAATGTTAATTCTTCGATAGTATTTCTAGTATTTCCAGTTGATTGAAACTTGAAACTATCGAAAAATGAGTAAAATGTTAATTCTTCGATAGTATTTCTAGCTTTTTCAGTTGATTGAAACTTGAAACTATCGAAAAATGAGTAAAATGTTAATTCTTCGATAGTATTTCTATCATTTCCAGTTGATTGAGTCTTGAAACTATCGAAAAATGTGCAAAATGCCAATTCTTCGATAGTATTACTAGCAATTCCAGTTGATTGAAGCTTGAAACTATCGAAAAATGTGCAAACCATTGATTTTTCGATAGTTGCTAAGACAGAGCTGTCAAGTGGTGAGGAGTTTCTCTGTCACTTATTCGAAAAAGCGCTGTAGATACAAGGATTCCCGTTTTCACAATTGCTTATGTATTTGAAAATTTAAAAGGAGGCGTTCCCCTTGAAGAAAAAATTAATCTATGCAGTATCACTCCTCACCCTTGCATTAGGAAGTTTCACCCTGTTTAGAGGAGCAGTCGCAAGCACACCCGAGGTGATTAGCGATATTTTCCCCGATCCTGTCCTAGCAGAATTAGTTGCTATTAATTTGAATCTAGATGTATCAGATCAAGTTGTTGATGCTGAATTGCTAGATATCTTCGTTCTCAACTTAAACGCTGATGAACGGGTCGAGGATTTTACTGGTATTGAGCGGTTGCAGAATTTAGAACATTTATATGCGAGTTATCATGGATTGACCAGTTTAGCACCATTTGCTAGCTTAACCCATTTACGGGTGCTTGGTGTTGAAGGAAATGAGATTACTGATCTTACCCCGCTTTCTGGCATGATGTATTTAGAAGATATTAGGCTCGGTTGGAATCCAATTGCTAGCATTGATGCGTTAAGAGATATCCCTAATATTCGGTCATTAACATTGTTTCAAACTTATGTCGGTGATCTGAGCGCTATTTCAGAGATGTCCCAGTTAGAAGCATTAGACCTTTCAGTTCTTGATATAGAAAGCTCAGAGCTTGATGCTTTATCTGGCTTAGCAAATCTTCAAACATTGATTTTAAGAAATATTGCCCTTGATGATATCAGCTTTTTATCAGGTTTAACCGCACTTGAAAAATTAATTCTAGAACATAACCTGTATATTTATGATTTAGCTCCACTATCTGGCTTAACAACACTAAGACATCTAGAAATCATCAACAGCTCCATTGAAGATGTCACCCCGCTTGAAGGGTTGTTGAACTTGGAATACTTATCCTTAGCCGGAAATCACATCACAAATATCCAACCGTTATCAGGCTTTTCTAACACTTTTATAGATGTACACGATCAATGGCTTCTGTTACCTTATATTGAAGTTGGTATTGAGCAACCCTTTATCGCGTATGAGCTACATGGTGGGACATTACCACTCGTATTAGCAGATGGTTATGGAACTTATGAGGATGGTGTCATTATTTGGCATGATGCTGGATTTAGTGAGTTCACATGGTCATTTACTAATGAGACAACTTTATTTACTGGCTCAGTGAAACAATATGCTTGGCAAGAATGGGACGATTACACCATTTATGAAGAGGAAGATTTGCATGAAGATACTGGCATCTGGGTAGATTGTCCTTATGAAGAGTGTGTGATTGATGATGACGAGTGGGATGATGCAACTGAGGTAGAGATTTTTAGTGAATATACTGCTTATTTTGATGAAGATGACGATCATGAGGTTAGAGAGCTTGAATCAGTTTATACTGAGGATGTTACTAATGAGCTTACTGAGGATGCCAACAATAATGAACTTCCACAAACAGGGTATAATGCGAGATCTTTTATCATCATTAGTGTTGTTTTAATTCTGCTTGGCATAGGAATTGTTGCTTTAAAACGTCATTCTCAGAAAAAGAATTGATCCTTACCTTTTCTGATAAGGACAACTGCCGTAAGCATTGATGCTATCACGTTTCATTGACTTGACATCTATTTTATTGTATAATAATAAGCGTAAGTAACGAAACAAGCAGTTAGTATAAGGAGACCGGTATCATGTTTAAAAAAATACTTATCATTCTAGGTGCGTTCTCGCTAGTGATAGCTTTAACTGCCTGTACCAATAACAATGGAGATTCTGAGAACACTTATGATTATACTGAGGTGCTAGAAGCCACTCCAGAACAATTAAGAGCACAATTTGAATTGTTTTTTGAAGAAAATAAAGAACAGATTATTGAAACAATTGCAACTGATGGTGAAGATGTTAGACTTGAACTTGCGCAAGGATATGAATTTTTAATGACCATTCTTTTGGATGATATTGAATTAACTGATGCAAACCGAGCCTCATACATTTTAAGTTTTGAAATCACTTTTTCAGACATGACTGACCTTTTCGGTGGATTAGCCCGTGAAATAAAAGAAGCTGCAGAAATTACTGATTTCAGGTTAACTGTTATTTTTGCTGATATCAACGAAATCGAAATTGCCCGCTCAAGTTTCGACGCTAACGGTCTGTACTAAACCTTAGAAAAAATATAAATTTAGATTCTTTTAACTAATCCAACTTCCGACCTCTCACCTCTAGTATCGCCTAGACCAAATATTTCACCTTTGAATATAATAAAGTGTATGGAAAATTGATACGCTTTTCTTTTTATGATACAAATGAGCCAAGTCCAAACATCGCTATAATAACTTACATAAAACTACCCATAAAACAATCCTATCCATAACGCTAAAATCCTACAAAACAAATTCCTACATACAAACACATTAACACGTGAGCGAATAAACCGCGCTTGCTTTACCATCACTTTATAAAAAACTAAGAAAAGTCCTCCCAATATACTTTTTAAAAACTTTAAATGCAGTCACCTTTGCGCAGAAATTTGCTGCCAGACTTGCATGAAACAACGCTAAAACACAAACGCACAACTCATTAAAAAACGATATCCTAATTTCAACTCAAACTGTTATTGTAAAAAATAGGAAAAGCAAAACGACCATACTAACATATTAAAAAGTTGCATCCTGAGGTAAATGGCCACTCAGGATGCAACTTTTTAATCTTCCATTCTAACAGGTACAATGAGTTGCAAATTTGAATCGTCTTGCGGATCTAGAATGACGAATGGTTTCATATCCCCATTAAACCCAAATGTAACCTCACCATCGACATTGAGGGTCGCCTTTAGTGAGTCTAACAAAAAGAGTGAACTACATGCAAATTGCAATTTTGAACCAGTTTGCTCTTTAATTTTTACAACTTCTTCAATTTTTCCGATTTCAGAAGAATTGGATTTCATAATTAGATGATTCTCCTCAGGTAAAATTGAAATTTTTGCTACATTAGCGCGATCTTCTCTTGCCATTAGTGAAACACGATCAACAGCGTTAAATAGTTCCCGGTAATCTACTGTCACTTTGATTTCAAAGGTTTTGGGAATAAATGATGCGACATCTGGATAAACACCTTCGAGTAAACGGGACTGGAATGACATATCAGCATTTTTGAATAAAATTTGATTATGTGTAATCTGAATCACTGTTTCAGCATCAGATAGATCAAGGGTCTTTCCAAGTTCTGATAAACTTCGTCCAGGAATGGTAATATTAAAATCAGACAAGCCATCACCTTCAAGTTTAGTCGTACGCTGTGACAATCTAAAACTATCCGTTGCTGTACAAAATAATAAGCCATCAGTATGATTAAAATTGACACCTGTTAATGCGGGGCGTGACTCATTTACTGCGACTGAAAAAATCGTTTGAGCTACAACCGTTTTAAGCTCAGCTGTTGACATTGTAAAGTGATGAAGTGCATTTGAAAGCTCTACTTGTGGATAATTCTCAGCTGGCAGCCCTTTGAGTGTATACTCTCCTTTATCCCCCCGAATTAAAATATCTGTGTCATCAAATGTATTAATCTCAATAATGTCCGCTTCAAGTTTCTTGATGATTTCAAAGAAGTATTTACCAGGAATCACAATACCTCCTGCTTCCTCAATTTCAACTAGCTTAACATTCCCAGCTTCTGTAAAAAGTTCTAATGGTACCCGTGTGTTGATGGTAATATCTGAGTCACTTCCCGTTAAAGAAATCCCATCCTCAGTCGTTACAAACTTGATTCCTGCTAAGATTGAGAGTGTCGTTTTAATGGGTAAAGCTTTTGTTACATGATTCAATTTACTGATTAAGGCTTGTCTATTAATTTTAATTTTCACAATAAATCCTCCTTGCGTTATTACTATATAAAGATTTTTTTCAACACTTCCACCGTCTTTGCGAGTTCGTGATTCTCTTTCATCTGTGCTTCGATTTTTTTGCAGCTATGCATCACCGTTGTGTGGTCACGTCCGCCAAAAGCATCGCCAATTTTTGGATAAGAAGCCTCAGTTAATTCACGCATTAAATACATGGCGACTTGACGGGCTAATGCAATTTCTTTCTTTCGTTTTTTCGAGGTAATATCAAGTGTTGAAACGCCATAGTGTTCCGCTGTCTCTTTAATAATATTTTTCACATCAATCTTTGAAGAGCGTTTTTCTTCTTTAATGAGTTGTCTAAGTGCATCATTTGCAAGTTCAATGGTAAATTCTGAATTATTAATCGTTGCATAGAAGATCAATCTTTTTAATGCCCCTTCTAATGTTCTGACATTGCTATGAAATTTACTTGCGATAAATTCTAGCACTTCCTCTGGGAAATCTTCGGGAGAAATGTTTTCGCCAGATAACTTTCTTTTCATAATATCGATACGTGTTTGAATATCTGGTGTTTGAATATCTGCTTGCATGCCCCATTCAAAGCGTGAGGTTAGTCTATCCATCATATCTTTTAATTCTGAGGCAGGGCGGTCTGATGTGATGATGATTTGTTTGTTATCGTTGTACAAGTCGTTAAAAGTGTTAAAAAATTCTTCTTGTGTTTGCTCTTTTTTAGCTAAAAATTGAATGTCATCAATCAATAAAACATCTACATCACGATATTTTCTTTTGAAATCATCGAAGTTTTTTTTCATTGTTGCAATGCGGTAATCATCAACAAACTTTTCTGAGGTACAATATAAAACGTGCGTGTTCGGGTTGTTATCTAACATTTGATTGCCAACAGCTTGCATCAAGTGGGTTTTTCCAAGACCAACGCCACCGAAGATGTAAAATGGATTTGCTACCTCAGCTGGACGATCAGCAACTTGTAATGCTAACATATAAGCGAGGCGATTGCTTTTTCCGGCAACATATCTGTCAAAGGTATAAGTTGCATTCAGATTGCCACGATAATAGTGATGGATATTCGCATCAGCTTCAACTAAACTATATTTTTTTTGTTGCTTCTCAATATACTCAGGCGTAACAAACTTCAATTCTAATGATTCACCTGACACTTCATCTAACGTTTTCGAGATATCTTGAAGATAAAACTTGTCTAACATAAAACGTTCATGTTCATTCGTCACTGCCACATAGACTTTATTTTCTCTCTTATAAGCTTGCTTCGGTGTAGACAAAGTCATTTCAAACGATTGCTCTGAAATGGATAGTTTCATTTGTCCTACAACTTGATCCCATATAGGTTGATATTCTTCCATACGAGACACCTCCATTAATTCATATATATTGTTTCGCAAAAACATCTTTTTTCATCAGGTTATGATAATAGTTTTCCACAATTATATCACACATGAGCGTCAAAATCGACCCATTTTGCTAAAAATGCTTAGTGAAAACGTTGTTTTCCACAGCCTAGCTTTTGAAATGCTCATTATCGTTTTTTAAAGCGAAAATGAATGGACATTAGCTGCCTTTTCGATTAAAATATTAAGTGTGATAGCTATACATGAGAAGCTTGATCAATCAAAGCATTGAAAGGACCTGAAAATGATGAGAAAAGTTTTATTTATTGTAAATCCCACCTCAGCAGGAGGACGGACACTTGAACGTTGGCGCGCGGTCATTCCAAAGCTTGAAGCTGCTAATTTTGATTATGATGTGAAGTTTACTGAGAGTCCTGATTGTGCTTCAAATTTTGCTAAAGAAGCCACACTCACTCGCTTCTATGATACGCTTGTTTCAGTAGGAGGTGATGGTACTGCCAATTCAGTTGTAAACGGATTAATGCTTTCTGGTGTGAGCTATGATGCATTGCCAGGTTTTACCATTTTTCCATCGGGAACAGGTTCTGATAGTGTTCGGACATTAGGTATTCCAAAAGATCTAGAAGGCTTCGTACGGCTGCTTGAGACAAGTGAGCCTAAACCTATTGATGTGGGAGAAGCCCGGTTTGTTACAGAGGCAACAGTTGGCATGCGCTATTTTTTGAATGCTTGTGATGTTGGACTTGGGGCGACTGTTGCAAATGCAGTTAATAAAACCAATCAGGAGCAATCGCAAAAAAGTGGCAAGGGTAAGTATTTTCGCCAGATTATGGAGCAGGTTTTTAAGTTTAAGCCTTTTGATGTGACTTATATGGCCAGTGGTGAGCAACATGAGATTAAAAAGACTGTGATTGTTGCCGTTTGTAATGGCATGTTCTTTGGTGGTGGCGTAAAGATTTCGCCCGTATCAAAAATGGATGATGGGCTTTTGGAACTTTTTTCTACCAATCATGTATCAAAACCAGCTTTACTTCGTCTCGTATCGAAGGTTTATTCTGGAAGTCATATCGGTCACCCAAAGGTTAAATTTGGACGTTCAGAAAAATTTGAAATTAAGCTAGAGGTACCTCAATTATTGGAAACTGATGGTGAGGTTTGTGGTGCTGTAACAGAAGTTAGTTTTAAAATTGTGCCACAAGCAATTAAGGTGATGTATGAGTAGTTATTTTGGGGAGCAAAAAGTTTTACGACAAGTCAAACTAAGGAAATATTAATCACGATTCAGATTGATATTTTCTTTTTTATACTAAAGATTATATTTCTTAACTTTTTGTTTATATATAAATACCTTTAAAATTTATTAAACACAATTATACTGATTTTTAAACAATTTTTGCAATATTCTGCTTGACATTTAAAAAAGAAAACGTTATACTTTGTTTAGTAAGAGAGGGTCGATCGTTCACCATGTACTTATTTGACCTAGGTATCGTCATAAAAATGCCTATACAAATTGAATAATCAAAAAAGGAGGCATTAATGTTATGAAAAAGTACAAAAAAACATTTTTAATCGTATTATCAGTATTTTTATTATCAGGTTCATTTGCTACAACTGCACAAGCAGGGCCAACACAGCCGGGGACTGCTGAAACTGGTGGGGGTGGCGTTGCGACGACAAGAAATATGACTGTCACTGCACCTTCAAATGCAAATCCAAGCGCACACTCAACTCACACTGTTTCAACACCACTTTTCTTAAGTGGTATACGCACTTCTATGACAGTAAATACTGCCACTACTAATCCCACTGTAGTGAGTCTTACAGTTGGTACTAATTCCAGTATGGGAAGGGGACAGTCTGTAACAAGCAGAACCGTAACAGCCTCAAGAAGAACAAATGTAACTTTCACTGCTACATTCTACCTCCGAAGAACAGGCGTTTCAAACTGGACTCGACTGTCAGACATGACTCGCAGATTATAGGTGATGATAGATGGGAAATTACAAATTTTTAAAAAAGGAAGGGATTAAATTATTTGTCGCCATCCTTTGCTTATTATTAGTTTCATGTTCTAACCAAGAAGACGATTCTTACACAGGAGACGAGCCAGATACAAGGGAAGTCTTAAATCCAGTTGTCTCGAGCACGCCTCTAGATGAAAGAGACCAAGCGTATATTTATGGCGATAACTTTGCAGTTTCGTTTGGTATCACTGAGTTAGGATGGGTAAATTTAACCTTTGACCCAAATGATTTATCAGGTTATGAGCCTTTTTTTGGGCAAATTAACTTAACGTATCCTGATGATATTTTAGAAGCGACGCTCAGCAATATATCGAATAGCACAGCAAATTTTATGTTGAAATTGTTTCTAAATTATGAAGAAATTCCTTTTCGTGTCTTAGGCGAGGATAAGGATTATGTGACTGAGTTTATCTTCCCTATTGACGGTGGATATCAGTTATCTATTCCATTTGTTCTTAATAGCGACTTTTTAGATGAAAATGAACACTATAAGTTAACAGCGGCTGTTTTTGTTGACCCAGAACTTTATGCAATAGACCATGAGCATTTGTGGGCTAGTTTTGCATTCGCAAATGGTATCAATCTCGACCTTTTTGTTGGAAATGGTGGAGAACTCCAGTTGGCTACAACTTATAATCTGTCACCCCTTGAGAGAATTGAAAATCCTGATATAGGCTCCCTTGCCGTGTGGACCGACTTAGACGATTTCTCCCTTCCTGTGGGGATATACTTTGACGACCTTCCTCTTGTGCAAGCCTTGCGCGGCGAAGAACTAGAATTATCATTTATTGCAGGCTTAATTGGTCCAAAAAATACAGACATCTTAATATATCCAACAATGGAACTACCGCCAGAAGTAATCGCTGAAAACTATGTTATTTTAGCTTTGTTAGATTGGCAACAAATCGAGCTAAATGGTGAGCCTTATTTATTCGTATATGTTGAAGAGAATGATTCTGAAATTATTGTTGATTTAGGAAGATTTACAATTACAGTCCCTGATGAACCTGGGTTTTATGACTTTGTTGCTTTCATCATTCCAAATGCGAATCATGAAAATACATTCCACTCTTTTTTCCCCCTTGTTTTTTCCGTCCGATTTACAATTGAGGTTATCGAATAATTTTGACGTTTCATTATACGGAGGTGGGATATGAACCGAGTAAAGCGTGCTAAAATAAGTATTGTTAGACAGCCGATCAGATCTTTTATTCTTTTCACGCTTTTTATCTTGTTAGGAAGCACAACCGTAGGAGCTATATCAGTACATCGCGCCATCGAAGTAACAGCCGTGAATTTAAAAAGACAAACACCTGCTATTGCTACGATCATTCAAGATAACGATGCTTTGTTTGAATATATTGAATTTCACGACCGTTGGCCTTCTTATGAATCAACCTTTCTTACAGCTGAAATCATCGAATCTATCGGTAATCTGCCTTATGTTAGAGCATTTGATTACGCATTAATAAGTCAGGAGTTTTACAGCCGTGAATTGGTATTGCCACATGACCTAGCCTTGTATGCTTCATTAGGAATAGAGGATGTTTTTATTGAGCAGATGCTCGATCGTTTTTCTTTAGGCATGGATGGCTTTGAACACTTTAGATTAAAGGGTATCCACAACCCCATTGTTGTAGATATTGAAGAAGGGGCGATTGAGTTAGTTTCAGGTCGTGTATTCACTGAAGAAGAAATCCAACTGGCAAGTGCTGTAACATTAATTTCGCAAGCTTTTGCTGATGCCAATCATCTCGATGTAGGCTCCACGCTTACATTAGAACAAAATTTATATAATTGGGAAGCATTCACAGGCGAAATGTCTGATATTTTCCAAGATGATAATCTAATTCTTTCAGAAATAGTAGCATTAGAAGTGATCGGTATTTTCACACCGCTAGCCATCATGGATGAGGACGCAGATGATACAGATTTGATGAATCATCTCGATTTTAATCACTTGCTCTATGTCCCTATGGGAATTGCCAAAACGCCTACACTACTCTGGCTTGATTATCTCCAAGAAAATGCCCCTGAGCAGTTGGATGAATTTGGCTTGTTTCAATATGAACATGTTATTTTCCTTCTTTACGACCCGCTAGCATTAGACCAGTTTAATAACGCTGCTTCTGCGCTTTTGCCTGAATTTTGGCTTATGAATGACCTGACACGTGCTTTTCATGATATCACTATGTCAATGAATACTTTAAGAGCGGTTGCCCACTTGACTTTAATCGGTGCAAGCATAGCTTCAATCCTCGTCTTAGGGATTGTCATTACCTTGTTTCTGCGTGATCGAAAACAGGAAATAGGGATTTATTTAGCACTCGGTGAGAAAAAGAAAAATATTATTTCTCAAATGTTTATTGAATTATTAGTCATTTTGAGTATGTCCATGTTAGTCGCATTGTTTATCGGAAACACGATGGCTAATCATTTATCATTCACGATGCTTCGAAATGAAATGATAGCAAATATGACCCCGAGAGATATGGGGATGATGACTAGCATCAATGACTTTAATCAAATGGGATTTAGCTTTTGGATGACACATGAAGAAATGTTAGATGTATACACCGTCGTACTAGATGGCTCAGTGGTCATCACTTTTATTATTACCACACTCTTGATCGTTTTGATTGCAACGATATTCCCGATTATGTACCTAAGCAAGTTAAATCTGAAAAACATTTTGGAAAAAGCATCGATTGGATAAATTTATAGCCCTTCTAAAAAATGAATATCTTGATTCCAAATATGAGAATTGAGCTAGCGAGGAGCAAGATTAACCTATTACTTGCCTTCCCTCACTCAACATAGTGAAGTACCTGGCTCAGAAGAAGTCAGTTTTAAAATTGTGCCACAAGCAATTAAGGTGATGTATGAATAATTCTCTTTTGCCTAACGCTTTCTTTAAAAAATAGTTGTCCATTCTTACCGCTACTAAGTGTGATGTGGTATAATATTTTGGAAGTTGGAGGTTGATTATGGGAAAATATTTTGGAACGGATGGTATTAGAGGGATTGCTAATACAGAATTAACAGTAGAGTTAACGATGAAATTAGGACGTATCTTAGGTGCGAGGTTGATTAAAGATCATGCAAAGCCAAAAGTATTAATCGGACGAGACACGCGTATTTCAGGCGAAATGCTAGAAAGTGCATTGATTGCAGGTCTCGTGTCCTCAGGCATCAGCGTGATGAAATTAGGTGTCATTTCAACACCAGGGGTTGCTTATTTAACGAAAAGCCTAGATGTGACGGCAGGGGTTATGATTTCCGCCTCACATAATCCTGCCCCCGATAATGGGATTAAAATTTTTCAAAGCGATGGTTATAAACTTAATGATGCTATTGAATTAGAAATTGAGTCATTATTAGATGATGATATTGATATCCTCCCACGTCCAATTGGAGGTGAAATCGGGACAATCGAGCATTTTAAAATGGGAGCTGACAAGTATATCAACTTTCTTAAAACAACCCTTGATAACGACCTGTCAGGCTTAAAAATTGCGCTCGATCCTGGACATGGCGCAGCATCAACACTTGCTCGTCAGTTATTTATTGATTTAGGTGCCGAGGTTATCACCATTGGTACAAATCCAGACGGTTTAAACATTAACGATGGGGTAGGTTCCACACATCCTGAGCAACTACAAGAAATGGTAAAAGCAGAAGGGGCAGATTTTGGATTTGCCTTTGATGGCGATGCAGACCGGGTCATTGCTGTCACTGAGCATGGGAAGATCATCGATGGTGATCATATCCTCTTTATCATGGGTCGCCATTTAAATGCTTGCAAAAAATTAAAAGATGGGGTTATTGTTTCAACAGTGATGAGCAATTTAGGTTTTTATAAATCAGTAGAAGCTGCAAATTTAAAGTCTGTTGCGACAAAAGTTGGCGACCGCTACGTCCTAGAAGAAATGCTTGATAAGGGCTATAATTTAGGTGGCGAACAATCGGGACACATCATTATGTTAGACTATTTAACGACGGGAGATGGGCTTTTGGCTGCGATTCACCTGGCTAGTATCATTAAACAGTCTGGAAGAACGCTCGCTGAACTTGCTGCTGACATGCCAAAATTCCCACAACTGTTAGAAAACATGCAAGTCATTGATAAAGAAGCCATTCAGAAAAATCCTAAGGTCTTAGCGAAAATTGCTGAGGTTGAAGCTGCTATGGCTGGCAATGGTCGCGTATTGGTGCGTGCATCTGGGACTGAGCAACTTTTACGTGTCATGGTTGAAGCCGAAACAGACGAACTATGTAAAAAATACGTTTCTAGTATTGTAGAGGTTGCAAAAAAGGTTAACGTTTAAGCAATGTATGGGTCATGTACAAATTTCAGACCATTTATTAGTAAACATTTGCTTTTAATAGCGTACACTAGAGGCTCTAAAACAAGGCTTAAGACTTAAATTTCGAGTTTTAAAGCCTTTTTTTCTATGCGATGAAAGAGAAATGTGGTATAATTGGGGGTGATGGTTAAAATGGGGTCGTTATGATGAATGCAAGAAGAGTAGCATTTGAAGTATTGTTAAAAATTAAGGTAGATCAAGCATATAGTAATCAAGCTTTAGCGCAAGCTGATTCTTTCCATGAATTATCAGTTTTAGATAAAAGCCTAGTAAGCGAAATTGTCTATGGAACCCTAACGCATGATGCTTTATTGAATTACCAACTGACGCCTTATTTCAAGGGACGTGTTAAAGCATGGGTTCAAATTTTGCTTGCCATGACACTGTATCAGGTTGTGTATTTGGATAAAGTTCCGAATTATGCAGCGATTAATGAAGCGGTCCAGATTGCTAAGGCGCGCGGTGGTGAGTTTAACGCAAAAACAGTTAATGCGATTTTGCGAAAGGTCACAGCATCCGAATTACGCTCTGTTTCCGAACTAGAAGAAGGACCAGAGAAACTGGCAGTTCAGTATTCACACCCCCTGTGGTTAATCCGCTTATGGAGTGCCCAATTTGGCATAAAACGCACGATAGCGATGTTAAAAGCTAACAATGAACGTGCCAAGCTGGTATTGCGCACGAACTTGATGAAGACGACTGCCCCTAAGCTAAAAACAAGACTGATGAACGAAGGTGTGACGTGTACAGAAGGCATCATCTGCCCCACAGCTCTCGTTGTCCAATCTGGCAATCCACTACTGACAAAGGCGTTTGAAGAAGGCTTATTCTACGTACAAGATGAAGCCTCTATG
>JGI24703J35330_11748295_pt1 | contig 13391 bp, 15 predicted proteins | sample TergutNt197P1_FD_35330 | JGI IMG/M metagenome (IMG submission 35330) | reverse complement strand
CAAATCATCCACCCAGGTGTTGCCACAACAGTTCAAGAAACCGTGTGGGAATTTACAAAAAATGATGAAGTAACACATAACATTGCACCGAAATAAAAGTATCAAAACAACCACCGATAAAAGGCTTACGAGTCAAAAAATCGGTGGTTTTTTATTCTTCGAAAAAATCTAAAAATCTTCATCATTAATACTAGCTATTCAGATTAAAAAATGGTAAAATAGTTCTATAGATTTCTTATTTTACCATCTAGGGGCCTTAGCTCAGCTGGGAGAGCGCTACGCTGGCAGCGTAGAGGTCAGGGGTTCAATCCCCCTAGGCTCCACCAATATATGATATAAATTATGTAACACCAACATTTGTGGGTGTTTTTTTGATCTTAAAAAAAGTCATTTTCTTATTGAAAACGACTTAGTTTTAAAATTTTCATTTAATCACGATTTAAAAAAATCTTGACCGTTATAAATGCTAGTGCACCACCGAATACAAATAATAAAAATCGGAAATAGTGGTAGTGTCTTGTATAAGAATAGCCACTTGGAATTTGTACGACGATAATTTCACTTGAAAAGAATAGTCCGAGTAGTAAAATCAAAAAAAAGATAAAATATGGTACTAATTTTAAAATGAACTTTAACATATTATCACCTCATTATAAATTTTATGATATTACATTCCATTAAATAACCTAACTCCTCAAACCGCGTCCTTTTTCTATTAAACGATAGCAGATGACAAAGAGCGTCAGGATAAATATTACTAACACGATGATACTGATTGATAAAGCCATATCTCCAACACCTAAAAAGCCATATCGAAATCCAGATATCATATATACGATAGGGTTAAACCTTGAAATAAATTGCCAAACGGGTGGAAGAAGTGTTATTGAATAAAAAACTCCACCCAAATAAGTTAAAGGGGTTAAAACAAATGTTGGAATTATGCTTACGTCGTCAAAACTTTTTGCAAATAGTCCATTGAGTAGTCCGGCAAGTGAAAATAGAAGTGAGGTCATTATTACCGTGGTGATTACAACGATCCATGAATGAACTGCAAGCGGTACAAATAAGAGGGATATGGTTGTAACGAAAATTCCGGCAAGTAACCCGCGCGCCATTCCTCCTGATAAAAACCCAGCCATGATGATAAAAGTTGGCACTGGTGCTACGAGAAGTTCTTCAATATTTTTTTGAAATTTTTGACTAAAAAAACTAGAAGATACATTAGAATATGAATTGGTTATTACTGATTGCATGATTAAACCGGGGACAATAAACTGCATAAAACTAAAGCCACCCATTTCCCCGACGCGGTTTCCAATAAAATTACCAAAAATTATAAAGTATAAAGAGGTTGTAATCACAGGTGGTACAAGAGTTTGTATCCAGATTCTCATAAAACGATTAATTTCTTTACGTGTTAAACTTTTAAAAGCGATCCAATATAACGACATCATTAATTTGTCCCTCCTGTTAACCTTACGAAGAGTTCTTCTAAACGGTTTGCTTTATTTCTCATCGAAAGTATTTTTATACCTTGTTTTGTCAATTGTTCAAATATTGGATTTACTTCTTGATTTTTTCTTACGTCAACCTCAAGGGTTTTTTTGTCACTTAATTGATACTTATATCCCGCGAGTGTTACAACCTCGGCTTCTTCTGCTAAATCAAAAATAAAAGTTTCAACTTCTAAATGACTTAATAATTCTTTCATACTAGTATTTTCTATAATTTCACCATGATTAATTATACCGATATTGCGACACAACATTTCTGCTTCTTCAAGATAGTGGGTTGTTAATATTATCGTCGTTCCAGCATTATTAATTTCGCGCAAAAAATCCCACATCGATCGTCTTAATTCAATATCAACTCCGGCGGTAGGTTCATCTAGAATAAGAAGTCGGGGTTCGTGCATTAAAGCTCGCGCAATCATTAAACGTCTTTTCATCCCACCGGATAACATTCGTGCTCGTTCATCTTTTTTATCCCAAAGGTCTAAAAGTTTTAAATATTTTTCACTACGAATCATTGCTTCTTTTCTTGCAACACCGTAGTACCCAGCTTGATTTACAACAATTTGTTGGACAGTTTCAAAAGCATTAAAATTAAATTCTTGAGGCACAATTCCAAGTTGTTGTTTCGCTTTAACTAAATCTGCCGTAATATCATAGCCGAATACTTTTACCGCGCCAGCTGTTTTATTAACAAGAGATGAAATAATCCCGATTGTGGTAGATTTTCCAGCTCCATTTGGACCTAAGAGTGCATAAAAATCTCCATCTTCAACAGTCAAATCAATCCCCTTTAAAGCAACTTTACCATTGTTATAAGTTTTTTGTAAATTTTTTATTTCAAGTGCAAAACTCATAGATATCCCTCACAATATAAACGTTATACTGTTATTTTACCAGAAATTGACTGAATTTGAAATGTTGTTTATTAAATTATCTCCGTTTTCATCTTGTTTTACACGGATTTTTGTGAGATAATAGAATAATCATATTTGATAGACGTTGCGTTTGGGTAAACTAAATTTAGAGGTCAATACACAAACATTTTAAGAAATTACATAAGGATAACTAAGTTTTTTTCTAAAATCGCGTTAAAAAGAAATTAAAAATTAGAGGAGTTTTTTTGTGATGCAAAATACACAGGACAAAGTTAAGATTTTCGCTCTAGGAGGTCTTGATGAGGTAGGTAATAATTTATATGTTGTCGATGTCAATGACCGTATATTTATACTAGATGCAGGTTTAAAACACCCAGGTGAAGGTATGCTTGGAGTCGATGCAGTTATTCCAGATTTTACTTATTTAGTTGAAAATAAAAATCGTATTAAAGGGATTTTCTTAACACAGGGACACGATGAGCATATGGGCTCAATTTCACAATTACTTACAGTGATAAATGCACCGGTATATGGTACAAGACTGACAATAGCATTAGCAGAGGATGCTTTGGTTGAAGCTAATATGGATGCAACCTTGTATAAACTACATATAATCAAGGATGAAAACTCTTTGTATTTTGATGGAATAAAAGTTTCATTTTTCAAAACTACCCACAGCATTCCAGGATCTGTTGCGGTATGTATTCACACATCAGTTGGTGCGATTGTTTACACATCAGATTTCTTCTTTAACCACAGCGTTGGGCACAGATATCAAACAAATTATAATAAAATAAGCGACGTAGCCCGAAATGGCGTATTATGTATGTTAGCGGAAAGTGTAAATGCTGAAAGTGCAGGACATGCATCAACAGGAGATAGTTTAGAACATTCCTTTGAAGAGGCTTTCTCCAGAGCTTCAGGCCGTATTATTTTCTCGTTATTATCTACCGATTTACACCGTATTCAAATGGTAGTGGATTTGGCTATAAAATATAACCGCAAAGTTGCTATTACAGGCCGAAGAATGCAAAGATTAATCGATTTAGCAGTGAAGCTCGGTTATCTAAAAATACCGAAACCTGTTTTAATGAGCCTTGGTTTTATGAATGCACATCGTGATAATAATTTCTCGAACATGGTAGTTATTACAACAGGTACTCGCTTTGAGCCATTTATTAACTTAACACGAATGATTAAAGGGCATGATCGTTTTATAAAAATCTTAAAATCTGATACGGTTGTGCTTGCAATTACACCTCAACTTGGTTCAGAAACTCGGGCGGCACGGACAATGGATATGCTTTATCGTACCGATGCTAATGTGATTGCGGTGAATAAAAGTTTATTACCTCCAAGTCATGCTAGTAGTGAAGACTTAAAATTAATGATGAATTTGTTGAAACCTAAATATATTATTCCTGTTAATGGGGAATACCGTCATTTAATGAGTCATGTAAAAGTTGCTAGGTCGATGGGATATGATGATGAGCATATTATTATAATGGATAACGGTGAGATTGCTTTATTTGAGCAAGGTGAGTACATGGTTTATCCTGATGTTATTGAGCTTGAAGAAGTTTTAGTAGATGGTAAGGGTGTTGGTGACGTTGGGACGGTTGTTTTAAAAGATCGTCAAATGTTATCTAATGACGGAGTTGTAGCGATAGTTATAAACTTGAACCGTAAAACAAAGAAAATTTTAAATGAGCCGCAAATTGTCAGCCGTGGATTTGTTTTTGATTCTAAAGATGGTGACTTATTTGAAGAAGCAAAAAACTTAGCACGAGAAGTTCTTGAAGAAAAAACCTCAACTGGTGCGAGGTATTTCAACTGGCAAGATCTTCGTTTTGAAATGCGTGATCGTGTAGGAAAGTTTATTTATAAAACAACTAAACATCGTCCAATTGTTATTCCTATTATTGAAGAATTTAATGTTTAATTTCAAAATGTAAAAAATACGCTAGCATAAGTTTTTAATCCACCATTTTAAAACGCGTTTGTGCTAGCGTTTTTGCTTAAAAAAGGGAGGGTAAGTCATGGCAAAGTCGAAAAAAGCAAAAGATAAAAAGAATGGCGTCAATGGCTTTATGCAAGAAATCGCTGGTTTGTTTGCATTTGTTTTGATGATTTTAATGTTAGGAGATATCGGAATTCTCGGAACATTTTTGCAACGCGTGACAATTACATTATTTGGAGTTTATTTTTGGTTGTTTGGTTTAATTTTGATTGCTTTTTGTTGTCATATGATTGTTTCAAGAACAAAACCTGCTTTTCTTGCAGCTAAATATGTTGGTTTATATCTGATATTTATTGGAGCAGTAATCTTTTCTCATACCGATGTTTGGCGCATGTTTGTAATGCGTGAATTAACTTTTACTCAAGGTGTAGGTGATTATTTTTTGCGAACTGATGTTTTAGCAGATGATGCCATCGTCGGGGGTGGAATTCTTGGCGCCGTTATTTGGTTTATGCTAGGAGGTCTTTTTGAGAATACTGGTATGTGGATATTAGCGACAGTTACGATAATTTATGGTTTTTTATTAATTTGTGGCGTAACCATTCAAGATTTGTGGGAGATGAGAAAACCGGGTCTTATTTCTTCGCCCTTTAAGAAAATGTTGAAGTCTATGAGTCAACAAGTATCCACTGTTTTAAATAAGAAAAAACCGGTTTTGGCTACAGCTAGTGCTAGTTTAAAAGCGAAAGATAAATCACAGGAGTCTGTGAAAACACCGGTCAAAATCACAACGAAAGCCAGCCCGCTTGAAATAATCAAAAATAAAAAAAGAAAATCTGAGTCACTAACAAGCGACCCTCCACAGTTTAAAATTATCGATTATGATCAGTCATCTCCTGAGATAAAGGTGCTCAAGAAAGAAAAAATCGACACCACAATAAATAGAATTTTACCTCCTCTTGATTTTTTAATAAAACACGAGGTTAAAAAGGATCAGTTTGATGTTCGTAAAGAGGAAGCTGATGTTAATGGGAATAAGTTGACGCAGACGTTTAAGAGTTTTGGTGTTGCGGCTGAAGTGAATGAGGTGCATATTGGTCCTTCTGTTACGCGTTATGAAGTGACTCCGGATTCTGGGGTTAAGGTGAATAAGATTACAGGTCTGGTTGATGATATTGCATTAGCACTTGCTGTTAAAGGTGTGCGGATTGAGGCGCCGATTCCTGGTAAGTCTGCGGTTGGGATTGAGATTCCGAATAAAGAGGCGCAAATGGTTTCGTTTAGGGGATTAATGGAAGAACTTAGTAAGGATAGTAATTTAAATGATTTAACAATTATTCTTGGTCAAGATATTTCTGGTAAAGCAACGTATGCTAGTTTGAATAAGATGCCGCATTTACTTGTGGCCGGTGCTACTGGTTCAGGAAAGTCTGTGTGTATTAATACGATGATTTGTAGTTTATTAATGAGATTTACCGCCAGTGAGGTTAAATTATTACTTGTGGATCCTAAAAAAGTTGAACTCGCGCGTTATAATGGATTACCGCATCTTCTGGCACCTGTTGTAACCGACCCGCAGTTGGCGAGTGCTGCATTAAAAGAAGTTGTTGCTGAGATGGAAAGACGCTATGAATTATTTGCAGATGCGGGTGTTCGTGATATAGAGTCCTACAATAAATGGGTTGTCCGTGAAAAAGACAAACGCGAAAAGGATGGAGTCGTTAGTACTTTATCGAAAATGGCTTTTAATGTTATTATTTTAGATGAGTTGGCTGATTTGATGATGGTAGCAAAAGGGGAAGTTGAAGATTCGATTATGAGATTAACACAAATGGCTCGAGCCGCGGGAATTCATTTAGTTGTAGCTACACAAAGACCGTCTGTTGATATTATTACTGGTGTTATTAAATCTAATATTCCTTCTCGCATTGCCTTTGGTGTATCCTCTGGTACAGATTCGCGTACGATAATTGATACAGTCGGTGCAGAAAAGTTACTTGGTCGTGGTGATATGTTGTTTTCACCGATGGGATCTTCTTCTCCAGTCCGTGTGCAAGGAGCTTTTATTACTGATGATGAGGTGTTAAGAATTGTTGAGTGGATTAAAAATGAGAATGCTTCTCGTGGTGTTGTAGTTGAGGATAATTTTTTAGCAAGAGTTGAGGTTACCCATAAGAATTCTGCAAATCTTCCTTCTGATGACCCGATGGTTCGTGATGTACTCGCTTTTGCTTATGAATCCAAATATGTGACTACTTCTAGACTTCAAACTCGTTTTAAAATTGGGTATAATCGTGCTGCTCGTATTGTCTCAGATTTGGAAAATGCTGGTATTGTTGGTCAAGCTGAAGGTTCAAAAGGCCGACCTGTATATTTGAGTGAGGAAACTTATCGTGAGATGATTTCGTAAATGCATTGACAAAGTGGGTATCTTTTTGGTACAATAAGTGTTAGCCTTGCGGATTTTATGGATATGTTGAATCATTTTATCCAATACTAAATAAGTGCCGATAAAATAAATTCAATGAAAATCTAGAAATGGACGTGATAGGATGCGTGTGAAGGTTATTTTAACATGTGAAGATTGTTTAAGTAGAAACTATACTACGAACAAGAATAAACACACTGATACAGAACGAATGGTTATCAAAAAGTTTTGTCGCAGATGTAATGCACATAAAGTACACAAAGAAACAAAATAAATCTAATAAAAGAAAAGAATGGTGATTGTGATGAAAGAATTTTTCGGTAACATTAAATTAGAGTGGAAAAAAATTACTTGGCCTACAGATAAAGAATTAAAACTTGGAGTTGCTCAGGTTTTTACATTTATGGTGACGCTAGCAATTTTCTTCGCTGTTGTTGATGCTATAATTGGAAACAGTATTTCATTTTTAGCACGATAATAGTCCACAAATTGCTAAAGGAGTAAATTAATATATGGAAGAAAAACGTTGGTATGTCTTGCAGACATATGCTGGGTACGAAAATAAAGTATTTAAAAACATTCTAAAACGTATTGAAACAATGAACATGCAAGATAAAATCTTCCGTGTTCTTGTTCCTGAAGAAAAAGAAATAAAAATAAAAGACGGCGTAAGAAAAGAAAAAATGAAGAAGACTTTTCCTGGTTACGTTTTAATTGAAATGATCGATACAGATGATTCTTGGTATACAGTTCGAAATACTCCTGGAGTTACAGGATTTCTTGGTTCATCTGGTAAAGGTACTCGTCCAGTTCCATTACTTGATCATGAAATTAAACCAATTCTTGACGCAATGGGTGTTACCAACACTCAAGTTACAGTTGATGTTGAACTTGGTCAACAAATTCTTATTGCTGCTGGACCATTCTCAGGTCAAGTTGGTACTATTGAGTCAATTGATCCGGATAATCAAAAGCTTGTTATCTTAGTAGATTTATTCGGTCAAGAAACGCCAGTTGAGCTTGGACTTGACCAAGTTTGCGAAATAGAATAATCAAATTTTGCACATTCTATGAATGAATGTGTTTTCTTGGGTAAAATAATACTTGAAATTTGAAAATTATGTGATATAATCGTATAGTTGCTGATTTTAGGTTTCACAACTATCTTTACAAGGAGGTGTAATACCATGGCTAAAGAGGTAAAAACTATTGTTAAGTTACAGATCCCTGCAGGTAAAGCTAACCCTGCTCCACCAGTTGGTCCAGCACTTGGTCAGGCCGGTGTAAATATTCAAGGTTTCTGTCAAGAGTTCAACGAACGTACTCGTGAGCAAATGGGAAGTGTTATTCCTGTAGTTATCACTGTTTATGAAGACCGTTCATTCGAATTCGTAACAAAAACTCCACCTGCTTCAGACTTATTGAAGAAGGCTGCTGGTATTCAAAGCGGGTCTAGTACTCCAAATTCAGCGAAAGTTGCTACTATTTCAGTAGACAAACTACGTGAAATTGCAGAAACTAAAATGCCTGACTTGAATGCAAACACTGTTGAAGCTGCAATGAAAATCATTGAAGGTTCTGCAAGACAAATGGGAATTGAAATTGTATAATTTATAAATCCCGTTTTTAATACGTGAGAGGGCGATGCCCGTTTGATCACTAGGAGGTAAAAAAATTATGGCTAAAGTTAGTAAGAGAATTGCTGAAGCAAAAAAACTAGTCGATAAAACTGTTGCATATAACGCAACTGATGCAGTTGAACTTGTTAAAAAAACAAGTACTGTTAAATTCGATGCAAGTGTTGATGCTGCTATTCATTTAGGAGTTGATCCGCGTAAAGCAGACCAACAAATTCGTGGAGCAATGGTTCTTCCTCATGGTACTGGTAAAGATCGTACTGTATTAGTATTCGCACGTGGTGCTAAAGCTCAAGAAGCATTAGACGCTGGTGCAAACTACGCAGGAGATATGGAGTACGTTGAGAAAGTAACTGGCGGATGGTTAGATTTCGACGTTGTTGTTGCAACGCCAGATATGATGGGTGAAGTTGGTAAACTTGGACGAGTACTCGGTCCTCGTGGATTAATGCCTAACCCTAAAACTGGAACTGTAACTATGGACGTAACTAAAGCTGTTAATGAAATTAAAGCTGGTAAAGTTGAGTATCGTCTTGACAAAGCTGGTGTTATCCACGTTCCAATCGGAAAAGTATCTTTTGATAATGTAAAATTAGAAGAAAACTTAAAAGCACTTTATGATGTATTATTAAAAGCTAAGCCATCTGCAGCTAAAGGAACTTATATGAAGTCAATTAACATTTCTTCAACTATGGGTCCTGGTGTTAAAGTTGCTGGTGACAGTCTAGATAAATAATATTAATTAAAATCTAAAACTTCTTACAAACAAAAAGCTATAAAATTATTCTTTGAGAATAATTAACTTAAACCGTAGACAGTAGGAGCTATCAAGCTTAAATTTCCTACCGAGGTACACAAATTTTAGAATTTTTAGCGAGTCCTAAGATTATTGTGCCCTGACGTCTACGGTGGATGTCAGGCTTTTTCGTTTGTTCAATCTAATAGGAGGTGTAAAAATGGCTAGTACTGCTGCAATAGAATTAAAAACAGGTTTGGTTGCTGAATATTCTGCGAAATTCAAAGACGCTGCTTCTTTAGTGGTTGTTGATTACCGTGGTTTAAGCGTTGACCAAGTAACTGAATTAAGAAAAAACTTACGCGCTGAAGGTGTTGAATTTAAAGTATTAAAAAACAATATCTCTCGTCGCGCGATCGTCGAAGCTGGTTATGAAGGACTTGCAACTGAATTTGTTGGTCCAACTGCTGTTGCTTTCTCAAATGATGATATCATCGCTCCTGCTCGTATTCTTTATACATTTGCAAAAGCGAACGATAAATTAGAATTAAAAGCTGGATTTATCGAAGGTGAAGTTGCTACTTCTGCTCAAGTTATGGAACTTGCAACATTACCAAACAAAGAAGGTATGCTTTCAATGTTACTTTCTGTTTTACAAGCGCCAATGCGCAATATGGCTTACGCTTTATCTTTAATTTCAGAACAAAAAGAAGCTGGTGTTGAACCAGTTGCTACTGATGTTGAAGAAGTAGTGGAAGTGACTGCTGAAGAAACTCCAGCTGCTGAATAATTATTATTCTTAAATAGAGTCTCAAAAAAAATACATATAGTGAGGTAATTTAAAATGGCTAAATTTACAACTGCTGAAATGATTGAATCAATCAAAGAAATGTCAGTATTAGAATTAAACGACTTAGTAAAAGCAATCGAAGAAGAATTTGGAGTAACTGCTGCTGCACCTATGGCTGCTGCTGGACCTGTTGAAGAAGCTGGACCATCTGCATTCAACGTAGTATTAACTTCTCCAGGTGCTAAGAAAATCGGAGTTATCAAAGTAGTTCGTGAAATTACTGGACTTGGATTAAAAGAAGCTAAAGAATTAGTTGATGCAGCTCCATCTGTAATCAAAGAAAAACTTCCAACTGAAGAAGCTGAAGCTTTAAAAGCTACATTAGAAGAAGCTGGAGCAGTTGTTGAATTAAAAGCATAATTTTAATATCAATAACTTAAACCCTAAAGCGAATGCTTTAGGGTTTTGTTATAGGAGTGATAATATGTCACATTATTTTATTAATGATGAATCAATTAATAGTAATGAACAAATGTTTCAAGTGGAAATCTTAAATAAAAATTTTAAGTTCTTGACTGATAATGGTGTTTTTTCTAAAAATGAACTGGATGATGCAACGCGTTTACTAATTAAAACAATCGCACCAATAGGATTTTCTGGAAATATTCTTGATGTTGGTTGTGGGTATGGTGGTCTTGGTTTGCCTATTGCGACTTTTGTTGAAAATAGTAAGATTCATATGGTTGACGTTAATTTGAGGGCTCTTGAGCTTACTAAACGAAATGCAAAGTTGAATAATATAACGAACGTTGAGATTTATGAGAGTGATTGTTATGAGGGCGTAACGACGAGTTTTGACCATGTTATAAGTAATCCGCCGATTCGTGCTGGGAAAAAAGTGGTGCATAAGATTTTGGAAGAAAGTTTTAATGTGCTAAAAGCGGGTGGAACTTTGACGATAGTGATTGGGAAACAACATGGTGCTGCGAGTGCGCAAAAAAGGATGCAGGAAGTTTTTGGAAACGCCGAGATGATTGAACGTAAAAAAGGATTCTGGATTTTGCAGAGTGTGAAATAAAAAACTTTAAAAAACTTCATAAAAGAGTTTACATAGGTAAAATTATCTGCTATAATTAGTTTATAAAAATTAGGAGGTAATAGTATGTGGAAAAAAACTTTATTCTACTAATAGCTTTAACAGGTTTTGTCATGTTGGCGAGTCTTGACAACAGTTTTGAAAACGTTGTTGCTAATGATTGGAACAATACTCAAACAACTTGGTGTAGCCAGGGAAGTCAAACATCGTGTTCAACTTTAACTCCAGAACGTAATCCTAATAATCCGGATCAATTTCGAGGGCGTGTTTCGGCAAGAACAGATACACATCATGGAGTTTCTGCTCAAGTACACAGATTTGGTTTATTCGGATACAGTTCTGTAGCCGTATCTGGTTCTTGGATGTCGAGTGCTTCAAACTCAAATTCAGTAACAGCACATAGTAATTGGCTAACAACCAGAGGAGCTACTACATTTACACAAGGACAATCTTCGCTCGGAAGGTAATTGAAGATTGAAGTGTTAGTATAAACCCTAAATACTAACATTTTTTTAATCAATTTTAAGGTTACTATTATGAAGATAATTAATCGTATATATATAAATTTATCGAGATTAAAATTTTATACTATATTTATTTTCCTTATTCTATTTGTTTCGTGTACGTTATTCATTGCGATTCAAAAAATAAGTCAAGGGATAACAATAACGCGGAACACTATTGAAAATACGATTCCAGTTGTTATAACGCTTGATAAGACACAAGAATTTGTTATACCAGAAATCATTTCTACTGAGGTAATAAGTGAAATTGGTCTATTAGAACAGGTTACATCGTATGATTTTTCTTTTTTAGAACTTAAATTAAGTGATATGACAAGGTACAATCCAAATAATCCTTGGGGATTTAGAGCGCCTGTAGTAACTACAAGGCATGAGGAACTCGAAAGTTATTTTAATTTATTTGGTACTTCTCGCTCAATTCCAATTAATGTCGAGCATGGATTATATGAATTAATTGAAGGACGTTTTTTTACAGAACAGGAGGTAAGTTCGGCTGTAAGTGAACAAAAAATCCCAGCATTAATACCACAGGAAATCGCAATATTAAATAACTTAACTTTAGGAAGTGTATTTAATTTATATGTTTCTATGATGGTAATGCCAGATGAGGAACAGTTTGAATATATTTATGAAATTGTGCGAATTGGTCCCCAATGGAGTTGGCATCCAGCTATTGAATTTAATATGATTAAATATGAATTTGAAGTAATTGGAATTTTGTCATTAGATTTTAAATCAGTAGTTGACTATGAAGATTATTTTATGCAGGATTATGTCTTCAACTCATTTATTGTTCCAAATATTCATATAGAAAATTTACTTCAAAATAATCTAAAATACATAAATAAATGGAATGAGTTGTTTTATGATGGAAAAACAACTAATATTCATGATATATCGGGTTTTCAAGTTTTTTGGGTTTTGGAGAGTGTTGGCGCTATTAATTCTTTTTTGGCGGATGCTAATTATTTATTACCACTCGGATATTATTTTTCACATCGTACTTATTTGTTTAATCCATTAATAAATACGCTATCTTCAATCGAAAATTTAATTTCAAGTTATCTAATTTTAATTGGTGGTATTTTAATAATAATGTTAACTTTATTATTTTTGATTAATATCAGTTTAAAAAAACAAGAGATTGGTATTTATTTAGCTTTGGGTGAAAGTAAGCTTAAAATAATTTTACAAATTTTAGGTGAAGTTTTTATTTTAACTTTTATATCATTTAGTTTAGCTTTAATATTTAGTGGAGTTCTACTTATTTCGCCTATTAGAAATTTTCTAATTAACGAAATCGGTACTGAAGTTACTTTATTTCAAGAACCCAACTGGGTTTGGTGTAGTCAGTTGCAATCTATGACAATAGAAGAAGTTTTTCCATCACAACTAGAATTTGGAGGTATAAGTCGCAATTATACTATTGACGAACTTGTAGAATTATTTGATATAAACATAAATTTCCAAACTGTAATAATTTCTAAAATTGGTGTTATTATTCTCATAGGTTTAGCAAGTATTGTGCCAATAATTTATTTTGTAGAAATAAGTCCCTTAAAATTACTACTTAAATCAAGAATTGAATAATTTGTAATTGAATAACAACTACTAATATGCTAAATAATGTGACCGCCGAAAGTTGTACTAGAAAAAGAGGTTCTTTGTCAAATGCTGTTGGTGAAGAATTATAATGTAAATTAGAGTTCTAGATTGCGAAAGCAATCTAGGCTCTTTTTTTCTTAAGCAACTTGCTCAAGTTCTTTCATTTTTTGTTTCTGTTTTCTTTGAAGTTTGATAGGATTGTGGTTGTGGATAAGCAGAATCC
>JGI24703J35330_11748296_pt1 | contig 13406 bp, 11 predicted proteins | sample TergutNt197P1_FD_35330 | JGI IMG/M metagenome (IMG submission 35330) | reverse complement strand
CCCAAATGAACCGCATGAATAATATCGCGGGAGTCCGAGTGCGTCGCGCCGCGAATAAGCGCGGCGGTAGTTTCAAGCATCTCAAACCACGACGGCTCAATCCCGTGTGTGTAAATATCATCGGCTCCAAGCGAGCGAAGCCAGCGCGTACCGGTGTACTCGTTGCTTATCGCGCCCGCCAAATACGTTCGACCCGGCGCAACAACCGTCATTACATAACGATCGTTTGGCGTAACCGGTCCGCCGAGCCGCCCGCCCGGCCCGGAAAATCCCGTTGTTTGAAACGAAAAATGCGCAGGGTTAAACAGCTCGTAAAAAAAATCGTTGACGCGTCGGGTGTCGCCGATATGCCGTCGCTCATAAAGAGAAGATTCCGCAGGCACTACCGATTGCGCAAATAAAATAACCGCGACGCAAATCGGCGCGGCGGCAAAAACTGCCGAAACAGACTTGTTTGCATTTTTAAGCAGCAACAAACAAAACGCAACGAAGAAAAGCAAAAACGCGCCTTCATCACGCGAAAATCCGGGTATCCATGTAAACAAAAACGCCGCAACGCCCCCGATTGCAAGCACATAAAAATTAAAGCAATGTACCATAAAGACAACAAGCGCGAACGCTAAAAGAATCGCCAAAATCCAAACGACGGTCGGCCCCAAATGCGGCCGATACGGGATTTGCCCCGTGACCATTAAAAATACTTCGTAAAAATGCTCTTGCTGCTCGTAAAAAATCTCCCACGTCGCAAGCCCCAAAAATCCGCTTGTCAAAAGCAAAAGCGCGAAAACAATCCGCGTTATGTAATTAAAAAGCACAATCATCATGAAAAGAATCGCAAAAAACCCAATCAAATACAACTCTGTCCCATAAGTCTGTATAAATGTCGCGCCGAGTATCGCCCGCAAAACCGCATACAAATATACCCCGCCAACAAGCAGGCAAAACACATGCTCAGGGATTTTGAATTTTTCAATCATCTTCAACACCCCATCAAATTCAACAACACTCGGCTAAGTCTTACCTGTATCCCAGAACGTGTTGTTTGCGGGCGGCGAATGAGTAGTATGTGTCGCCGACGGCTATTATATGATCGATAACATCGATGTAGAGCGGATCCGCAATTTCTGCTATGCAACGCGTGGTTTCGAGGTCGCCGTGTGAGGGACGGAGCGTGCCGCCGGGGTGATTGTGCAAGAGGATAATGGAGGCGGCGTGGTTCTGGATCGCGGCGCGAATTACCTCGCGTGGATAAACAGCGGCCTCACCAACCGTCCCACGGGAAACCAGCACCGTATTTATAAGCCGAAATTGTGCATCAAGGCACAGTACGTAGAATTTTTCAACGGTTTCGCCAACAAATAAATCAATCGCATACGCGCCCGCGCTTTTTTCGTCCTCGAGGATAATTTTTTCGCCATGCTTGCTTCGAAAGTAGCGGTTTGCAAAGGCGGGGATCAAGCTTAAAAAAACGGCGACGTTTTCGGTGCATCCAAGCGTCGCCACAAGCGTTTTTGTATCGGCTTCAAATAAATTATGCAGCGAACCGAACGCCGCCAACATTTTTTTCGCAATTTTCTTCGTGTCACATCTGGGATAGCAATAAAAAAGCAAAAGCTCTAACACTTCATGCTCGGCAAATGCATCAAGCCCCTGCGAAAGAAACCGCTTGCGCAAACGCTCGCGATGCCCCGCATTCGGGTTGGACGGCTTTTTTGCACCGGACGCGCTCATTGCAATGCGTCATCAAGCGCGTCCGTCACGGTTTTAAGCACCTTGATACGCGCAAATTTTTTGCTGTTGGACTCAACGATTATCCAGGGCGAAAGCGGAGTGTTTGTGCGAAAAAGCATTTCATCGGCGGCACTTTCGTACATATCCCATTTTTCGCGGTTGCGCCAGTCATCTTCGGTAATTTTATGCGCCTTAATCGAGTCGTTTTGCCGACTTTCGAAGCGGCGCAACTGCTCGTCCTTATCAATATGAAGCCAAAATTTTAACAAAACGACGCCGTGCCTAACGAGATGGGCTTCAAAATCGTTGATTTCGCGATAAGCGCGTTGCCAGATGTGCGGGGGAGTAAGCTCCTCCACTCGCTCAACCAAAACGCGCCCGTACCACGAACGGTCGAAAATTGTAAGATGTCCATCCTTAGGAACCTTTACCATAAACCGCCACAAAAACTGTCGCGCAAGCTCATACGAATGCGGCACACCGACGGGAACAACGGCATACCCGCGAGGGTCCATTTCCGACGTAAGCCGCTTAATGTTGCCGCCTTTGCCCGCCGCATCCCAGCCTTCGTAAACAATCGCGGCTGCGCGACGCTTTGCATACATTTTGTTCGTAAGTGCGCGCACTCGTTGTTGGTAGTATTCGAGCTGTTCGATGTACTCTTTGTGGGAAATTGTTTCGTCGGGGGACACGCTTTGCAAAACACGCGGGATGTCTTGCGGAGCCGCGGCGGCAGGTTGTGTCACCGATTCGGCATTTTCTGCAAGCCGCGATTCAATCGCGTCCGTAACCGTACGCAACATTTTTATCGAACCGAAACGGCTGTCGTTCGACTCGATTATAGTCCACGGAGAATGGGGAGTGTCTGTCATTTTGAGCATTTTTTCGTATTCCCGCAGGTTTTTTTCATAATTTTCGTTTTGTTCGCGATTTTTTTCGGTAACGCGCCACGCAGTCGAAGGATCATCCTCGAGTGCTTTAAAGCGGCGGGATTGCTCGTCTTTGCCTATGTGCAAAAATAATTTGATAATCAAATACCCATCGTCGGCAAGTTGTCGCTCAAATGCGTTTACATCAAAATAAAACCCGTGGGTTTCCATATTGGAAAGCTTCCACGTGCCGCTGCATTCCGGCAAAATCAGGCGATGCCAGCTTTTATCCATTATAACGATTTGGCCGCTTGGCGGGAGATACGTCCAAAAACTCCACAAAAACGGGCGCATTTGTTTTTCTTCCGAATTTTTTCCCGTAGTCCTTACATCGAAATATCGAGGGTCGAGAGGGTTTACAAGGCGCGAAATTTGTGTCCCCTTGCCCGCCGCGCTCCACCCCTCGAAAACAATCACAACCCTAAGCCCCGCGTCACGAACCCTTTGTTGAAGCTCTGTCAGTCTATCTTCCAGCAAACTCAGCGTTTCTTTATATTCGTCTTTCTCCATGTGCTGTTCGGGATTTATGCCAAATAACATGCGTTCCTCCAGTGTTCGGGCGTAATAAATCTGTCGATTGCGCCTTCATTTTACATGTGATGTAACATTCACGCAAGTTGTCCCATAGTATGTAAACAGGAGTCGGCCGTTCCTTTCATATAAAAAAATGATGCGGCGAGTGTCACTCGCCGCATCGTTTTCTCGAAAACCGGGAAACTGCATCCGGCTTCGAGACGTAATGTCGCCTACCGCCGGATGTCCACGGTGTTTAAAGTCGGTTCAATATTTTTTCGGTTAATTCATTCACTTTATCAAAATTCATTTTATCGATGTAAATCTCCTCTATTTTGCCGTGAATGACCAGTGCTTCTTTCATAAACTCGGTTGCGGCATCCAGCAAAGTTTTTATAATTTCAGGCTTAGAACATATCGAATGGGTTGCCGAAAATGCCAAGCCCTCTTCCGGAAGCAACAGGTATTCGCGCTTGGTCGGCTCCAGAGGCGAGAAAAAGCTTTCTGTGTTTATGCCGCGGGAGTTTGCGATGCATTTCATTTCATCCAAAAAAACATTCGAACCTGCTTTGGCGCAAATATCGTAAACATTGTATCGGCTTAAAACATCTTCCGCAAAATTAACCAAACCTGCCGGTGTAATCGCGCTGAGAAATAACTTGCGGTCTGTGCCTGCGCCGTAGGTTTCCGGGCCGTTTAAATACTCTCTTGCATAATCCCGAACACGCGACCTTTGTACGGTTGCTTCATAAGCGGCTCTGTCGGCCGTGCGAACACTTCCTGCGGCAGTTAGAAATTTTTGAGCATTTTTGTACAGCTCTTTTTTTGATTCGAGAAGTTTTTTTATTTCGTCGATATGTTCGGTTAATTTTTCACTGTCCAAAAATTCCGCAAAATCAATGATTTCGTCTATTGCCGACGGGATCTCCGGGTCATGCGAGTGGGGCGATGTTGCGTCAATTATGCAGAATCCAAGATCCTTTACAGCGAGTCCGTCAAGCCCGGAAGCATCGTTGGCACAGTGAAAAAAATCTATATCCGTCGACGCACCGTCAAATTTCTCCGCTATTTTTTTTATAAAAGTACTTTTGCCCGAGCCGGATGCACCTTTTAAAAAATACCGCTTCTTGGCGGCGTCCAAAGGCATGATATATTTAAAAAAATCAACAAACCCGATAGGGGTAAGCCCCCCTGCAAACATACGTCGCGTCATTTTCGTCACCCCATGCTTATTTATATGCGCCCAAAGTGTGTCCCAACACAATCAATCGGCATAGTATGCAATTAACAGTTCCTTAGCTAAAACGATGGGAGATAGGCAGATGGAGGGAATAATTTTAAAGGACGACACAAGATATGATTACACCGAAAAATATCTGCAAAAAAAAGGGTATTTTATAAATCCCCACGCAGAGCCGAGCGATTTGGACTTTGCTGTTTTTCCGTTTTTGGGGCAAACAGATGAAGCCATATACGACGACGGTTTTTTTACAGCGTTAAAGAAAAACGCGCCTGTTTTTTCGGGGATTCGAAACAAGTATCTGTCCGAAAAATGCGCCAAATACGGCATTGCATACTATGTAATGATGGATGACAAGGGCGTTACGGTAAAAAATGCCGTGCCAACATCGGAAGGCGTTATATCCTACCTTATCAACAGTTTAAATCGCACCGTTGCAAACAGCCGCATTTTGGTAATCGGTTACGGCGTTTGCGGAAGGGATTTATCGTTGCGGCTTACCGCGCTTGGCGCAAACGTTTACGCGCTTGTGCGAAACAGGGAAAAGGAATGCGCGGCGTATGCCGATTCTGCCACACCGATTTATCATGACGAAATGTGCGACCACACATTCGATGCAATCGTTAATACCGTGCCGAAATGCGTGCTTTCGGACGAGGATCTTAAACACACAAACCAAGCGGTTTTAATCGACATCGCGTCGAAACCGTATGGGTTTAACATGGAGCTTGCAAAAAAAATTAACAGCAAATCCGCTTTGCTTCCCGGGTTGCCGGGCAAGCTTTCACCGCAAACGGCAGGGGAAATTTTAGGAGAATACATTGATTTCGTTTTGAGGGGGACGACCAAATGAATGAAAACAAATTAAGCGGCAAGAAAATCGGGTTTGGTATAACCGCGTCGTTTTGCACCGTCGAACAAATACTGGAACCGCTGCAAGAGCTAAAAAATTTGGGAGCGGACATTTATCCCGTTGTGTCGACAAACGTAAGCACCCTAAGTTCCCGATTCCATGACAAGGATTCGTATTTAAAAAAAGTAACCGAGATTTGCGGAAGAGACGTAATAAGCACAATCGCCGGAGCCGAAACCTTCGGCCCCGACAACCGCATGGATGTAATGATAATTGCGCCGGCAACCGGAAACACACTTGCCAAACTTGCAAACGGCATTTCCGACGGCGCCGTTACGATGGCCTCAAAAGCAACACTGCGAAACGGAACCCCGCTCTTGCTGGCACTGTTTACAAACGACGCCCTGGGCGCAAGCGGCACAAACATCATGAAGCTTTACAACACAAAAAATATTTTTTTCGTACCGTTTGGGCAGGATAATCCAACAAAAAAGCCGACCAGTATGACGGCCGACCTTTCACTTCTCATAAAATCAATCGAATCAACACTCGAAGGCAAACAGCTTCAGCCCGCGATAATAGTGCATTAGGCGGCTTGCGAGCCTATGCCCGGCGAAAAAAATGCTCTGCCAGTGAGGGGCCGCTGTCGAAAAACATTCCGCTTGCTCCGCAGTCTTCGGAAAATACCTTTGCTTCGTCGGCGGGGGTATTTTTTTCGCTGTCGAAGAGGATGAAGGGTACGGGTTCGGCGGAGTGGGTGCGGGTTTCTACGGGTGTTCTGTGGTCGGGGACGATTAGGATGCGATAGGGCTCGCCGCAGTTTTGCAGATATTCGCGGACGGTTTTGAAAACGCGGCGATCGATGTATTCGAGGGAGAGTAGCTTGCCGTCGAGGTCGCCGCTGTGCGAGCATTCGTCCGGAGCTTCGACATGCAGAAAAACGAAATTTTTTCCGGATTCGAACGCATCGATTGCATATTGCGCCTTGCCTTCGTAGTTTGTGTGAAGCGTGCCTGTTGCGCCCGGCACGGAGGGGCAGTCGAATCCGGCGCATCCGCCGATGCCCTTTAGCAGGTTTACGGCGGTAATCATTGTACCCTTTACGCCGAATTTTTTTTCGTGGTTGTCAAGAGACATTTTTCTGCCCTGCCCCCAAAACCAGATCGAGTTTGCGGGGGCTTTGCCGCTTTTTTTTCGCTCGATGTTCAGCGGATGATTTTTTAGCCATTCGAAACTTTCGCGCTGTATTTTGCGCAATTTTTCGTCGCTCGGCAAATATTGCGCGATTTCTTTCTCCAAAATATCATGCGGCGGCGTTGTTTTTAAATCGTCGCCTATGTTTTTCGCAACCAAAAGACAGCGATAGCTTACGCCGGGATAAAAGCGCGTTCCGTCGCCGCCCAGTTTTTCTTGTACGAATTTCATAAATATTTCCGCGTCCTCGTTTTCGATTTCGCCCGCGCTGTGGTCGATGATAATTTTGCCGTCGTCGGAAAGCGTGACGAGATTTGTGCGAATCGCAAGCTCGTCGCCTGCGACAGTGACGCCCATTGCGGCGGCCTCGAGGGGCGCACGTCCCGTCAGGCACGCGGCGGGGTCATAGCCCAAAACCGCCAAATTTGCGACATCGCTGCCCGGCTCCATTCCGTCGGGCACCGTTTTTACAAGCCCCACTTCGCAAAATTTCGCAAGCGCGTTTATATTAGGAATTTTCGCCGCCTCAAGCGGCGTTTTGTTGCCCAAAGCGGGGATTTTCCAATCACCGCACCCGTCGGGAACGAGAATAAAAAATTTCATCTAGTCAGATCCTCTCAAATTAAATATCAATCGCCGCTCGTCCTCTTTTGCCCGAATAAGCCGCACTTGTATCGCCGCGCCGGAATGCAATATCTTGCCGGATTTTTCGCCCTTGCGCCGCTTCGCTTCATATATGTTTCGGTCTTTGTTGAAGCTGTATTTGTGCCGCGCCAGATTTGATATGGGAATAAGGCCTTCCGCCGTATTTTTCAGCATAACAAACACGCCCCACGACGTTAGGCCCGACACAATCGCGTCAAATGTCTGCCCCTCTTTGTCCGCCATAAATTGCACTTTTTTCAAATCGGTTACATCGCGCTCCAGTTGCTCGGCGGTGCGTTCTGTGCGGGAGCATTGTGTGCAGATTTTGGATAGAAGATCTAAGACCTCGACTTTTTTTGAAAAAAAAGTTTCCCCCGAACCCCCTTCAAAAAAACTTTCCTTTATTATGCGGTGGACTTGGAGGTCGGCGTAGCGGCGGATTGGGGAGGTGAAGTGGCAGTATGCGTCGGAGGCCAGGCCGAAATGGGTTGGGTCTGTGTGGGTGTAGGCGGCTTGGGGGAGGGAGCGAAGGATTGCTGTGGAGATGGAAAAAGCGGATGGAGTGTCTTTTGCGGCCTCAAGCATGGATTGTAACGCGGCGGCTTTTACTCGCTTTGATTTTTTTCCGCTTTTTGAGGGGAGTTGCGCGGCCAGGGTCGCCAGTTTTTCTGCCGACGGCTCTTCGTGTGTGCGATAAATGAAGGGCGTTTTTTTTGCGAAAAAGTGTGCGGCAATGGTTTCGTTGCACAAAATCATGAATTCTTCGATTATGCCTGTGGCGTTGTTTCTTTCGCAGGGTTCTAATGAAATTACGCGTCCGCTTGCGTCGGCACGGATTTTTGCTTCGGGGAGGTCGAAATCAAGTGCGCCGCGTTTTTCGCGCTTTTCGCGTAAAATGCCGCGCAATTCGTCCATTGAATTTATCAGCGCGTCGTCGCCGATGTCGAGGATTTCCTGCACCTCGGTGTATGTGTAGCGGCGTTTGCTGTTTATTGCGGATGGCGTGATTTTATAATCGGTGACGTTGCCGTCGGCGTTTACGCTCATTAAGCAGCTTAGTGTCAGCCTGTCCACACCCGGAAACAGCGAGCAAATTCCGCTTGAAATAGCATGGGGAAGCATCGGGATAACGCGGTCGGCAAGGTAAATGCTTGTGCCGCGCAAAAATGCCGAGGCATCGATTGCGGTTTTTTCGCGAACATAGTGCGAAACGTCCGCTATGTGCACGCCCAGTCGATAGCCGTCGGCGGTTTTTTCAAATGAAATCGCGTCGTCAATATCCTTTGTGTCGTCGCCGTCGATTGTAAAAATATTTTCGGCGCGGAGATCGAGGCGATCACGTATGTTTTTTTCTTCTGCCGGGATTTTTGCGACTTCTTCTGCGACTTCCTCGGGAAATTCATATGGCACGCCGGCTTGGTAAACCAGCGTTAAAACATCGACGCCGGGGTCGTTTGCATGTCCCAAAATTTCTGTTACAAAGCACGGCTCAAGCCGCTCGTCGGGTCGTGCGCGTTTGTTAATGGAAAAAACGACGCGATGCCCGTCGACAAGCGCGAATTGTGCCATTGCTTTCACGGGAATCGAGAAAACGTAGGGGATTTTCTTCTCCGTGGGGCGAACATATCCCTGCGCTCCGTCAAAATACACCGTGCCGAGCATCGGGGTACGCCGCGTAATTTCCAAAATTTTGCCGGATGTGCGATGCTCTTCCGATTTGTTCCGGTCTTTTGCCTCGGATTTTTTGCCTTCGGATTTTCCGACCTCGCAAATAACCTCGTCGCCGTTTAGCGCGCCGTTTGTGTGGCGCGGCGCAACAAAAATGTCTTCGCCGCCGCCTTCGCGCAAAACAAAGCCGAAGCCCCTCTCGTTGCCGATAAATTTGCCTATTGCTTGATTTTTTTTAGACATAAAATATTGAAACCCCGTTTGACAATCTTCCTCAAATTCCCCTGTATAATTACGCTTTGGGGGCGCAAATTAAAGGTAGACTTTCCGGAAAGGAGCGATTTTTTATGGTACGTCTTGCAACAGGTTTAATCGGCGGAGTAACCATCGGGCTTTTGGTCGGTGCGGGCTTTACGCTTACCGCGACCGACAGCCGCGAACGCCGCCGCATGATTCGTGACAGCAAACGCGCAATGCGCAAAGCCGGGCATTATATCAACGATATGCTCGACTAATGCGCAGAGCCAACGTTTCGCGATTTTAATATCCCAACGATTTCAGATATTCGCGGCTTTCTTTCGCCGCGTCAAGAGACGATAAACCGACCGCCCTGTCAAGCTCGGCTACAAAACCTGCCGCACCCGCGGCAACAGCGGCATTTATGATGCCTGCCATGTTTTGCGAGCCTTTACCGACGGGGCGGTCTTCGTATTTACCGTCGGCATTTTTTGCATTATCTTTCAAATGAACAACACAGCATCGTCCTGTGTATTTTTTAATGTACTCTTCGGGGCATAATCCCGCCGCAGTTACCCATCCCGTGTCAATTTCCGCAAAAAGCGCGGGAACATCGGCGAACAGCTTGTCCAAAATAAATTCGCCCGAGGAGAGACGCTCAAACTCATGCGCATGGTTGTGATACGCGGGAATAACGTCCTCTTGGATACAAGCATAGCAAAACTGTACAAAAAATTCCTTCGAGCAGTTTTTTCCGCCGGGAAGCACGTCGTTTTGCATCATCGGGATGATTACATATTTACAGCCCAGCGATTTGTATGATGCAATCGTTTCTTCCATATTCGCCCGCAAGTCGTCGTACTGCACGTGCGCGCTAATCGCATTAAGCCCGATTTCGTCAAGCAGTGCCTTAAATTCCGCAAAGCCCATACCATATGTCCCGGCAAGCTCAACGTAGTCGTAGCCCATTGCCTTCACCTTACGAAGTGTTCCCGCCACGTCGGTCTCTGTAAAATCACGCACCGTGTAAAGTTGCAGTGCGACAAATAATTTTGACATGCTAATCGCTCCCTCTTATTATGCATTTTCATCATGATTTTATGTCGAGAGCGGAGAAATGTCAAAAAAAAACGAGTCGGCGAGCGCCACTCACCGACTCGTTTTTAAAATTTTTTTCTTGACCTACCCTCCGCAAAAAAAATATAATCAACTCAACAGTAGACTACTTGAGAGTTGGCTGCATTCAGATTGGAGGGGTCTTATGTTTTTAGGCAGGAACACAGAATATTCGGAATTAAACAGGCTGTACAGTATGGACGGCTTCAAGTTTGTTGTCATATATGGCAGGCGCAGGGTTGGTAAAACCTCACTTATATCAGAGTTTGCAAAAGATAAGGACAATATTTTTTATATATCCATTGAGCAAAATGACAAAGCTGCCCTTGAAAGTTTTTCCGCTAAGATTTTAGAGCGGTTTCCTGCCGCAGCATCCATGCTTAACAGCTTCCCTTCTTGGGACAAGGCATTTTCGTATATAACCGAGCAAGCGGGTAATACAAGAATGATTTTAGCTATTGATGAATACCCATACCTTGCAACAGGTTGTCCGTCCATTTCATCCATATTGCAGAAACATATTGACACAGGCTTTGGGGCTTCTAATTTATTCTTGATTTTGTGCGGCTCTTCCATGAGCTTTATGGAAAACCAAGTGCTGGGATACAAAAGCCCACTATACGGGCGCAGATCGGCACAATTTAAAATCGAACCTTTTGATTACTATGACGCGGCACTATTTTTTCCACATGTATCACATGAAGATAAAATGCTGGCATATGCGGTTTGCGGCGGTATACCGCAATATCTTAACGCACTTGCTGAATATGAAAATGTAACAGACGGCATAAACGAATGTTTTTTGAAAAAATCAGGGGTCTTGTATGAAGAGCCTGCGAATTTATTAAAACAAGAGCTGAGAGAGCCGGCTGTTTACAACACACTCATTGCATCTATTGCGCGGGGCGCAAGCAGACTTAACGAGATTTCAACAAAATCGGGTGAAGAAAACAAGAAATGTTCTAAATACCTGAAATCCCTCTTGGATTTGCACATCGTAAAAAAAGAACAACCCTATGCCACAAAGTCTGAGCGAAACGCGATCTATGTGTTGCGTGATAACATGTTTCGTTTTTGGTATCGATTTATTCCGCAAAATGTAACCAACATTGAATCGGGACTTGGTCGCCAAGTTTTTGAAAACCGTATCTTGCCCAATTTATCTGCGTATGTCGGACATATTTTTGAAGATGCTTGCAGGGATTATATGCGTCGGATAAACGGTGCCGATGTGTTGCCCTTTATGTTTAACGGCATTGGGCGATGGTGGGGTACTAATCCAAAAGCCAAAAACCAAGAGGAAATTGACATTATTGCAGACGCAGAAAACAACGCACTGTTTGCCGAGTGTAAATGGTCATCATCATCTATCGGGCTTGATATTTTTGGAGAGCTGAAGCGGAAGAGCTTAATGTTCGAGCAATACTCCAACAAAACATATCTTTTGTTTTCAAAAAGTGGCTTCAAGGCGGATATGGAGACATACGCCGCTGAAAACAACGTAATACTAACTGAGCTTCCTGCACTTTACTCCTAATGGCGACCAATATGCGACCCGGCGGGCCGCATATTGGTATAAACCCGCAACCTAAACCCGCGCACCCGGATACATCGAAACTTTCGGGAACATATAGGCTTGCACGACTTGTTCCGGCGCATCTGATTCCAACGCGCTTGAATCCACCGTGCGGCCTTTTTTTGCGGATTCCAAAAGAGCAAAAACGGCTTCGATATCGCCCACGGCTTTTTCGGGGGTGGATTTAATCGGCGCGCCTTCGCGAATCGCCGCGTAGAAATTTTCAATCTCGCGGCGGTATCCCACGCCGGGCGTGTAGGGCATAGCGACGGCTTCGCGCCCGTCTTTGTACGAAATGTTCACAAAGCCGCAGTTTGAATTTTCGAGAAAAATCTCGCCCTGCGTTCCAAAAATTCGCAAACCGACAAAGGGGGCCTGCGACTCACTGCTCTCCGTGTAAAACGAATAATGTCCCGCAATATTTTCAAATCTCAGAAGCGCGTTCATGCAGGAATACGGCGCGAAATCATGTGTCGGCGGGCGGCCGTGGGCCGAAATGTCGGTGATGTCGCCGAAAAAATACCGCAATCGCGCCATGTGATGCACGCCGGAGTCCAATAAAACGCCGCCTTCGTAAAGCGGATGTTGTCGCCAATTTGTTTGCCCAAATCCGCCGCGTTCAGAGTCCTGCATATAGTCGACGATATGCGTGTCGATAAAAAATGCGGGTTCGCCGATTTCGCCGTTCGTTATGGCTTCCTTTATTAGAATATTTTGCTCTTCGTATCGCACATTTTCTGCAACCATAACGGTTGTTCCCGACAAATCGCGCATTTTAATAAGCCTTCGGGCCGCCTGAGGCGACGACGCAAAGGGCTTTTCTGCCAAAAGATGCTTGCGGTATCGCATAATGGTCGCCGCCGTTTCAAAATTCGCGCTGATGGGAACAAGGGACAAAACCGCCTCGATGTCGTCTCGTTCAAGCATTTCCTGCAAATTGTCAAACGCGTTTTCGGGCGAATGTCCCATAAACTGCACAACATTTCGCGCCTTTTCCAAATCCTTGTCGCATACCGCAACAATCTCAAACTTGTCCCGCAGCTGTGCAAGCGCGGGCGCATGAAGCCTCTCCCACGCAAGCCCGAGCCCAACAATTCCGAGTTTAATCGGTTTCATGTAAAATTCTCCTTTGCCCCTCCCTTTCATGTTTTACAAATTTTTTAAGGATTATGCGGAGGGACATGAGATGTTGCGTACAAAAAAAAATAGGGTTATTATAGAAAAATTAAATCCACAGGGGTTTTGGCAGGCTTGGCAAAACTCGAAAGGAGCATTTGATGCCTATCTTTACAGGTTCGGCAACAGCAGTGGTAACGCCGTTCGGTACAAACGGAAAATTTAACTACGATGCGTATGAAAAACTGATCGAGTTTCAAATCAAAAACGGAGTCGACGCGATTGTTTCGTGCGGAACAACAGGCGAAACATCAACGCTGACCCTTGAGGAAAACGTAGAAGTCGTTCGTGCGGCGGTGGCTATCACAAAGAAACGCGTACCGGTAATCGCAGGCGCAGGCGGAAACGACACCGCAAATTGTTGCGAAATGGGCAAGGAATGTATGAAAGCGGGCGCGGATGCCCTTATGTATGTCGCCCCGTATTACAACAAACCGTCCCAGCGCGGCCTGGTCGCCCACTACACTACAATCGCCGCCGCGGTTGATTTGCCAATCGTTGTATACAACATCCCCGGTCGTTGCTCCG
>JGI24703J35330_11748297_pt1 | contig 13407 bp, 6 predicted proteins | sample TergutNt197P1_FD_35330 | JGI IMG/M metagenome (IMG submission 35330) | reverse complement strand
TGGTAAATAACGTCACCGTATCAGGTAAAGACGGCAACGAAGGCGGCGGCGATGTTGACGAAGAAGATAAAGAAGAAGTAACGGTAGATGACAAAGAACAGAGCAGTATGCCTACTGTCGACCCAATAACGGAAGGCGACAAAGACGTAACCGGTACGGGCGTGCCCGGTGCAGAAATCATCGTAACTTGGCCTGACGGTACGGAATCAGATCCTGCTGAAGTTGATGGAGACGGGGAATGGACAGTGTCTGTGCCTGACGGTGTAGACCTTGTTGCAGGCAACGAAGTTGAAGCTGTACAGGTAGAAAGCGATAAAAACCCGAGCAACCCGGTGACTGAACCAATTCGCGCTATACCGTCAGTTGGTCTAGAGGATACAGAAGTTGTCAAAACATCAGACAAAAAAGACGGCACGGCCGAAATAGGAGCTACGATAACATACACGGTCACAGCCACAAACAAATCAGCAAATAAGATGTGGTATAGCCCTGTAATGACTGACGTATTGCCGGCAGGAGTAACATTTGTACCTGGTTCGGTCACGGTTGATGGTGTAGACATGCTCGCCATCACGCCTGTTGGAAATACATTGACAGTTGTGCTGAGTGACATCCCTGCTGGTCAAAGAACAGTTGTAACTTATAAGGTAACTGTTAACGAAAATGCTGTTGTTGGCGAAGTATTAATAAATAAGGTTGAAGTATCAGGTGTTTCTGACGGAAACCCCGGAGATGAAGAAGAAATCATAGTAGAAGAAAATCGTAACAAGTCAAGAAACCCGGATATTTTCTACATGTACGATGGTGAAACAGTCATCAGAGGCAGAGGAATACCCGGAGCGAGCGTTACCGTAACACTTCCCGATGGTACCGAAATAGAAGCAGGTAAAGTGAATGAGAGGGGCATATGGTTTGTTAATGTTCCTGAAACCCTTAATGGTGATGGTAAACTTAAAGAAGGTGATGTAGTCAGCGCCATTCAGAAAGAACCTGATAAAAATCCCAGCAATAGAGTATTTGAAACGGTCGGAAAACCCAGAGGAACCAATGGTGGAGAACCTGGAACAGATGGAACCCCGGGTCTGTCGGATGAACCTTGGGTCAACCCGATTGAGGAAGGCGAAAGGGAGATAACTGGTACGGGTGAGCCCGGTTCCGAAATAGAGGTAACCTTCCCCGAGGGTGAAAAAGAAACCGCGATAGTTGACGATGATGGAAACTGGAGCGTCGAAGTTCCCGATGGCGTAGACCTTGTAGAAGGCGATAAAGTTGTAGTCATTCAGACGGAAGAAGGAAAAGACCCGAGTAATGAAGTAGAAGCAGAAGTTGGTGGCGGCGGTGCCGGCGGCAACCCGGGAGAAGGTACGTCAGATCGACCTTTTATTCGCGATGTCAACCCAGAGGATGACGAAGTAACTGGCACAGGTAAGCATCCTGGTGCAACGATCATTGTAACTTGGCCTAATGGAGGAACGTCGGAAACTCAGGTTAAGGATGACCTCACATGGAGCGTACCCGTTCCGGAAGATGTGGAGCTTAAAGAACATGACGTAATTAAAGCAGTTCAAAAAGAAGACGGCAAAAAAATCAGCGAAGAGACATCAGTAATAGTCGGTAACGAGCAGTCAAGAAATCCTGATGTGGATTACATTCATGAGGACGACAAAGAAATTACAGGAACTGGTGAACCGGGTGCAGAGATTATCGTAATCTGGCCTGATCGTTCAGAATCAAATCCGGTAAAAGTTGATGACGACGGCAAATGGTCAGTTTCTATTCCAGGAGACAAGAATCTTAAAGAGGACGATGTTGTCAGAGTTATTCAGACAGAGCCAGGCAAGAGACCAAGTAACGAAGTTGAAGAGATCGTTCAAGGTTCGAAAACTCCCCCTGTGAAAGAAAAGGCAGAAAGGCCTACAATCAATAATGTGCGTGCTGGAGATTCGATAGTAACTGGAACCGGCATTCCTGGTGCACAAGTTATCGTTACATTCCCAGGCGGTGAAACCGCAGCTGGAACAGTTGATGGAAACGGCAATTGGAGCGTTAATGTACCTAGCGGGGTGAATCTTAGAGCCGGTGATGTAATTGAAGCAGTTCAGAAGGAAACCGGTAAGGAAGACAGTGATAAGGCTACGAGAACTGTTTCTGACAATCCGCCGCCTGTTAACCCCGATAAACCCCGTTCCAATGATAGGTCCAGGCTTCCGATTCCTGGTTCTCCAGCGGATTGGAGAGACGACGAACCCATTATCGAGTTTACTGCCTACGAGCCGCCTCTGGCGATATTTGAACCAGCACCAATAAATCAAGAGTTTAGACCTATAGATGAGCCTGATTGGGAATGGGTAGTAGTTGAAGAAACACCAACGCCACAAGGAATATTCGAAGAGAAAGTGAATCCGCAGACGGGCGATTGGAGCTCTGACCACGAGAGCAAGGCTAGAACAGTAGATTTCACAATCCTCTTAGGGGTTGCCATAGTGGCCCTTGCATTCACTAGGCGTCGTAAAGAAGTTAAATAATCAAAAAAGGAAGATTGAAGCAAAATAAAGAGCTGTATCTTTGATAAATTTACCCCCCCGTTCCTCAGGGGGCGGGGGAGCTTTTCATCAGACGCCAAGTGTACTTACTGCTTTCTTAAGTGTAGTATCAACCTATTATAGGGGTTCTTGACGCAAGCATATAAATTGTTGAATTGTAAACCTTTGCCCGCTATAGAAACTTTCTGTATGCTCAAAAAAGATAGGTTGTTGCGCAACGGGAAGTTCATGACAAAAGAAACGAAACTCCGGCAGCTTGAGTTTTTATGAAGTTGTTGAATCTGAGTGACTGCATGATCGTAGTAGATATGTTTAATGTCTGTATATTGGGGTTAAATCTCTCGCCTTTTAGGCGAAACCTTTAGGTCAACCACCTGAATTACCAATTTAAAATGGTAGCAGATAGATATTTCGTTAGTTTTTATTGGTTTTACATAAGCTGCTAGTCAATGATATTCTTTTACCAATTGGCGCAACATGCTATTTTGGGAAAGGCTTGGTTCTTTAGGCGGCTTCAGCCGCCAGCTTGAAACCACCGCCTAAAGGCGGTGGTGGGTTCAGTTGCTAAAAAGACACAGCAGGAATGATAATAGAAGGGGATACCGATTATTTATTGAACGTTAAAGATAGTCACCCCACCTTGAAGCAAGAAGCCGAAGAGCATTGAAACAATTGAAAATTGATTTCCGTGTCTTTATGCAGACATACTGGATGATAATAGGCCAATATGTTCGGAAGGCAAATCTAAACGGAAAAGGGAAAAACAACATGTTTCTTACCAAAGAGTGTGATTATGCAGTAAGAATTATACGTGCTCTAGCAGATTTAGAAACAAAATCGGTAGGGTCAATTTGCGAACGTGAACAAATCCCTCTCCGTTTTTCTTACAAGATCATAAAAAAGCTTGAACACGCGGGTATTGTTCGTTCTCATCGCGGCGTGTATGGTGGCTATCAGCTTATAAAAACGCCTGATTCTCTCACATTATTTGATATTGTTAGTGTAGTAGATGAAAATCTGTTTTTGAATGAGTGTCTAAGGCCGGATAGTGACTGTCCACGCAATTCAGATGGAAATTATTGCGGTGTACATGCTGAGCTTGAGCGCATACAAGCCATTCTTATCAATTCACTCAGAGAAAAGACCATGGATTTGGTGTTTTGAATCTCGTTAGTTTTGAATTATAAGCAACATATTTTTCGGTTTTTATGATTCAATTAACAAGAAACTAACATTTATTTGGTGTCAAAAGAAACAAAACTTAATTCTCTTAGGGTTTAATCCCCCGCCGCAGAGTGGCGGAGGATTTCATTGATAGTGATCGGGGTACCGCCAACATTTTAACCAAAATATACTCTAAGGGTTTCTATTGTCAAAACAATGTCAAAAAGCTTACTTTTTGAAACACAAGAATGCAGGTCGTATTTGGGGTCACCGCACGAAATGGAAAAAATCGTACGCTAAGCCCCATCAGAAAAATATACAGACGAAAGTAGCTATCAAAGTGTAATTACCGCACCCATGGCAGCTATTTTTTATGTAGCACGTGTTCATTTCAGGTACACCCTAGAAAAGCAGTTGAAGATGTAGTATAATCCGGTTTTCGACACTTGGAACGAGCAACGTGTTGATAATACAGGCTTTTAGGTTACACATAATGTTGTATGGGACAGTATGGATAAAAATATTTTTCGCAGGTTTTTTGGTGTTGTGATTTTTTGTCATATCATGTATAGTAGCAATAATGTTGATATATCAAGGTTTTAGAAACCATACAACATTTTTATATTTGAATTTGGCAACGAAATGCCGCTAGTACAAGGATTTAAGGATTTTTTGAGCTTGCAAGTGTTTAAAACCCGGTACACCCTAGAAAAGCAGTTGAAGATGTAGTATAATTAATGTATAATATGTTCAGCTAGGGTTGTCTTTTTGATTTTTCTGCAAGGGGTTCCGCCGACAAAACGCGAAAAACGCACGTTAAGGAATATGAAAGCTGATGCGGCGTAATGCAGCGACTAATCATTAGCCGGAAATTGCCTAAGAGGCCGTAATTCATTCAACCCCCATATTTGTTTTACATCAAAATTGTATTCCCCTAAGAAATTGATGTGTTCCCATCCAAGAGGGGAGATATGTTTTAACAATTCCTCGTTTAATAGCCTATCATTTTTCTGTATTTGGTTGCATATGTCAAATAAACTGTATTCCATATGCTTATTGCGTTGATGAGGATGTTTAATGCGCTGGCCCGTTGGAGCTGGTCTTGCAGAGCACGTTCGCGCAGTTCGCCGTATTTGCCAAAAAAGATTGCCCTAGCTAATGCATTCATTGCTTCGCCTTTGTTTAAAGCCCCGATTGATTTTACGCCGCAACGCCTCACTTGAAATATAGTCTAGGATGAAGATTGTTTTCTCAATGCGACCCATTTCCCGGAGTGCGGTTGACAAGCTATTTTGACGGGCGTAGGAACCAAGCTTCCCCATAATCAGTGAAGCCGAAACAGTCCCTTCCCTGATGGAGTGTGCGAGCCGCAAAACATCGTCATAATTCTCCTGAATGATCTTTGTGTTGATTTGGCCGCGAAGCATATTTTCCAATTTAGGGAAATGATTAGGTTTCTTGATGGTATAGAGTTTGGAATCGGATAGATCGCGTAAACGCGGCGCAAAACGGAAACCAAGAAGATGGGTCAAACCAAAGACTTGATCGGTGTATCCGGCTGTATCCGTATAATGTTCTTCAATGATCAGGTCGGTTTCATGGTGAAGCAGCCCATCTATGACATGCACGGCATCCCTAGCATTCGTATTGATCACCTTGGTATAGGGGTACCGCCAGCATTTCCGACAAAACCCACGCTAAGGGAATAAAGAGAGAGAAGAATAGACTCGCACAAAAGGTAGGCTTTTTGTGATATGTAAATTATGTGTCACAAAAGTGTACTGTTTTATTTTTGTGATGTCACAAAAACAGATATAGTATTTTTGTGACAGATTTGATAAAATAGAACAAAATGATAAAAAGGACGATTGCATGTCTAAAATTGGCTACATCAGGGTGTCGGCTACCGATCAAAAGACAGATCGGCAGGAAATGGTTTTAAAGGAATTAAAGATAGATAAGTATTTCGTTGAAAAAGCTTCAGGCAAAAATGCTGACCGGACACAGCTTAAAAGGATGCTCGAATATATACGTGAAGGTGATACGGTATATATTGAGAGCATATCGCGTTTGGCGCGTAGCATCAAGGATCTTCTCAGTATTGTACAGCAGCTTCAGGATAAATCGGTTGACTTAGTGTCTTTAAAAGAAAATATCGATACCACAACCCCGCAAGGAAGATTCATATTAACAGTATTCGGCGCTCTCTTCGAACTTGAAAGAGAAAACACTCTCCAAAGGCAGAAAGAAGGCATTGCTGCCGCAAAAATCAAAGGCAAGAAGTTTGGAAGGCCACAGATTGATAAACCCAAGGAATGGGATAAAGTAATTGGTCTTTGGCAGGAGAAGAAGATAACAGCTACGGAAGCAATGCGCAGATTGAATTTAAACCGTGGCACTTTTTACCGCAGAGTAAAAGAATATATAGATAATTGAGGTTGTTATGGCTATGTCTGAAATACTTTTAACTGAAGAGCAACGACTTGAATTTACGCAGATACCACAAAACATCAGCGAATGGGAAATTGCGAAACATTATACCTTCACAGACCGCGACATGGAAATTATAAACCGGCACAGAAGAGATTATAACAGGCTTGGCTTTGCGGTTCAGCTATGCTGTCTGCGAAATCCCGGATGGCCGTTAAGCAACGCGAGTAGTATTCCTGATATAGTTTTAAATTATATTGCAGATCAACTGCACGCCAATTCTGTTGACTTCGAACAATATGCCCAAAGGGAAAACACGCGACTTGAACACCTTCAAGAACTGCGTGATGAATATGGATATAGGAGCTTTGTCGATATTGACGGCGATTATCTTTTTGAATACCTCATACCCTGTGCTATGGAGAATGATGATGTTAGAAGACTTATAAGACTTGCTATCGAAAAACTAAAAACACAGATGGTTATTCTGCCCGGCATAACCACAATAGAAAAGATAGTAAATGAATCTCTTAAAAAAGCTAATGATATGGTGATAAATATCATCAATGAATCCCTTGCAGATGAGCAAAAACAAAAATTGGACGAATTAATAGAACCGAATACTGAAACAGGAAAAACTGTTCTTGCACATTTGAAAGAAGATTCCGGTCAATCCTCGCCAAAGGCTTTTATGGAAGTGATTGACCGGCTCGAAACAATCAGAAATCTTAATCTTATTTTAAACGTCGAGAATATACATCCAAACAGAGCGCGGCAGTTGTCGAGGCTTGGCTCCAAGTATGAACCATATTCCTTCCGCCGGTTTGGGAAAAGCAAACGTTACGCTATACTTGCCTTATATCTTCATGATTTAAGCCAGAGTTTAGTTGACCTTGCCGTTGAAATACATGACAAGCAAATTAATATACTGCTTTCCAAAGGACGTAAAAAACAGGAAGAAATCCAGAAGCAAAATGGCAAAACCTTAAATGAGAAGGTCATTCATTTCATAGATATCGGAGCTGCATTGATAAAAGCAAAAAACGAAGGCTTAGACCCGTTTAAAACTATTGAAGAAATAATAACCTGGGATAAAATCATCAAATCCGTTGAAGAAGCAAAAAAGCTCGCAAGACCTGTTAATTACGATTATTTAGACTTGCTTGACAGCAGATATAATCAACTTCGTAAATACACCCCTGCACTTGTCAAACATCTTAAATTTAGCACTGTGAACACCTCGCTTACCCCTTTAATTGATGCGTTAAAAATTATTAACGACATGAATGAGACCGGAAAACGGAAAGTTCCGGAGGATGCACCGCTAGGTTTTATCTCAAATCGGTGGCGTAAATATGTTTTCGAGCAGGATGGGAGCATAAACAAGCATTACTATGAATTTGCGGCATACACGGAATTAAAAAACAGAATACGCTCTGGAGATGTCGCTGTTAATGGCAGCCGCAACTATAAAGATTTTAATGAATATCTTGTATCCAAAAATGATTGGGATAACAAAAAAGCAGTTTTAAAAAAACTTGCCGTTAGCTTATGTCCAGACGAATACTTGCAAGAAAGGAATGAAGCACTTCATGCAAGGCTACGATGGACGTCTGAAAATGCTGATAAGCTTGACGGTGTAACTATCGGAGACAATAGAATTCATGTTGATAAGCTGGAGAGGGATACCCCTGAAGAAGCAATTGCATTAAGCGAAAAGTTATACAAAATGCTTCCAAGAATTAAACTTCCAGATCTTTTGATAGAAGTTGAAGGCTGGACAAATTTTGATAGGCATTTTATTCATGCGTCTGCAGGAACTGTTGCCAAAGGCAATGAAAAGGCTGTATTAATGGCCGCTTTAATGGCGATGGGGACAAATATCGGATTAGTAAAGATGGCCGACTCTTCGCCAGGAATAACATACCGGCAAATGGCAAATACGGCACAATGGAGAATGTACGATGATGCAATGAAGCGTGTTCAGGCTTCTCTCGTGAACTACCAGCACGGACAATTTCTTTCTTCCTACTGGGGTGACGGTTCAACATCATCCAGTGATGGAATGAGGGTTCAGGTCGGGGTGTCATCTCTTCATGCAGAACATAATCCGCATTATGGTTCTCAAAAGGGAATGACCATGTACCGGTTTGTAAGCGATCAATTTTCGTCATTCTATACCAAGGTCATTAATACCAACGCTCGAGATGCTGTACATGTGATTGATGGACTGCTGTACCATGAAACCGAGCTATGCATCGACGAACATTATACCGACACTGCAGGATACACAGATCAGGTATTTGGGCTAAGCCATTTATTGGGTTTTCGTTTTGCCCCACGAATAAGGGATATTTCAGAATTAAAACTTTACTCGTTTTCAAAGCCCGGTGAGTATCCTAAAATCGAAAAAATCATCCAAGGAAAAATAAATCAAAAGATCATCTGCAATAATTATGATGACGTGCTGAGGCTGGCTCATTCCATCTGCGAGGGCAAAGCATCAGCCTCCCTAATCATGTCAAAGCTTGGTTCTTATTCAAGGCAAAACGCATTAGCTACAGCTCTTCGGGAAATAGGGCGGATAGAGAAAACCATCTTCATTCTGGACTATATATCAAATAAATCTATGAGAAGACGTATACACAGAGGTTTGAACAAGGGCGAGGCAATTAACGCGCTGGCAAGGGCATTATTCTTCGGCAAACGTGGTGAACTTAGGGAACGCGAATTACAAGACCAGCTCCAGAGAGCCAGTGCGCTAAATATACTTATTAACGCTTTAAGCGTCTGGAATACCGCTTACTTACAAAAAGCCATTGATCATTTAAAAGCTTCTGGCAACAGCATTAATGAAGATTTATTGAAGCATGTTGCCCCACTCGGATGGGAACATATAAATTTCTTGGGTGAATATACCTTCGATGTGCGGAATACGCAGGAATCTAGCGAATTAAGGCCGTTGAACATATAAAAACATGTTTGCTTAACGGGGGTAAAACGACCCGTTTTTTGTTTCTCATCTTCTTAGCGTGGGTTTTGTCGGAAATGCTGGCGGTACCCCCTGTAGCTGTTATCATTGTCTCGAACATTAGAGTACAAAACGATGCTAACTAAACTACATTAACGTGAGTTCGATGAACTTAGGCCTTGAGAGCGTGAAGGCCTAAGTTCATCGAACTCACGTTACATTAATAAGCTTAGAGTATATTTTGGTTAAAATGTTGGCGGTACCCCCAGTAGCCCAATCTTGCATCGGTCACTTACAACCGAGAAATTACGTAAAGCTGGGTACTTGTTCTTCTCTGACTACTACAAAATGGCAGTCAAGAAGTCGGTTGTGTAAACTTAGGAACCGCCGTATACCGAACGGTACGTACGGTGGTGTGAGAGGGAGGCTACTCAATTAATGAGTAGCCTCCCTACTCGATTGTTTCGAGGCTAACATCAGTCCCCTTAAAACTCTTTGTATTGAATCTCAATTATAAAATCTGATTCAAACTAGTATAAAGTGGATTGAAATAGCGGTTTCTTAAAAATACGGTTTTGCTGGCAATACTTATTGCCACTATCACCAAAGGTATTTACTCTAGCACTATACTGTCTTGTTCTGATATCATATCAACTTGCTCAGGCACTATGTCTTCCTGTTCCGAGGCTGTATCGACTTGCTGCTCTAAGTCATCTATTCCTGCGTCAAAGGTTTCTATTTCGATATCAAATACACTAAATAAATCCGGCTCCATATGGACAACCCAGTTTGTGTAAAGATCGATATTGCCCGTAACAATCAACGCACTTCCTGCAGGCACTGCTATGCCCATCATCTGATGTCCTAACCTCCAGCCAGAGAATATATGGCCTTGTCTTACCAGGCTGCCTGTATTTGACATAGCAAATGCCGGCTGGTTACGCCTGTACACATTATTGTCAATAGGAACCTCGCCGCCTTGGTTAAAATCATCCCAATATCTTACGGTATAGCGTTCTTCCCATATAGCATACAGAACAAATGACTCCGTGACTTCTGAGTTAAAGTCATACGTTACCAGAGTTCTTGGATTTAACGACCAGCCAACAAACACATGTGTCTGTCTTTCCCAAGCATAACCCTCATCAACTTGATCACTTCTGGTATAGTCAGACGCTTCATCCGGTATCGTCACTGTGTCACCAACTATGACTGTCTGAGCAAATCTCGTGCCAGCAGAATAATTCATGTCAAAAGTGACAGTAACTTGATTTTTTACAATATCCAAGTCGCTTGTTGCGGAGATATCGAACGGACCTCTGAGGTTGTCGTTGATATACTGATTTCCAGCGGCTTGAACCGTGTTTGTAATAATTGAGTCATATGTATCAGGGTCAATTGTTACCTTGAACCCTATTGTTACAGATTCGTCTTTTCCTATGCTGTCGCCAAGGTTTATTGTGAAAGTGCCTTCTGAATAGTTAAAGCTGCTTCCGTTTCCGAGCGTTACCCATGTCCCGTTTTGTAAACGCATTACAGGTTCAGCGACAACTGTAACGCCAGCCGGCAACTTGTCTGTTATTACTATATCTCTCAGATATCCGTCTTGATCAACACCATCGTTTCCAACAGTTATGATATATCTTATTTCGTCATCAGGACGGTTCTCTCCGCCTGTATCGGTTAGGTTCTGGTAGTCTACCTCTATCCAAGGATTTATCGCTTGAGTGTGTCTGACAGTTTGAACCGTTTCTGGACTTGTTACTTTATCTGGTTCTGTCTGCGTTGCTTTCACTTCATTTCCTTGCACAAGAGTGATTCCGTTAGGTACGTCCACCGACCAGCGATTGTTCCCGTCTACTAAAGTCTCGCTTGTAGATCCATCAGGCCATGTTACTATAATTAACGCGCCTTCTGAATCTCCAAGCCCAAAGACTTCTCTATCGCCTTGGAATATTTCAAATATCACAGGTTCTGCAGAAAGTATCCATTTTGTAGGCATCCCTATAAAATGAGGATAATTAAGATGTTCATCTATACGCCAAATTGTTTCAAAGTTCCAATTGCCTGGGGCCGCTGTAAAGGTTCCTTTGATCATCATTTTTTCGGTTGACTCTCCACGGGGAATGCCGTTTACTTGCGAGGCTTGTGAGGCTACTTGGTTGTCGAAGAAACTCATTCCTAAAAGCTTGGTTTTGGGGATTGCATGATAACCTATCCAAGCATTTACATAAGTTTTGCCGATTACCGGTCCTGCTGCATAGGTGTTTTGTATCGTTACCGAACAGTCTGCGTAACCAATTAGGCCACCGACCTTCAGAGTGCCGCTCACCAAGCCGCGCGCATAGGCATTCCTAATTGTGCTGCTGCAAATAGCAGTTCCGACAAGGCCGCCGGCCCTGTACCCAGCAACATTAACATAGGAGCTGCATTGTTCAATAACAGATGTTGATGTAGCCAAGCCTATAAGACCGCCTGCGCCATAACATGCCCCATCTGCTCGGACAGCAACTACATTTGCCGGCTCAGGATGCTTTCGGTTGAATCTCTCGTGATAATCTTCTATGTTCCAATTGCTACCATACACATGAGAGTTAAATATACGGCTTAATACTGTATACCCTATCAAGCCACCCACTTTTTCATTGCCCCTGATCCCACTGGAGCCGCTTACGCCCTCATGAACAACGAGGGAATCAGTTATGGACGAATTATATGCATAACCAACCAAACCGCCCACATAGTAAGCACCTTTTATGTAGCTCTCGCCTGCAAGCACTACGGAACTTTCTCTTACAGAGCTATTTAAGACATGGCCGACTAAACCGCCCACTATATCGTAGCATGCCAAGGCTTGGATGTTGTACCCCAGTTTACTGGAAGTGCTTCCAGCTACAAAGCTGTTATCATCAATAATAACGTGACAGTTAACAATTTGGGTGCCATTCTCTGCAGAACCGACCAGACCACCTACATAGCTTTTGCCCATTACGCCTTTGCTATGAACCACAACGCTAAGGTTTCTAATCGTTGCCTTGTTTGTTTTTTTAAACAAACCCATATACGGGGTGGCTGTAGCTTCCGACAATCCAGAAATAATACGGTTGTTACCCTCAAAAACGCCCTCAAAAATCTGCACAGCAGTGCCATGTATTGGAACACCGCCTAAGTCAATATCGTTCATTAGCCAATAGCTGCCACGTCTTATCGACGCGGTGGAACTTGTCAAAATGCTACGTAACTGTGCCTCTGTACTGATTGGAGTAAAACCAGCCGGTGCAGGTCCTACCTCAGCCCTGGTATCTTTTTGCGTTGATGACCACCCGTTCCCAACTGCTTTTACCGCCCCTATTGGTGGCGGTTCAGCTGCTGACAACACTGTACCTGTGAAGGGAAAAACGCCTATCACCATTACCAATGTCAACAGAAAAGCGATCGGCCCTCTTAGTTGCGAAGCCAATTTTGTAAATCCTTTCATACTGTACAACCTCCTTCTCCTCATACAACTATTTTTTATATGGGATTTATATTATTTATATATATAATAATACAGATTAAAAAAAGTGTAAAGACTTTTAACGGCTAATTCACTGTTTTATTTACAAATTTCGACATTTGGACCACGCAAATATAAAAATTTTTCGAATTTTTTTGGAAGGCATATTCTAAAACTCCCCAAATATTACCCCATACCCAAATACAGCCAATTCAAGCGGTTATTGTAATGATTGCGTGTATTCAATGTTGACTATATTAGTATTTATTGATTTCATTTTAATTTCATTTTACAGTATTTTAGTCTAAATCAAGAAAATTTTAATCTCTTAGGGTAAATTCCCCGCAGCTTGCTGCGCAAAAATGTGCTAAAATGATGGAAAAGCACAGAGGGGAAATGTGATATGAGTGAGTATATTCACAAATCTCACAATGTATCGGTGTTGATGTATCATTATGTGTGTCCTGCAAAATACCGTAAAGTGGTATTTAGCGAAAGTGTGGAAGAAACACTAAGAGATGTATGCGAAGAAATATCATTGCGATACGAAATAGTATTTTTAGAAATAGGAGTAGACAAAGCTCATGTTCACTTTTTAGTGCAATCGGTGCTAACATACAGCCCGACAAAAATAACCAGAACAATAAAAAGTATTACCGCAAGAGAAATTTTTTCCAAGCATCCAGAAGTAAGGAACTGTTAAATAATAAGTCTGAAAAGTATCTTGTAGGTGAAAGAAGAGCTTGAAAGGCGCACTTAAGCAGACTTACGAGAAGCCGATTAAATGGTAATATAAGGCAACA
>JGI24703J35330_11748298_pt1 | contig 13426 bp, 13 predicted proteins | sample TergutNt197P1_FD_35330 | JGI IMG/M metagenome (IMG submission 35330) | reverse complement strand
CTTTGATGCACAGTGTGGCGAGGTTTCAGAAAATTACACTCAGATTTGGGATGGATCAAATTAAATTCGAGTTGGACTGGTTTGAGAAGTTGCGTAAAGAATTGACTGAGGAAGAGGATAACGAGTAGATTAAGGGTTAAAAAAGCCGCATTTTTATCAATTTGCGGCATAAATGACAATAAAGGCGAAATGTCGCTTTTTTTGTTTTGGAAAACGTAATGTTTACGTCTTTTTTCTTGCAAATTGCAGATATTGATAGTATAATAGAGAGATTGAAGATCACGGAGGTTTGACATGGAAAGATTTGCAGATTTTATTTTAAGAAAAAGAAATAGACTGTTTGGAGGATTGCTGGTTTTTACAGTGATTTCCCTCTTTTTAGCGACCCTTGTGGAAGTTAATTTAGATTTGACACAATACTTACCTGAAGACTCAAATTTAAGAGCTGGACTTGAGCTGATGGACGAAGAATTTGGTCATGTTGAGCTCGAAGGACTCTTATATGTGATGTTTGAGAATACTACTGAGGATCAGAGAACGACAATTTACAACCAGTTGACGCAAATGACTCATGTTGAACAAGTTGTTTTTGAAGCTGATAGCGATCGGCATGTTCAAGAAGGGTACGCGCTTTATAGAATGTTTTTGCAAGCTGGCATGACCGATGAAGAAGAGCGAGCTTTCGTACAGACGCTTTTTGACGACTTTGACGATTTTACTTTTCATTTATATGGGGATATAGAAGGATCTACCATTCTTCTAGATATGATGCTTATCATTGTGCCAACGGTAATTATTTTGATATTGATTTTCTTTATCATGTGTCGCTCATGGTTTGAGCCTATTATCTTCTTTATCAACATTGGAATTGCCATTTTAATAAATACAGGGACAAATGAGTTATTTCCACATATTTCATCAGCATCAGATATGATTGCCGGTGTGCTTCAAATAGCACTTTCTATGGACTATGCGATTATTTTCTTAAACCGCTATCGTCGTGAAAAGGAAATGTTACTTGAAACAGGTATTAACGATATCCATTTAGCGATGAAAAATGCCATTATGAATAGCTTCAGTACCGTTTCAGGCATCGCGTTCACAACTATTTTAGGGATGCTAATGCTAGTGTTCATGAGTTTTACTATCGGTGCAGATATTGGCCTTGTAATTGCAAAAAGTGTCTTTATAAGCTTGATTTGTGTGTTTGGTATCATGCCAGCTTTGATTTTACGTTTTGATAAGCTAATTGAAAAAACAAGTAAGCCAGTATTGAATTTAAAGATGAGCGCCGTTGGAAACATTGGTTTTAAAGCAAAATACTTCGTTACAGTACTGTTTTTTGCATTATTCGGAGTAGCTTTTGTTGTTCAAAACAATCTCGTAGTGACGTATTCAGAATTAGAATTTGATCGTATTCACCGAACATTTGAAATGGATAATATTTTTGCTATTCTCTACGAAAATACAGATGCGGAATACCTTGAGAATATTTTACTCCATCTAAATGAACATGAGGCAGTGGAAGAGGTATTTTCTTATGTGGATCTTTTAGAAACATTTACTGATTTAGAACTAGCCGCGGCGTTAGAAATGGATGAATTAGTGATCTCTTTGGTTTATCGAAACTATTTCCTTGAAGAACTACCAACTTTAAGCATGGCTGAGTATTTGGAGTTTTTAGAAGGCTTATCCGAGGTACCAATGCTTGCGGAAATGTTACCTTTAGAAGAATTAGAAGAGTTATTCTTATTACAGGCTATGCTTGAGGCAAGCATCCCGCCAGAGATTGATCCTTATACCGGCTGGATTATTGATCCAACAACAGGAGAGCCTATCCCACCACAATTTGATCAAATCACGGGTTGGCCACTAGATCATGTAACAGGTCTGCCACGTGATCCAGCAACAGGCTTGTTACTTGATTCAGATGCAGGTGTTTTATTCGATCCAACTTCAGGAATAATGATTGATCCAGTAACAGGCTGGATCATTGATCCTGATACATTAGAAGCTATCCCACCACAATTTGATCAAATCACAGGTTGGCCACTAGATCATGTAACGGGCTTACCGCGTGACCCAGCAACAGGTTTACTCCTTGATCCAGATACAGGTGCATTATTTGATGCTACAACAGGATTAATTCTCGATCAAGCAACAGGATTAATGTTTGATGCAGCTACAGAATCATTTATTGATCCAACGACAATGTTTTTAATTGATCCAACAACTATGCAGCCGATACTTGATCCAACCACATGGCAACCGATCGAATGGACACCTGTCTTGCCACCTGGGATGGAAGATTATGAAGCATTGATTGGTGTTCTAATGAACCCTGAATTGATGGCAATCCCAATTGACGCTGAAGAAATAGCCCAGTTAATGGCAATGGATGTCGCAATGGTTGAACAATCATTATATCTTTATGACGTCATTCACGGCAGATCAACTGGACAACAGATGAGTGTACCTCAATTTATCGATTACCTCTTAACAACATTAGTTCCGATGCCAATTTTCCAACCGATGTTTACCGATGAAGTCTTAGAGTTTATCGAGGAAGCAAGTGGTGATATTGAGCAAATAACTGCGCTATTAGTTGCCGAGAATTTCTCTAGAATTCAAATTAACACGACCCTTCCAATCGAAACAGAAGAAACCTTTGCTTTTATTGATGAGCTATATGAACTGCTAGACCAAGAATTATTTGGAGAATTCTTTATCGTTGGTGAATCGATAATGCCTTATGAATTGAGTCAATCATTCCCAAGTGAAAGTAGTTTGATTACCTTATTGACTACCGTAGCATTCTTTATTGTTGTAACGATATCATTGAAATCAATGTCAGTGGCTGTTTTACTCACCATTGTGATTCAAGCTTCAGTTTTCATAGCGATGGCAGCAACAATCTTTTTAGATATAAACCTCTCTTTCTTAGATGTGGTTATTGTTCAAGCAATTTTAAAAAGTCGCGTCATTGACTATGGAATCTTCTATATTTCGAATTATATTGAAGCAAGGCGAGGTAATAAACCTAAGCAAGCTGTGATAACCGCACTGAATCATTCCATTGACACTATCTTAACCTCAGGGTTGATCATGGTACTCGTAACTTTTGTTTGTGGAGTTGTCTTTTTAAGGGTTGATAGAGCTGCAGCGCAAATTCTATTCTTAATTTCACAAGGATGCTTTGTCGGAATTATTTTGTCGGTCTTCGTGCTTCCGTCATTGATTGCTGTCTTTGATCGATTAGTTATTAAGAAAGAAAAAGGCGGGGCAAATGTTGCTAATGTCTAAGGCTACTTATGGAGGTTAATATGTTTAGAAACTTAACAGATTTTAAATTTAAAAGAACAGGTTTACAAGCTTTTGGGTTTTATTTGGCATATTTATTTCTTTTTTTGCTCCTTGGTTTCTTATCAGGTTTTATCATGGCTCTCATAGGAGCAAGAGATAATGCGTTCAGTATAGGTGTATTAGTAGCCATGATTACAAGTCCAACACTAACTTTTCTAGTCTTATATCAAAAGGGCTTAGTGAACAAACTTGGTTATATATTACTATTGGTGTTAACACCTATTTTAGCATTTTTAGCTGGCGCTTTAGTTGGATTAATTCCAGTAGCTATTTTAACAACAATAAAGCCTGCAAATGAAATACAGCAAGAAGAAAATCCTAGCAATAACGACTGGGAAAACTTAGGTTTATAGATGTTGAAAAGGTCTTAAAAGAATTCAATTAGGAAGTGGTCATAATGATTAAAGTTGAAACGTTACAAACAAGACGACAAAGCATAATGGATGGAATGGTTGAGAATAGTATTGCTATTATTTTATCAGGAAATCCACTTGCCCGTACAGGCGATCAGTTTCACGATTTTGTTGTGTGGCGAAACTTTTTCTACTTAACGAACATTGATCATGCTAATTTTGCATTAGTGTTGATTAAATCGACTTTTGGTAATAGGCAGTTGCTATTTATCGACGAAGTGCCAGAAGCGGAAGAAAAATGGTCAGGATATCGTATGAGACGACCTGAAGCGGCTACTTTATCAGGAATTGAAGAAAAAAATATCCACGGCATGTCGGATTTGACGAAAATGCTAGGTGGTTTTGTTGTAAATGAAACAATTGAGGATGCTTATTTCGATTTGGAACGTATTTCTTACAACCATAAAGATACTGAGCAAATGGTTTTTTCTAAGAAAATCCAAGCGAATTATCCATATTTAAAGCTTCATAATCTTTATCCAACCTTAGCAAAATTGCGCCAAATTAAATCAGCGGAAGAAATCGACAATATCCGCACTGCTATTGAAAAAACACGCATTGGAATTGAAGCGATGATGAAAAATATGGCGCCTGGCATGTTTGAATATGAAATCGAAGCATATTATGATTTTAATTTGAAACTGAATGGTGTTCAAGAACGCGCCTTCCACACAATCGCAGCCTCAGGTATTAATGCCACAGTGCTACATTATGAAACGAATCATTCACAGACAAAAGATGGTGAGTTAATACTTATTGACTTAGGTTGTGCATGGAATCATTATGCAGCAGATATCTCACGAACATTTCCAATAAATGGCAAATTTAGCCTGCGTCAAAAGGAGATTTATCAAGCGGTTCTTGATGTGGAAAAAAGCATAATTGAAGCAGTAAAGCCTGGCGTGAAAATGTCGGAACTAAACAAATTAGCTCGTGAATTATTAACAAGCAAATGCCGTGAATTAGGATTGATTGGTGAAAATGATGATGATGTCTTGAAATATTACTACCACAGCATCGGGCATGCTTTAGGACTTGACACACATGATGTGGGAGGGCGTGAATTTATTTTAATGCCAGGGATGGTTTTAACTGTCGAGCCAGGGCTTTATATTGAAGAAGAATCTATCGGTATTCGCATTGAAGATAATATTTTAGTTACAGAAACAGGGTATGAAAATTTATCGTCAAGCATTATCAAGGAAATTGACGACATTGAAGCTTTTATGAACTAAAAATTAAAAAGACTGTCAACTTTAATTAGTGCGACAGTCTTTTAAATCGGTTAAAAATTTTCCTCAGTTTCATCAAACTCGTCTTCAACAACTAAATCCTCTGAGATCTCAAATGCGAAGCTATCAGCGGAGTAAGGTGCGTAAGGGGCTTTTCTAAATCTATTTTCTTCCCTGATGCGTTGTGCGGTTTGTTCTTGCTGATTGGCTACGACCAGTGCGCTATAAACGACTAATCCGACGACTGCGATTGAAATTCCGATTGTAACGTGTAGTAATGTCATAAACTTGCCCTCCTGATTTAATTTCATCTAGAGTAATATATGCCATTTTTAACCTCTTTATACAACCATTTAGAAAAAAAATCGTTCATTAACCAGCCCAAACTAATTACGCACAAGCTTGTGAGCAAGCAGCAAGCAAGCAAATATTAGTATGAGCCTAGATTAGGACATAAATAGCTCAACTCGTTAATATAATTACATAAGCGAGGTGAGTATATGAGTTTATTTAAATCGGTTGCTAAGTCTGTTGTTGGGGTTGGGAAAGAAGGATATAAAACAGGGAAAAGATTGTCGAGGCTTGCACAGCTAAATTTGACCTTAAAGCTTGAGCGTGACAAACAGCGGAATTATTACAAAGAGATTGGCGAACATGTGCATAATGACCAAATTGAAGAGAAGCATATTTCACCGAAAATTAAAGTTTTGCGAGAAAAAATTGTTTTTCAGGAGCGGAAGATAAAAGGAATAGTTGAAGAAATAAATAGGCTAAAACAACTTAGTCGTTGCACTTATTGCGGCTATGTAAGTCATTCATGGAATGGAAGTGGAGGGGAGCATTGTCCGAAATGTTTAAGATCAAGAAAGTAGGGGGAAGAGATGGCCAATTGGATGAAGTTAATGCAAAATCAGGAGACTAACTACCAGCATAACCTAGAATATCTTAAACTATATCGCGAAAAAGGGGATAAAGAAGCCTTGGAATGGCTTATTTTAAACAATGCCAATCTAGTTCATAAAATTGTCGGTGGTTATCGGACTTTTTACAATCATAAATTGTCTTATGATGATCTTTTTTCCGTTGGGCTTGAAGGACTTTTACGAGCGGTTGATAAATTTGATTTCAATTATGAGAATAATTTCGCAACTTATGCGACCTACTGGATAAAACAATGTGTGGTACGGCTTATTTCTGATGAGGGGTTTATGATTAAAATTCCGACGCATATTTTTGAAACGTTGCAACAAATTGTTAAGCATGAGCTTAAAAATGCGAATCAGTTGTCAAAAAAGCAGATGTGTCAACTGCTTAAAATCAGTGAGGAAAAGTATGATTTGATTCAGCAAGTCAGAGGACAAATGTTGATGTGGGCATCTCTTAATCGTCCCCTTTCGGCGATTGATGACACTGAAATTGGTGATTTAATGAGTGTAGAATCAGGTGTTGTTAATCTGTCGACGGAGTCGATTCCCTTGGCGGGTAAAGATCTTGAAGCGGAGGATTTGCAAATTGCAATTGAAGAAAGTTTGCAAACATTAGATGCACGGGAACAGCTAATTATCATTCATCGTTTTGGATTATTTGGTGCTGAGGTGAAGACTTTGGCTGAAATTGGGAAGCGGGAAGGCATTAGCCGCGAACGGATCAGGCAACTAGAAAGCCGCGCTATTAGGAAACTTCGAAAAGTGATGCGTGGCTATGAAGGATATTTAAATTATTAGATTTTTTTAGACGATGTTTGGCATTTAATTTCATGTATTTTCCGAATATCTGTTCTATCATAATAGTCTCAAAACGAACGAATTTTTGACACAAAAACCAAAAAAAAGTTCAAGGGGGAGTAGCAAAAAAAGTCAAAATGTGCTATACTATGAAAGTGAGTTCTTTGGTTAAGAATATATGATTTTGATGAAGAAAAGAGGAAAGTTAACATGAATATTAGATGTGAAGGTTGCGACGCAACACCAACAAGCACGGAACAAAAGTTATGTAAATACTGCGGCTTTGAATTTGATTATTCAAAATTAGAGATCGCTGAGGAAACTGTAGTCGAAATTGACGAAACAGCAACTGAGGTCAAAGAAGAGAAAACAGAAGTAGCAACAACAATCGAGGAAGAGAAAAAAGTTATTTCTGCGAGAGAAAATAGCGAAGCAAAACCTGTTGAGCCAGAAAAAGGTGTCTTTAAAAAATTATTCGGAAAGAAGTAATTTTTGACAAAGAGGCATTAAATTTTAATGAAAAGTCGCTAAACTTGAAAAAGAGTGGAGGAAACTCCATTTTTTTTATGGAAAAGTTGCATTTTGTAGTGTGCGAAACTCCCGTTTGTGGTATAATTGTTAGGTGCGTCTATTTTTTATAAAGAGGATGTCGGTACGATGCTATTTAAAAAACAAGCTAAGACAAAAACTGAATTATCTATAGCAGAGCAAGATTCATTACATAAAGCTCATATCCCTCGCCATATTGCTATTATTTTAGATGGAAACGGGCGTTGGGCGCAAGCGCAAGGAAAACCGCGGATTTTTGGTCACCAAGAAGGGATGTTTAATGTTGAACATATTGCCGAGGTTGCGTCTAATTTGAAAATTGAGGCTATGACTCTTTATGCTTTTTCCACTGAGAACTGGAAGCGAGCTGCTGATGAAGTTGCATTTTTGATGAAGCTCCCTGTCAAATTTTTTGATCGTTTTGCTCCGACGTTAATGAGACTTAATATCAAAACCGAAGTGATTGGGAATAAGGTGGAGCTTCCTGATGAACTCCAAGATGCCATTTGTCGAATTGAAACAATGACAGCAGATAATACAGGAATGAAATTGATGATTGCGTTAAACTATGGCGCTCAAGATGAAATAATTGGCATGGTTAAAAAGGTTGCGAATAAAGTTAAAGAAGGGAAGCTTTCCACGCATGATATTAATCAAGAAATTGTTGATAATCATTTGTTAACAAAGGGATTACCCCCTGTGGATTTGTTGATTCGAACAAGTGGCGAACGACGAATTAGTAATTTTTTATTGTGGCAGATTGCCTATGCTGAGCTGTATTTTACTGAGTTGGCATGGCCTGAATTTAAAGAGGCTGCATTGTACGAGGCGATTGCTGATTATCAATCGCGGGAGCGACGATTTGGTGGGGTAACCTAAACTGTTTTAGGTAACCTAAGTTATTGGGGATTGAGGTGTTAAAAGTGAGAGAACGTATAATTACAGCTATTTGTTTATTGGTTGTTGTGTTGCCCCTTGTTTTTTTAGGGGGATATTGGTTTTTGGCGTTAATGCTAGTTGCCGCTAGTATGGCAATTTTTGAGATGGTGAATATGTATGAAGCGAAGGCCGGTTCGTCCACTATTTTTAAAATTTTATTGATTTTGATGAGTCTGGCTATTATTTTTGTGCCAACATTGCAGCAAGCTATTGGAATTTTTGGCGTTTTTTCACTATCTGTGGGTGTGGCAATGTTGTTTAGTAAGATTGAGCCTGCAATGGGGAATTTTTATATGAAGACTTTTATTTACATTGGCTTTTCTTTCCGCGCGCTAATTGAAATTAGAAATGATAGCTTGTCACTATTTATTTTCTTGATTGCGACAGTTGTTTTGACCGACAGCATGGCTTATTTTTCAGGCAGGTTTTTTGGAAAACGGAAGCTTGCGCCGAAAATTAGCCCGAATAAAACAGTTGAAGGTGCAATTGGTGGCTGGGTAACTGGCGCGTTGTTTGCTCTGGTTTTCGGGTTGCATCAAGCTTTATTTTCTCATATCTGGGTGTTAATTGTACTAGCTCTAGCCTTGCCGATTTTATCTCAATTAGGCGACCTGCTCGCATCAGCTTTAAAACGCAAGTATGGGATTAAAGATTATGGCAATCTTTTTCCAGGCCACGGTGGTGTGATGGATCGGGTTGATTCACAGCTTTTGGCGGCGATGTTGATTTATATGATGGTATTAATAGGTGGATTAAGTTAGAAACTTTAGTCTAAGGAGGTGTTGCGTATGTTGTTTCATGTTAAAAATTTAGGTCTTATCAATGAAGCAGAAATTAGGCTAAATGGGATTACTGTTGTTACAGGAAAAAATAATGTTGGGAAAAGCACAATTGGCAAAATGCTTTACTGTGTGAATAATGTTTTTTTGTATGACAGCATTGAAAAAACAAAATTGATGCGGATTGAGCGTATTATTTTAACCCATATCAAAGAAGCACAGTTTTCGCCCTATGTCTTAAAAAGCATGACTGAGATTACCCAGAAGACAACCTTTTTATCTTCTCTCTTATATGATAAAGATTTCTTTGATAACCACCCAGAGCGTTCTTTGCGTAATGTCTTTGATCAGCTTTTTGAAGAGATGCCCTTTAAGGACATGACCGCTAAGCTTTGGGAAGACCCTGATTTTATTGAATTCTTTATCAATAGCCTTGAAAAGAAAATTTTAGAAGTCATAAACATGGCTGATTCAGAAATACGCTCAGCTTTAATGAGTATTGCAGTCGGAGTGAATTTTTCTGGCATTACGCATAATATTTATTGCGGTGATGAAGCGACTAACCTTAATTTGAAATTTGAGAATACAAATCAAGCGATTAAAATCTTACCAACTGGAGAAGCTTCAATTGATGGAGATGTTAGCACCTTTTTGGAAGAGGCGATTTATATCGAAAGTCCACGTGTGGTGCAAGGTAGCCTCACAAGCACATTGGACTATGGTTTTGATAGCCGTCAAAGATTATTACAGCTTTTAACCGAAGATAGTAACACTGATTTCTTTGAACAAAAAGATATCGATCTCGCAATTAAAACGATCCTAGATAAAATTTCATTATGTGTACCTGGTGATTTGGTGAAAAAAAATTCATTTTCAGACAAACTTGAATATGAAGAAAATGGACATAAATTTGATTTGGGTAATGTATCTAATGGACTCAAAACATTCGCTATTATTAAAAAACTTCTCGTTATTGGCAAGTTGAAAAAAAATGGCATGTTAATTCTTGATGAACCAGAAATTCATTTACATCCAGAATGGCAATTAGCACTTGTTGAAATTCTCGTGATGCTGCAAAAGCAATTCAACTTACGGATTTTGATCAATACGCATAGCGTTTATTTCTTGATGGCTATCGAAGATTACTCCAGAATGTACAAAACGGAAGACAAGTGTCATTATTATTTAGTCGAGCGCAAAGAAAATTGCTCAAGCTGTACTGACCTAACAGCCCGTATTAATGAAATTTATCAAGAATTTGCAAAACCTCTTGATACACTTCACAACGAGGTGTAATGATGGAATTAAGTCAACGATTAGCTATTTATAATATGTGTAAGACAACGATGAGAAAAACATCATGGGACAAAACAGGGGAATTTTATTTATCGGATTCTGATTTAGAAGTTTATGATATTGATAGCCTGAAAGACAAATATTATGAGCAACACCAATTGCCTACAGGAGAAAAAGTGAGTTCTTGCGATGCGTTGTATATCGACGAACAAACTATGTATTTAATCGAGTTTAAAAACATGACCTTCGAAAATGTTATGAAAGGTCGAATTCGCGGTGAAGTGAAAGAAAAATTATCTGCTAGCCTTTTGATCCTTACGGATATACTCGAAATCGGTATTTCAAAAACAAGAGAAAATACAAACTTTATTCTAATCTACAATGATGCAAAAGGGCGTTTTGCTGCAGAACTATCAAGACGTGTTGCACCAGAGAATAATGCCGATAAACTTAAAAAATATGAAAATATTTACTACAAACAATGCTTAACATTAGACAGTGAAGAATTTCAAAAAAGTTTTGTCGACGAATGGGAATTAGATGAAAAACGAAAGAAAACAGAAGGTGTATCATCATGAAAAATATCTATTTACTGGGCGCAACTGGTTCAATCGGCACACAAACTCTAGAAATTATCAGAAGCAATCCCGATAAATTCAAACTAACCGCCTTCTCTTATGGGAAAAATATCGAGCTAGCCCAAAAAATCATCGATGAATTTTCCCCCTCTTTCGTCTCAACCCAAACACAAGAGGATGCCCACAAACTGAAAAAAGCCTACCCTGAGATAACCTTTTCATCAGGATCTTCAGGGCTAATTGAAGTGGCAACCTATCGTCAGCCTAGTGGTGAAAATCTAGTCATCAACGCCTTAATGGGAGCGGTAGGATTAAGATCAACACTAGCAGCCATTGAATCAGGTCGAAACATCGCACTTGCAAACAAAGAAACCTTAGTAATGGCAGGTGCACTTGTTACTGCTAAAGCGAAAGAAAATGACGTCAAAATCTTTCCTGTTGACAGCGAACACTCAGCTTTATGGCAGTGCATGAACGGGGAAGACCCCAAAAAAGTAAACAAAATGATCATTACCGCAAGTGGTGGTTCATTACGCAGTCTAACCCGCGACAAATTAGAAAACATTACCAAAGAGCAAGCTCTAAATCATCCGAACTGGTCAATGGGTGCCAAAATCACCATTGATTCGGCGACCATGATGAACAAGGGACTTGAAGTTATCGAAGCTCACTACCTATTTGCTTTGCCCTATGACAAAATTGAAACTATCCTTCATCCACAAAGCATCGTTCATGGGATGGTAGAATTTGTCGATACAAGCATGATTGCACATTTAGGAACAGCTGATATGAAAATTCCGATTGCCTACGCCATGAACCATCCTGAAAGAGCCCCAATTGCAGGCACTTCGATGCTCGACCTGACAAAAATAGGTAATCTAGAATTTAAACAGATGGATTTCAAGCGCTACCCTGCGCTAGCAATGGCATATGCTGCGGGGCGAAAAGGAGATACCTATCCCGCTGTCTTAAATGCAGCAAATGAGGAAGCAGTGGCACTCTTTCTAGAAGATAAGATTCCTTTTATAGAAATCGAAAAGATTGTCGAGGATGCGCTTGAAGCTCATACGGGCATTAGGAATGCGGGGTTGGAACAGATTTTAGAAATTAATGATGCGGTGCGACGTGAGATTCGTAACCGTTATGATGTAAGGGATGGTAAGTGATGCAAGCGATACTAGGTATATTAGGATTTATCTTTATTTTTGGACTGGCAGTGTTATTTCATGAGCTAGGTCATTTTTTGACAGCGCGAAAGTATGGTGTTTTGTGTCATGAATTTGCAATTGGTATGGGACCTATTTTGTGGAAAAAGCGCAAGGGCGAAACTTTATATACGCTCCGTGCGATTCCAATTGGCGGTTTTGTTTCGATGGGGCAAGATGAGGGCGAGCGTGATATTTTAAAAGAGGGAACCGAAATTGGATTGACTCTAGATGCAACTGATGCTGTAACCAAAATCCACTATCAACCAGAAGAAGGGCAAATTGCCGGAACGTTGATTTCAAACACGATAGATATTAGTACAGATTTACAGTTAACTATTGAAGTGGCAGGTGAGCGCAGAGTTTATGCTGTTGATCGTGGTGCATGGTATATTGATTCAAAAACGAATCGTGAAGCTTGTATTGTACCCTCAGATAGAAGGTTGGAGAAAAAGCCTAAGCGTCACCGTTTTGTGATTATGGCTGCCGGTGCGGTGATGAATTTTGTTTTGGCTTATTTACTATCATTGATTATTAGCCTTTTCACAGGAGAAGTCATCGGTATGCAAATCGAGTTTAACTCTGTTAGTCCAGGTGGACCTGCCTATGTTGCAGGGCTTGAGGTTGGGGATATTATTCTTGAAATTGATGGTTTAGCCATTACTGATATGCGCCATGTTTCACAGGCAATTCGTGAAGCTGGAAGTGAGGAAATCATCGTGATTTTTGAGCGTAATTCTGAGATTAATCAAGCTTATGTTACGCCGATTTTGCAAGATGGTAATTACGTGATTAATGTTGGCATCGGCGGACGTGAGATCATTGGCGAGCGCTCGCTTATGGGGGTGTTTCGCTCAGCGAATGCTAGATGGGTTGAAGGGGCATCGATTATTGTGATGTCTTTGGGTATGCTAGCAACAGGCGAAGCAGGAGCAGGTGATTTGGCTGGTGTAGTCGGTATTGTTCATATGACTAGCGAAGTTGCGATGATGGGATTTATTCCGTTGTTGATGTTTGCAGTAATAATTAATATTAACCTAGGGATCTTTAATCTATTGCCATTTCCAGCTTTAGATGGTGGACATATTACATTTGTTGTGATTGAAGCGATTATTGGAAAACCAGTAAACTCTAAAATCCAGTATGTAGTTAGTATGATTGGTTTTGGATTGCTGATGGCCTTGATGCTGTTTACAGTCTTTAACGATGTTCTTAGGTTGATGAGGTAGAGAAAAAGGAGTTATACAAGTTATGAAACAAACAAGATTATTTGCACCAACTTTAAAAGAAGCGCCAAGTGATGCAGTGATTATCTCGCATCAATTGTTGCTTAGAGCTGGTTTTATTA
>JGI24703J35330_11748299_pt1 | contig 13427 bp, 15 predicted proteins | sample TergutNt197P1_FD_35330 | JGI IMG/M metagenome (IMG submission 35330) | reverse complement strand
AGACGATGAAGGTATCCGTCGGCGGCTTTCGCGGCGATGCCAATATATGCATATTGCACAAAATGAACATCGGCGGGTATGACATGGAAAAAGTTATTGCGTTAGCCGTTCCCTTTGGCGGCGAGTTACACAATCACATTCTCTTAGGTGCGAATGTTACAAACAACTGGGAATTTACTCTTTCACGCTTGAAGAATCGCTTAACCGTAATTGAGGAATTTTCCGAAGCGGCACAAAAACGGGAATATCCATACAGATATTGCTTTAACAATAAGGGGCAGGTTATTGGGTTTCAGGAGTTTGAAGAATTTGATTGAAGCCGACGAGTAATTTGCCGAAGGTTCAACCGGTTAGCCACACTAACCGGTTGAATTTTTTTTGCGAGTGCAGGGGTGGGTTAAGGTTCAAGGGATAGCCACAAAGCGGGGCGGAGACCCGCTCTTGAACTCTCGTCAAGCACTTCAGCCCAGTAGCCGTTTAGGTTGATGTAGCCGCCCCTGCCGACATGAACAGCACCGACAGAATTGCTACCGCGCTCGCCCCCTCCCGGTGTCCGTACCCACCACCTTGACGTTTCCCCCGCATCGTTATAGGCACTGCGGGCACTGTTCCACTCAATCCAAATATCGTGTAATCTGTCAATCGAACCATCCCTATTGCCCTCATTTCTGCCAAGCTCAAGCAATTCACTATCACCAAAATACCTTACAACTTCTTCAACGCTTAAAATAAAAATTCTATCCGTAGTATTTGTTCCGCCTGTCGTTCCAGACCACGGATTATCGCTATTTACTATATGTGTTTCGAGGATTCGCGCCCTATCCACCGCGCTGAAGCTGTTGAAAAACGCACCGTTAAGCCACGCACGTGACGAACTTGTCGCCCATGTTACAGCTCCATGCGTGTTGTGGTATGGCTGATTTACGATTACCGTTTCGTGCAAAAGTAGCGCGCGGTCGCTTTGCACTTCAAGTACGCGCCAGTCACGCCCGCCGAATTGGATTATCTCCCCGACGCGCGGACGTGGTGTTGGAGCCGCACTAACGGTTATGCTGAAATCCTGCATGAAATCTGTAGTCGCGTCTGCGCCGTTTGCAACAGTTGCTCTAACGGTCACAATTCCTGCCGATGTTGTGTTAAGCGCATTCCCGTTTATTGTTGCTCCTGTGCCTCCGTCATTTATAACGCTCCACGCAATATTTCTGTTTGTCGCGTTGCTTGGGTTTGCCGTACCGGAAAGACTCCAAGTACCCGTTGTTGAGCTTGGCAGCACTCCCGTAATGATTGCTACGGGAACGAACGCCGCGCTAACGGTTATGCTGAAATCCTGCGTAAAATCTGTGGTTGCGGATGCGCCGTTTACAACGGTTGCCCTAACCGTCACCGTTCCCGCCGTTACTGTGTTCAGCGTGTTTTCGCTTATTGTCGCGCCTGTGTCTCCGGCATTTACAATGTTCCAAGTAATAACTCTGTTCGCCGCGTTGCTCGGATTTACCGTACCCGAAAGAGCTAAAGGCATTCCGGCGGTCGTGTCCATAGGTGTGTCCGTTATATTTGTAACGGAAATGAACGATTCGCCCTCCGATTCAGGCTCGGTTTCGGGATATTCAATTTCGTATTCCGGTTCGGCAATATCTTCGATTTCATCTACAGGCTCGCCATCAACATCGACCTCTCCGTTTAACTCGCCCACGACTTCCGATTGAATTTCGGGGTTGGGCGTGTTTGTCGGTTCAGCCCCACGGCTCACGGAAATAATTACCGTTTCACCGAAATTCAACTCTGTTCCCGCCGCAGGGTTTTGGCTGAGTACGCTTCCGATTGTCGCAGTATCATGATATTCCTCTACCCGTGTCACAAAAAAGCCTTGACCCATCAGCGTATCTCTAGCATCCATCCAATTCTGTCCGAAAACATTTTCTACATATAGCACACTCTCCGTCTCGGGGCGCAGTGTGATAATGACCACCGCAAGCAAAATAAACAAAGATGCCGCTCCTACCCCTGCAAACAATACGAATTTCTGCCATTGTCCTTTTTGCGGTGTTTTTTCATCCGTAAACTCTTGCGGAGGCCCATAGGTGTCTTCACGCACCTGCGCCCCCGCAGGCTCATGCGTTTGTTTTACGGCTTCATCGTCAAACAATCCCACCGTAGCTTCATCAGCGTGAATTTCTGTTTCAGTAGCGTTCTCGCCTTCTTGATTTTGCGATTGCTTCTCGGTATGCGAATGAAAACCACCAAATAAGCTTGCCGTAGCACTGTATTCAGGCGCATACGTATCAACGTAATCCACAGATTTTACCGGTGTCGCATCGCCTTTCGGATAAATAATCGGTGCTTCCACGGATGAATAGGCAATGGCTTCAAGCTCCTGTCGCAATTGCATCGGGCTTGAATGCCGAAGTTTCGGGTCGAACACACACGCTTTCAATACAATTTCTGCAAGCCTACCGTCCGCATTTTTCGGCGCGGGCAACGGCGCACCGCTAAAACGCTTTGTCTTGGCGGCTTCTTGGTCGCTGTATTTTATAGGCTTCGGGTATTCGGGAAGAAAAGGGGTGCGATTATCATTCAGCAATCGGTACAGCACAATCCCAAGCGAATATATATCCACGCTCGGACCGTATGCTTCATCGCGATAAACCTCCGGAGCCATATATGTGTATGTCCCTTTTTTTGAAAGACCCCCACTCGTCTTTTCGACGGTGCGTGCAATGCCGAAATCGCCGAGTTTGAAATCCCCCAAATCGGACACAAAAATATTCTCCGGTTTAATATCCCGATGAACAATGTTGTGTTTTTGACATAATTCAAGCGCACTGCAAATATCCACACCCAACTTTATTATGGTTTGACGGGTAAACGATTCGCTTTTCGAATAATCATAAAGCGGCGTTAAAAGCTCCATGCGAATGATTATGTCCCAGCCAATCTCGCCGTCGTGCTTAATGACGCTATGGTCTTCGTAACTCACCACGTTCGGCGTGCCTTTAAGCCGCGACATCAAAGCAGATTCGCGCACAATATCTTCAACGAAGCCCTGAAAATACGCAGTAAGGCTTTCGTCATCCATGCCCTGTGAACGAATGCTTCTGATTTCGGATTGATTTTGAGGGATTGTAATAATTTTGATAGCAGATTTATAAACGCTACCAAAATCCTCTCGCTCCGCTTCAAAAACGCTTCCGTAATTGCCCTCGCCTATTAACCGGACAAGCGTCCAGTTGCCGAGGACTATGTCGCCGGGTTTGTATTTTGTGTTCATTCGGATGCCTCCTCTTCCTCAAGGTCTTCGTCGTAGACCGAAGCAAGTTCTGTGTCGTAATCTTCATTTTCAATTTCATTTTCGTTGTTACCGTCAATATCGGCATCGCCGCCATTATTATCATTGTCACCGAGACGTGGCTCAGGCGAAGGTGATGGAGTTGGTGGTGCTGTGGGCGGCGGTTCGGTCACTTGCGGTGAATCATCGGGCGGCAGGGGCGACACCGGCGTTGTGGACGGCGTATGCCTACGGTTCACAATTATAGAAACCGTACTTCCACGGGCTAATTCGGTGTCAGGATTTGGATATTGCCTAATCACTAACCACTCATCCACTTCATTGTTGAAGTATTCTTCTTCGGTTACATAGAATCCTTGACCTTCCAATATGCTCCGTGCAATATCTCTGTTTATCTCGACTACATTTGCGACAGGTGCATGTGTTATTTGGTATTGCGTTGGGGAAGGTGTCGGCGCAGAGGTCGGAGTTGGTGTCGGTTCGGGTGTCTGTTCCGAGGTTGATTCCGGGGTTGGTTCTGGAGTTGGTTCGAGTGTAGGATAAGGAGTTGATTCGGGCGTGGGTTCGGGTGTTTCCTGCGGAATCCATGTTTCGTGTGCATCCTCTGAATTGTCGATATGTGGAGAGTCCGAATTTTGTCCATAACCTATATTCTGCGAAGCACCACTTCGGCCATTGTGTAACATCCCGGTCAATACAAATCCAAACGCAACGACTAAAACAAACACAGACGCAATACCCGCATATAGCGCGGTCTTTGTAGTCAAAAGCCCACGACGCTTCGTGGATTTCGCCCCCGCACGAGCATTAGCAAGCATAACCGTAATATTATCCCTACCGCCTTTATTAAGTGCTTCGGCAAGCAGTGATTCCGCTTTTTCCTCAATCGAATCGTATGTATTTAAGATGTGCAGAATTAAATCGTCATCCAACATATCAGTTAGGCCGTCGCTGCACAGCAAAAAAATATCTCCGTCGCACACAGAAATTTGCTCACTATGCGGCTCAATTTCCATTTCGCTCGGGAATATTCCTAAATGTTGCGTTAGCTTATTGCGCTCCGGGTCTTTGCGGGCTTCTTCCGCTGTGATTATTCCAAGTTCAACCTTCGTTCTTGCGGCCGTATGGTCAATACTCAGTTGCCGCAATTCTCCATCGCGAAGCAAATAAATCCGGCTGTCACCGATATTGGTTACAACCGCCGAATCCCCGGTAACGCAAAGTCCTGCAAAGGTTGAACCCATGCGAACGCCGTTGTTTTTTTTCATAATGTGACAAATATCCGAGTTTCGTTCAAGCAAGTAGTGGAGCATTGCACCTTTTCTATCAAGAAAATTTGTTTTTTTCATTTCATTTACAGCAATAAAAGAAGCGAGTCCACCATGCGATGCGCCGCCCATTCCGTCCGCTACGGCATAAACCCCGGTATTGTCGGAGGTGCCGCTGTGGCGAAATGTTGATGTGTCGGAGAAAGATTCGCGCAAAACGCCGTTCAGAAATAAATTGTCCTGATTATCGGCGCGGACACGACCTATGTCACAGATTACGTAGCTTGTGAGCTTCACTGTTATCCCTCCCCCTTTTGCTAAGTTTTAATTATATTGCTATTGTCCCAATCGGCGCATCAATATGCCTGCGGCATTAACGGCATTTTCTTGTGCTTGGCGATATGCATTTTCACTGGCAATAAGACCATTCGCATAATTACGCAATGATGTTCGGAAGTTTACCGTTACCGAACCATTTGCGTTAACGCCTTCCCACCTTAGTCGAAATTCTTGGGCATCCTGTCCGCGCCAATCCGTTGTTAACATGGAATTGACTGCTGTTTCGGCATGACCCATTTCCCTGTCTTGCGTTTCGCAGTACGTATTTATCGCGGCTGCAACATCAGTTAATTGCTTCCTGTTTACTTCTATCATCGCCATAATTTCACCTCACTTAAAATTATCGGCCAAACTCCTGTTTGTGGCTTCGGTGGCGACATATCCGGGGTTAATTTGTTGTTCAAGCATGTTTGCATAGTTTTGAAGGACGGCTGAACGCGAATTATTGCCATTGAATAATTGATGCATTGTTGTTTGCGCAACCGTACCGGCTGCCCCTCTCCAATTTTCCAACTGAAGCATTCGACTACGCAATGTATCAAACGCGCTGTTAATGTTGTTATTCGATGTACGAATTCTGCTTGATGCGGCAGATATGCCTTGAGTTTTCACAACTTGTGGTTCCATATAGCACCCCCTTGTTAGTTATTTGCAAGCATATTTGTAATGAGATTTTGGTCCATGTTGTTTAGCCTACTTAACACTTGAAATTGGTAATGGTCGGCGACCGCACCTATGCAATTTGCACACATGTCTTGCCCTATGCCACTATACCCATTTCGTATTTCATGCTCCAAGTTACGAAGCTCGTTAATAATAGATGTCAACTCGGTTCTCATTTCATGAAGGCTCATTACGTTTCCCATATTGTTATCCTCCCATATACCCTCTCGCTTTGTTATCGGCATTTTCGAATTCTATGGCGGCGTTGTTCAAGTAATCTCGCACTCGATTGAGTGTCGGACTTTGAGCGGTCATTAGGTTAGCCGCGAAAAGGTTAGGCAAATCACGCAACCTTACATCGTGCCACAAAAATCGCATAGACGAATCCAAGTTTCCTATTCGGTTATTTACGGCTTGTACGCGGTTAGCATGGTTGCGCAATTGCACTGTGTTTACCATGATGTGGGGATTCGCGGCTGCGTAATTTCTGCCACGGGCATTCCAAGCATTGCTAATCCATTGAACTAATCGCTCAACTGAATTTCTGAATGCATTAAAAGTCTCAAGAAGGAAATTGCCAACAGAGACAAAGAAGCCGCCAGTTGCATTTATAATATCGGGTAGGGCGCGTATGATGCTATCAATTACATGCAGAATAACCGCTACAGTGACAGTTCCTATAACAAAAGGAAGCATTAATGGTAGCAACGCAATTAAGCCAACAGCAAGCCACGGATTATCTCTGCATAGTTCAAGTATCATGTTTATCAGAATGTCTGGATTTTCGAGTCCAGTTCTTGTAATTACGAATAGGATATCACGAAAAGCCATGAGTACATTACCTGTATCCGACCACGACCAGTCAGGCAGACTTCCATCCCCAATTACCCATTCCGCTAGAGACATTATGACTTCTCCTGCTCGATGCCTTTGATCGGGAGGCAAATGCCGAATGAGGGTTTCATTTAGCTCAACAAAAAAATCCGCAAAGGGTCCTCTCTCTCCCCAATCGTGTAATCGGGGATTTCCGTATTCGTCAAGCAGAGGTCTCCCATTTTCGTCCAATATTAGGCGTGTGCTAATGTCGTGAAAGCCATAGGGGTCAGATGCACCTGGTGTTTGAATATAAAACGTGTTTTCGCCTAATATAATATGCCGTTCACCTAAAACATGCACATAATCATTTTCACCATTCACACCAAAGATACGTTCGACTGCGCCATCCCATTGATTGCCCCATTTTTCTCTCACCAGTTGATACGTTGCATCGTTAAATCCCGGAGCATCCAATGCTATTACTTGATATATATATCCGTTATTTTCAGAAAACAACGAAGCGAACTGTGCATTATTGCCGCCTTGCGAATGACCGGTTACGAAAAGAGCGTCTAGCGACACGCCGCCTGATTTCAATTTGCCAATCATTTCATCAAAGTGATTGGCTGCCCATTGTTGCATGGCAGAGGGCTCTGTTCCAAATGCAGAATCTGCATTATATTTCCAGTTGCCCGCACCTGTACCGTTGAAATGAACAAAAACTCTACCATCCGGAGCCACAACAGTGATTGCTTTTGTAGACGTCCTACCAGTTTCTGCGCACGTATAGACTCCAGGCGGTGGCATAATGCGAAACCCATCTAATCCCGGATAATCTTTGCCGGATATTACTCCGCTAATTGACGTTAAATCATCAAAAAAGTATTCGAGTACCGAGGCTACTGATAAGGAAGATTCATTTAGGTTCATGATGTCACTCCTTTCTACTGAGCCACTCAATTTCGATACCGTCTCCCCGGTGTCTTATGCTTGCGCAGTAAACAAAATTTTCAAAAATTACTTGCTGACCAAGCGTATCGCGTGTATGTGTGCCGAACACATCACTAGAAACAACCACAATAGTCAGAAGGAAATGCGCCTCGCTTGCAGCAATGGTTTCAGCTAATTTTTTTGCGTCATCCTTTGAGGAAAAACTGTATTCATTAACTTCAACCATAATGACAAGGGGTACGCGCGTATCAGCAAGAAAATCGTTCAAGGTTGCATCTGCAGTCAAATCGGGTGATAGCCCCTTCATGAATACTTCATAGAAAACATTAGCTTCTTCAAATACACTAAGTGCGATATTTTGAAGAAACGCTACGGTTTCATCTCGAAATTTTACCGCCAAATAATTGTCAAGAATCACCATATCTTGTTGCCGATAGTTTTCAATCTGCACAAGTATTTCTTGACCCGGCAATGTTTCGCTTGAAACAATGAACGAACGAGTGCCGGATAAATTGTTTCCCCACGGCGCAACGTACTCAAATGGAACTCCATATTTTTGCTCCATGTGCGCCAACGCAAGTTCATTTACATTTAGCTGTGTCATGCAACCTACTCCTCCTGCAAATACGATAATTAAGATTAAGAGAGCATAAATTCGTTCCGCCATTTTTACCTCCTTAGCTTCTGTTGCAAACACAAGGAAGCGGCAATCCGCTACAAGTTAAACACCCGAACATATTTCGTCTCCGCCATATACCAAAGATTTCAAAAATCTCCTCTCATCGTCATTTACAAAACCGGTGAACAAAACCTCTTGGATTTGGTCGTGGTTAAATAAATAGGTAAAATCCTCATTGAGATTTCCTTCGGGATAAAGGCAAGCAACGTAATCATATTCGACATTGGTATCTGTGTGAGTTTGTCTTCTCCCATAAATCATTATGGTTTTTTCGCCATCATTCAAAATGACAACCGTGCCAATTGGCAAATAGTCCCTCATAACAGTAATTCTCCTTTTTATATTAAATTCGCACTATTATTCACGACGCGAGATTGCTACTGTGTTTATCTTATTTGGTGGTATAGGTGATGGCATCGGTGCGGAAGTAGGAGCCTGTTGCCGACTGATGTCAGTTGGTACGTTTTGTCGCAACTCCAGTGGTGGCGGCATCGGTACAGATGTCGGTGTCGGCAAATTACCGCAAGGATTCGAAATTATGTCGTTAAAACAATCTAATGTGAAATTTTTGTACTCATCATCAAACATTCTTCTTGTGTAATTGATCGCCCATGAAGCCCCAAAATAACCTGCAACTCCTCCAACAATACCGGCAATGGCAACACCTTTTTTACCACCCCATACGCCATGTTTTCCTATTGCCTTAGCACCTATCCATGCACCTGCCATGCCTCCAACCTTGCTTGCATAATATTTAGCCACCAAAAACGCTACATCGGTTGCTATATCGCCTAATATAACCGCGAATGGTTCACCATTGTTTGTGTTAATTACGATACCATTACCAATGTAGTAAAGACCTTCTGCTATCGCAAGAAATTTCGTAGCCCTCCTAAAAGCTTTTAGTTGAGCTGAATCTACAGGTATCCTACCATCTCCGGGCATTTGTGCTATAACCGCCATTACGCGCGAAACATAATCTGCATATGGAGCCATACCATTAGGAATGGATTGTGTTGTTGTAGGTACTGGATTTGGTGTAGGTACTGGCGTTGGATTAGGCATCCTAGACAAGGGTAAATTCGAATTCATATTTACCGACGTATTTTGTATTAACGCGCGCGTTGCGTTGACTACATCTGCACGGGCGGCTTGATACATATTTGCACTGGAAACAAGAGCAGCTGAGTAATTCCTCAAAGACTCACGACATCTTACCGCTATCGAACCATCTGCGTTAACACCGCTCCACTGAGTAGCGAATGTTTGAGCATCCGCACCTCGCCAGTCGCTTGAAAGCATATTTGCAACAATTTGGTTCGCCCCGGACATGTGAGAGTCTTGTGCGTTACAATAGTTATTTATAGCTTCCGAAACGTCACGCAAATCACGCAAATTTACATCTATGGCTACCATAATTTCCTCCTCGCACTAAAGTAGCTCCTACTAAATTTCCTTACATAAATCGGTCAGCCAAGTTTTGGTTCACCGTTTCAGCATGGTCATGGCAAGGATTTATCTGTTTTTCCAGCATATCAACATAATTCTGAAGAACTGCTGTACGCGCGTCATTGTTTGGGGGAAATTGGTGCATTGTAGTCAACGCGGCTTCGCCGGCCATGCCGCGCCAATTGTTAAGTGACTGCATTTTTCCCCATAAAATATTAAAATCGCTGTCAATTGCAGATTGAATTCCTTTAAGTTGACTTGACGCTCCGGCTATCCCGGGTGTATTAACTAAAATATTATCCACGCGATATCACCTACCCATTCCTGTTAGCAATCCAGTCAGCCAAACGATTTGGGTTTACGTTGTTCAACCTAACCAGTACATTGTTTTGATAATGGTCAGCAACCCCGCTGATTATATTCGCAATTGACTCTTGCTCAATGCCTCTAAAATCACTGCGAACGCCATTCTCAATGCTCCGAAGTTCCTGAATTATGGAGGCTAACTCATTTCTGCAGTCGTTCAAATTCATCTTTATCCTCCCATCATGCGACGCACGTTGCTTTCAGCCACTTCAAACCTCTGAGCAGAATTATTCAAGAGGGTTCTTGTTTGGTTAAGGGTGGGGCTTTCTCTTGTAAGCAAATTTGCAACAATGACATCCCACAAATCAAGCAATCCCACTTGCCAATAAAGTCCGCGCAGCGCAGTATCAAGACTGTTTATTCGAGAATTCACATTCGCTATTCGTGTTCCATAGTTTCGCAGCAACTCTGTATTTACTACGATATGCTCGTTATCCATACAGCGCACTCCTCCCAAAAAACGATATACTAAGCATTTGCTCCCTTGCGGTTGGCCGCAAGGGAGCGGCTCTCAAAAATCCTTTACTTGAATGCGTCAGCAAGCTGAACATTAACATTTTCAGTTTGCTCGTACTGCTCCGCAACATTGGTGCGTAAAAATTTGACGTATTGGTTAAGAATATCCTCGTACTGTTGAAAAAAACGGTTCGAAAATCCGGTGTAAGAATCGCGAGTGTCATTTGATGCCTTGCCCTCCCAATAAGACGAAAGACTATCAACGGTAGCTTTGCTTTCATTGAGAAGGCGACGAAGCTCTTGGTTGTCACTTTCGATTTGTGATGCGATGCCCAGCACCTGAGCGGTATCTAGCGTAATGTTTGTTGGCATTGTCATTCCCTCCTTTAATTGGCTAATTGCCGCACGCTGTCAATATTGTGACGCTGTGCGGTTTCATAATTGGTTGCCTGTTGTTTCAGTGCTTGCCCGGCTTGCTCCAAATGTGCCGTCATTGCTTGCAAACTGCTGCAAAAACCAGTGATTTGGTCAACGAAAGCCAAATTGTCTGCGGCTTTCCATGCCTCGCCCATTGTCCTTGCTGTGTTCATCAAGCGGGTGTGTACTTGGCCATAATCGCCCGCCAATTGATTGAACTTGTCAGATGCGCTGTGCAGTTGAGGTGGGTCTACGATTAACCTCATGATTTCTTCCTCCTTTTTGGGGTTTTATTTTTATAACGCCGAAGCATTATATTCAGATAAGAATAAGCCTTGACGAGTTGCGGATTCCAGCATCATACACGGTTTCTTCCTTTTTCAATGGCTTGCCGCTGTCTGCGTTAAGCAACATTGAAGTTTCGCTTCCTCTATAGTTGCCGTTCGACAACGATTCCGCGACACCGACAATCAGTTGGGTTGCTTCCCCGATTCGCTTTCCTGTCGGCAAATATACATCATAGTGCCTACCGATTGTAGGTAAATACACGTCAACAAGGTATTTTTTCATGCGCGCAACCTCCGATTATTGTAAAAATTTTACTAACTTTGTAGACGTGCTATTCATAACAAACCCGAAGTCAGATCCGATTTCTGCTGAATATTCCTGCGGCTTCTTGCTCGGTGTCAAGCGATATTGCGTACTTGCTCCGCTACCGACCCATAATCCGACACTGCCGCTTATATGTGTCTTATACCAACTCTCAACGGTAAACGGCGTTAGCGAGTTTACGCTTTCTGCAATTATAAAGTGCATATTGTAAGCCTTGTCGCATTTATCAATTGCAATTTGCAATCTGTTTAGAGGGGTATCGTCAGTAGCATCCTTTGCAGTTTTTTCCGTGGGTTTGTAGCGCTCAAGCAAGGTTTTCAATTGCGACATTGATTGAATAATTATAAACACAGGCTCAAATTCCGGTAACGCTTCTCCGGTAGAAAGTTTATCTTTGTATTCGTTATTGCGAGCAAGTGTAATATTAAAAATTTCGTATGCCGTGTTAACGCAGCCGTCAACATCGGTGAATACTTGCAAATTCTCGGTATTTTCTACACTTGCCTTGCCTGTCGGGGAAAGAAGCATCGTTTTGACCTTGTATTGCTCGGATAACATTTTTCCGAAGGTTTCGGTAAATCGTTGCCATTCTTGGTTCATTGAAAGCACCAAGGTAACAGGGCTTTCGGTGAAGTCGTAATGTGCGATTTCCAGTGTTGATTTTTCAACGCCTATCGGAATACGGCTCAAATCACCCGCTTTGATATGAGGGGACAGGAAGTCCACCTTTACTTTTTCGGGCAAAACAGGAACACTTGCCGCAACCGAGCCGGAATATTTCTGTGCGATTTTTTCCGTAAATTCTCGGATAAACTCAAAGGAATATTCATTTTTCGTTATGCTTGCGACTTGGAATTCAAACAGGCTATTTTTGTCTAATCGAAGCATTCCTCTGCCTTTGAAGTTTTCGGGGAATAGCCCATCTGTCTTCCCTACAACGGTCGCGTATTCGTCGGCGTTATTTAATTGAAGGCAATACAGGTTTTTGAAATTTTGAAGCAGGCTGAATTTTACGTTATTAACACCTGTACATGTAAGAACGAAGTAAATTCCGTATTTTGTTCCCTCGCGAGTTAAGTAATTAAGTTCTGCCGATTTATCCTCAAAAATTTCAGTAAACGCCGCATAGTTATTGATGACAACAATCAAACTCGGTTCGGGTTTCTCGGTTTTTCGATTGTATTGAAGCAAACTGCCGCCGGTCTTCGACAGGATTTTCTTGCGTGTATCAAGTTTTCCAAGCATCAACTTAAACAGATTATTGACTTTTTCAATTTCATAGGAAAGTATGACATCGCCAACATGCGGAGCTTTTGAAAAAGCAGTCAGCGTTTCCGCGCCAAAGTCCAAAATATACAGATTTACCTCTTGCGGTGAGTGTTCTTTAAGCAATGAGTAACACATAGCCTCAATAAACATTTCTTTGCCATTGCCTGCCGAACCGTAAATTATGGTATTGCCGTCGCGGGTGATTGGAACACGCAGCACTCCCTGCGATTGGTGCGCGGGGTTGTCGTACTCGCCAGCAACAGGATTCAGGACAAATGGTTGCTCTTTAGTTGCATATTTTTCCACAAGCTCGTCAATGTAGATTAACGGCGGTATCGGGTCAAGCCACATTTTCCAGTGGTCTATATTTTCTTCCTCGCAAATTTTGGCTACATATTTGGTGATAACGTCAAGCTGTTTTGGCGGGTCTGTTATCATGGCGAATCTGTTTGTATTGTTTTCCGCAATTGTTCGCCCGTTCGTGTTAATTACCGAAACAGCGTCATCACGGTCTTTAATTGCACGCTGTGACGGATAATACGGCGCACCTGCCCATGCGGATTGTCCGATTTCAAAAATCTCATTGTAGCCCACTTGCAGATAGAATCGACCTGTATCCACAAGCATTGCAGCATCCGACCGCCCAAGCATTTCCATGCTGTCGCCGTTGTCTTGAACCTTTAGGCAAACGCGAAATCTGCTGTTACTGCGGATTTGGTCATCCACGACACCACCGGGCTTTTGGGTGGCAAGGATTAAGTGAACCCCCAAGCTACGTCCAACACGCGCCGTACTTGTTAATTCGGTCATGAAATCCGGCTGTTCTTTTTTCAATTCCGCAAACTCATCCGAAATT
>JGI24703J35330_11748300_pt1 | contig 13436 bp, 2 predicted proteins | sample TergutNt197P1_FD_35330 | JGI IMG/M metagenome (IMG submission 35330) | reverse complement strand
CTGCATAACGAGGAGCTGAATGATCTGTACTCCTTACCCAATATTGTGTGGGTGGTAAAATCGAGACAAATGAGATGAGCAGGGCATGTGGCGCATATGGGGGAGGATAGAGGGGTGCACAGGGTGTTGGTGGGGAAGCCTGAGGGAAAGAAGCCATTGTGGAGACGAAGACGTAGATGGGAGGATAATATTAAGATGGATCTTCAGGAAGTTGGAGGGGGTCATGGGGACTGGATGGAGTTGGCGCAAAATAGGGACAGATGGCGGGCACTTGTGGGTACGGTGAGGAACTTTCGGGTTCCGTAAATGCGGGGAATTTCTTGACTAGCTGCAAAATTTACTGGTTAGCTTCTCAAGAAGGACTCTGCTGCATGGAGTAAGTAAGTAAGTTGTTACAAAGAAACTTAATCCTTTTAAATCTGGCCTTATTCCATTCTATTTCTTTTCCTCTTATCATTTTCTGAATACCCTTTCCCAGTTTTTCTGGATGTCTTACATTTTCCTCCTGTCTTGTCTGTCATACTTTGGAGGATATGTATCGTCTTCCTTTCTGTACACACTCCTGTCTGAGCTATGGAGTTAGTGATTTAACAGCTAAATTCTTTCCGTTTGTTTCCTGACATCTCTTTGCAGAAGCAGGACACAAATATTGTGTGACACATGGTTCCAAGTAACAGTTCACTTATAAATATGTAACATTTTGTTATTCTATCCATGATCTAGGTGATGTGACAATCCCATTGAATATTTGTGTCTTGGTATTTAAAAGATACTCAGAATTTACCTCAAAGAGGATGTTAGATGTTGTACAAAACTGTGTATGCAGTAACTGGACTGGACACCCTTGCTGTTCCTCACGATTGTCACAACTAGCACACATCTTCTTGGTAATGTAAATAAACCAGTTTGTTGGCTTTGCCCTTGTGCTTGTATACCGTAATCTTATTCAGTTGCGTTTGACAGTATCCACAGTACGGTAAGATATGTCCCATTTGTTAACTAAACGCCATGAAAGCATACAAGAGTATGCCTTTTTTCTAGACTTCAGAACTATATGGAGGTAGTTTAATTTTGCCACTTTACCCCTGAGACGGGTGCCTCTGGCATCCATTTGATAAGAAGCTGGGAAGTCCCCAAGTTGGTGTACTGGGAACTGAATCCTTGTCATTCACTGTATAGGCAGCAAGTGATCTGGCTTGTTCATTGTTGAAAGTAAAGAGTGTTTGGAGTGGAAAGTGATGAACAAGTGTTGAAAGTTTTGTGCACATGCTTTTGTTTTCTTATTTGCAAAGCCATTTAGCGATTTGGTCAAACCATTGTATCTTTAAGGGTGTTTTGTGCAGTAATAAGAAAATGTTAAACTGTAGTAAGTGAAATGCAACTGAAATGTCCGTGTGTAAGTTTCTTTAACATTCGGCTCTTACGTTAATAGTCATGTTTAGTGTAGAGGATACCACTAAGCTGACAGACATCACTTCTAACACATTTGCCAGGTTCAGGTTTTCATGAATGGTGATAAGCATTTTATGCCATTAGTAATAAAATTTCAAATGCAGTGAAATTAGACACAATAGTGGAAAGTATGTCTGTTGTAGCCTTGTGAACTAAAATCCCAGTAGGATGCAAACGTTGTTGTTAATGAATTATTTATGCATATTTCTGTTTATGTTTGTGTTCAGTGTATGTATAACACTTTGATAAGTTATTGCATTGCAGAATGGCTGAATGATTATAGAGTGAAGAATGAATGAAAACTGTACATATTTTAACCGTTATACTTACAAAATGTCTGTACATACCTGATTAAAAGGATTTTTAATATTCACATACTTGTTAAGTTTGTAATAATTATTTTTATAGATCAGTAGTCAAGTTGAAAACCTACTATTAAAAAACTTGTCTTCATTGTTCAGATTGCATATTTTAATTTAATATAAACTAATACCTGACAAATTTAATAATTATTGCGTAATTGGAAGGTTCGGGATATAATGCGCACTGGTGCTTGTTTTGTTCATGATGTTTTATAGAAAAAATAGTGCAGTATTACATAATTTTGAATGAGGAATATATTATGTTGTAAGACTTGTTGAAGTGTACTATTACATGTTTAAAACTTGTTCTGATTAAAATTTTAATGACATTTCTTAAACATTTTTTTATATATCAAAACCAGAAAACTTTCTTTCACATCTGCATACTCCAGCTGTTCCAATATGCATCAAGTAATATCCTGTGGACTGTTGCTAATTCAGGCACAGTGTTTAGTTTTACTGTATTCTTCCCAAAAAGCAGGTTTTCTGGTGATCAAATTGTTCACGATCATTAATGAAAATCTGTTCCTTCTTTATGTCACGTTTTCTGAAAAGGGCAGAGAGAGAATTACATCCCTGAATTGCCAAGTGGAAATAGTAAGATATGAATGAGTACATTTACTACAGTCACAGACTTCAGTCTTACTGTATTATCACTGCATTATAATGCTCTAACAGATGGACGCAAGTAGCATCGAAAGAGATGGGAGAAATGCACAAAATGTGAACATGACTGAAGCCAATTACAGTTCATTCCAATATTCACCTAAAGACCAAGGAAACGTTACAAGTGTAAAGGTTTGGTCTGCTTTGTTTCACTGCAGTTTACTTTCTTTGAACATGTAATTATATACAGAAAATGAAAACTACATCCAGGGGCTGGTATATACTTAATATACTGTAATATTATTTAACATATAGTTGGTGGCTGTCTGGTAGGGCAACTGATTCTCATTCAGAGTGTTTTATACCTCATTAGAGGGTGTATTTGTGGGGATTTTTGCACTCAGCATGAGACATTACTCTGACAAAACATAAAACTTAAGAATGGAAAGAAAAAAACAGTAACTGCTTTATACCAACCATCACTCTTTTTATCACCCAAGCACTGAAGAAAAGTCTCCTTGATGGGGACCCATCATAAATTACTTCTGTGCCCTTGCATACATGGGTAGGCATAAAAACAATATTGCACATTAAACTTTTCATGTATGCCCTTAGTGACTACTACTGCACGAATTGTAGTCAGGATATGAGAGTATAGCAGTCAGCCTTGCTAGTTCTCATTCCATCCATTCTGCAGAATTTACCTCAATTAAAAAATATGACTATTAAAAACGAGTAGTCTGCGTAAAACGGTTCCTGTTACATTCGAGAACAGGTACTTTTAAAAGTGCTGTCTTGTAGGATTAAAGTCTTGGGGGAAGATACGCCGTTTCAGTTGGCAAATAGCTATATTAGTCTTTACTGCTTGGCCGTGAACATGAAGGTTCATTATAACTGGTATTTTCTTTGTTCCTATTTATGTATGTACTGGAAACGGGTTGGGTGACATTTTCTGTTCCTATTTATGCACTCAAGTGGAACATGTAACTGATACTTATACCCTCTGCATCTTTAGCTGAACCCATGGCGGACCTACGTGATGTAAATAAACGCCACTAAATATTCTATTCTACGTTCAGCACAGGTTAAACCGCCGGACAGAAATGTCTCTCATGTGTGTTTATATAGCACGGAGCCTTAACCGTTTTTCCGCTGTTTTAAAGATGATTTGTAAAATCATGTTACTCTCTAAGTTGAATTACATGTGTATCAAAAATCGGAAACGAAGCTCAGTAAATCTATTTCAAGCCCTTGTTACTTCAAGTGCAAGGTAATATTTCATCCATTGGGTGTGCGACTAAAATTCAACCACCTTCAAGTTTAGAACGCACCCATTTATTTACGTACTGTGCGGCTTTGTGGTTTTCAAGATGGCAGGTGTGTTGCGTGTTAGTAAGCAGCTTGTCATGGTAAGCGTAAAAACATTTATGCATTATTTATTATATAGAGCGTTTGAGTAACATGGTATAAAATAATACGGTATTTTTATTTTTTCAACTTGATGTACATTATTTATACATTTTATGCAAATTTGGTAGGTTTGAATGTCGCTTACTGGGTGGAAGGTGGTTGTATCCTGACATGGCGAGAAGTATTCGGCCGCTACAATGGTAGGATAAGTATTATCTGTTACGAAAAATAGAAAAACTAGACATGTTCAGCGGTTATAAAGATGCCACTTCCTGCTATACGGACCAGTCTGTTTTTGACAATCGCAATCAGGCCTCGTTTCTACCAGGAGATGCCTCCAAACAAACATCAGGTCCTCCATGGGACTACTCTCAGCAGCCCTTCAGTGCGGTGCCTTGTTATGCGGGGGACCAGAACATGAATCATAGACATCCGACTGCCATCCACAATCCTCAAGTGGTGCCTCAGTTTGAGAATAACAATGTTGTTGCTCATTATAAAAGTATAAGTACAGGTAATAATAGTCACCAGTCTGTTGTTAGGCCTAGAGCAGTAATAAACTGCCAATCCAGTTGTAATGCATGTTATAGTCATTCTGTTGCTAGAGTTCCTCACTCCTGGAATCCACCCCCTGCAGAAAGTATACGATATATGACTGGTAATTCATCAGCTCCCTTGTCTGGAGATGAGATTTCAAGATTCGCACCTAATCTACCCACTTTTTCACAGCATGAGGACTGTTCCCATCGTTTATCAGGTGGCTTTGCAAGTCAGCTTACCAAACTTTCAAAGTTTTCAAAAGATCACTCTCCAAGTATTTTGCCCACAGTAGCACCAAAGAATGATGTTTTGTCACCCACAGAAGACTGTAGTGTCCTCAGACCTCAACACCACCCATCAAGAGTGGAGCGCATGCCAGAAAAGTACATTCCTCCCCTCTCAAGTGAAAGTGTCCCAGTGAAAAAGGACTCGTGTGTTACTTGCCGTGGTGTATGTACTAGGCCTAATTGTAAGTCATATCACCAGCAGACAATCAAATTTCCCAATCTTGAACCTATTCCCATCCAACAGTATGGAGTGCCAAGAGAAAATGTTGTGAGGTACAGTGGACAGGCAGCATCAACATTAAATACTGGAACTTCATCTTGCAACCAGTGGCATCAGTCAACAGGACTGTGGCTGCAAAATGGACATCCACCAGGGTTCTGGATGTCTGCACCAGAAGATATACATGGCATGGGAAATGCAGGAATAACAAATTTCTGGAGTGACAGGAACAGTTGTGAGATTTCTAGCCAGCAAGTTCCTCTGCCACAAAACTACCATGACGTGGCTTCAAACAAAACTACAGGTCAGGGTAGAATCCAGCCATTATTACAGCAACAGAAGGGAGGAGGAACTATACATGAGGGAGAAAGAAGTGACAGACTCCATCCAAATATGGCCCAAAGGTATCAAAAAGTTGCTGAAATGGCACAGAGATTTTCAGAAATGCCAGTAAGACAGAAAGGTCCAGAAGAAGTAGCTGTGTCACAGACATGTCAGGAGCTGTTGCCGCGAAGAAGCCAGCAACTTGAAGCAGTGGTAGAATGTGGAATACCGTATCGACAAGACATGGCATCTAGGCATCAGACACCAATGATGAAATCCCAGGTGGAGACTCAGAGTAGAAAAGATGATCAGGGTCGCTGTGAACCTACCAATATGATCACATCAGAATTATGCCATCAGGATGTTACCAGGTCACATATCAATTCAGATGGAATCAATTCAGGTTTAGCATTGCCAGATTTCCCTCCTACCTCTGTAGAAATGCGTACAGATCAAATGAATCAAGATATTTCAAGAAGGTTTCAATCAACCAACTTTTCTTCATACCTACCTCATGAGACTAAAGTTTCGTCCTCTTCCTCTTCAAACTACTCAGCAGTACTCGGGATTGCACAGCCACCATCACGGTTCAGCTCAAATCTAACCTATACTCAAAGTAAGATATCCAGAAGTAACAACTGTCGGAGATTGTTTTCAGAATCATGCCCAGAAGACGCTTACAACCCTTCCCATTCTGGTGATACAGTGAGAAATGGCTTTGTTTCAAACAGAACTGCAACAGCAAACACATTGGAAACTTCAGGTACATCACATCAACATATTCCTTACCATAACAAAGAAATTTCAAACACTGGAGTAAAATGTGCAGTACAAATTGGATCTCCTTCTAATCATTCATTACCACCAGACTCCATTATTAGGTATGGTAATATGAAGGACTCAAGGGAAGCCCCCACAATCATCACAAACAGTTCTTCTGTTGCTGCATCTCAGATGTCACCTCATCTGCAGTCATGTGGTAGGATGTCTTCTGACAGTGAGGCTTCATATCACAGTGGCAGTACAACAATGCAAGTTGTTGAGATGAACCCTTCTTGCAGCCTGGGGAGTTCTGCAGGACTTACTGTGGATCCCAAACTGTCATACATCAGCTCATCACAGAATAGACAAGATTCAGTGGTTGCAAGATCTCAGCATGTTCGTTACCAGAATGTGTTAGCAGGCACTATGTCAGAAGATGTGTCTGCGTGTAACATGTTTTGTGGAAATAATAGTTCCATGTTACACCCAGGTTTCTTTGATTTGGGCAAGAACCTCAGTAATACCCATATTTCAGGCACAAAAGCAGCAGTGATCAATCGGTCATTCAAAGAAAATTTCCATGTCACTCCACGAGACATTTATCCTCAAAGTAACATATCTGCATCAGCTGATGGTCTTAAACAGCATTTATTGCCGCAAGTGGATGATACAGGTGCTAGTCGCCCCATCAAAAAACGTAAACCACGAATCAAGAGTATGGTAAAACCTGACCATGTTGAATTAGTAGGGAAACATTTGCATCAGGAAAGTAGTAGTCAGCACAGGACATTGACTCCTATACTTGATGTGCGACAGTTTTTGGCCACCTGGGATGAGGAGACAGACGTTCTGTCACCAGCTCCTAAATTACCTGATGTTGTACTCAGTAATAGTTCCACAGAAAATCCATTGCTGGTACTGGATTGCAGACATCTTAATACTAATGGTGTGGCAACATTGTCTGCAGTGGACAGAAATTCATTATCAGATGGACATCAGACTGAAAATTTCATGCCTTTGTACCAGCAACAGCTGGCAAGTCCTTCAAAATCCAGCGGCACCAGTAGTGATGCTACAAAACATAATGGCCAGATATTGCAGGAGAGTTCTAATGACAATGTGGCACAACAACTAGGAGGATGTCCAAGTTTAATTCCAATTGATCCAGACAGAATGGAAAAATTTGGACCACCAAATAATTGTAACAAGTCATTGGCAGAAAACAGTATATTAGGAAAGAATAAGCCCCCTCTTTATCAGATACAAGAAAGTGAACCATCCACACTAAATGGTGGGAGTGAAAGCTGTGTCAGCAAATGTGATTCAGTTGGGAGTTTAGTGGAGGCATCAGGAAACTTAGTGAAAAGTAATATCCATAGCAGTCTTGATAATGTTTCCACAAAATCTACAGTTTCTGATAGTATTTATCTACATGAGTGTCGTACACCAGCTGAAAGCTTACCATCACGAACAAGTTCTTGCACTGATGATTGTGACAACTATTGTGAAAAAGAAAAAACATCAGGTACTGATTCACAACACAGTTTTGTGGTGCAAGATGAAAGTAGAACGAGAAGTGATAGTTGCCAGAATGTGCAGCAGAAATCAAAAAGTGAATCAAAAGATTGTGACTCTTCCGTTCCACCTCAAGAACTGCCATTATCTTGCAGTGAGATTCAGCATGTAATTCCCATTAGCACCCAGGAAAAGAGACAGGCTGATTGCCACCCCATTCAAGATAGTGGTATTAAAGAATCACAATCTCTGGTATGCAATAATGAGAGAGCTGTTCATACACTGAAGGCCCTGTGCATGTCTGTGATAGAATGCAGTACAAATGTCCAGCAAACATTTGAGAAGGGGGTATGTTCACCTAGAAAAACATCAGTTAGAAGATTTAATGAAGGTGAAGTTCAGGGTCTAGAAACAGAACTTTGTTGCAGTTTGAGTGATTATACAGCAGTTGAAAAGACATATGCTGAAAATGGCCACTCAGTTTTGGAATCTAAGCATATTACAGATGTACATAAATCAGAAAATACTTCTGCCAAAGATGAAACAATCCCTTCGTTAGAATCCACAGGAATTTCATGTTTATCAGATGAAATAAACACATCAGAGTCACAAATTTCAAGTAATGAAACAGAAAATAGTGAAAAAAAGAAGGTGTTGTGCCAACAGACTGAGAATGCCAGTGAAACAGAAGAAAGCGTGAAACACACATCAACTTGTGAAGAACTAGTGAAAGAAAAAGCATCTGCAGGAACCAACAACTCATGTACCACTGAGATCTCTCAATCAGAATTAGATAATTTAACAAGAACTGTTAAAACCAACGGGAAAGTTAGTAGTCCTGCTGTGAAATTGTTTAATGAGGCACAACCTTCAAGTACGATTAACATTAAAACTTTGACCAGGGACATGTCATTGGATGCTGATATTACTCTAGCAAGTAGACCTGTCAGCCCTAATGTGAGGGCAGAAAAATGTCCAAAAATCCATTTACCTCACAGTAGTACAGAGCAAGGCACAGCAACTTCCATTCCAGAGAAAGAACCAGTTATGACATATCAAGAAGAACTGCAATTAAGTGAAGAAGTTTTGAAGAGTTGTACGTCCGAACCAGTTGAACCTAGCATCAGTGGGGCAGAATTACATGATGTCAGTGTTTCGGTCACCAGCAACCCAGAGAAGAGCCCCTTGAATCTGTTATCATATTCAAGTGATACAGGAGATGACTTGGATATGTCTGTTACATCAAGTACACCAGCTACTCCTGTCGTTTTAGAAGAAGTGAATGAAGAATCAAGCACTGAAGAATTAGTTACAGTGTATGAAGACTCTGTTTTATCTGATTTGGAGAGTGAGCCCAGTGACTGCATTTCATTTTCAAGTTTACCCTGCATATCAAAGAAATCCATTCATGCAGATGCACAGTCAGACCATACATCAAGGATACTTGAAAGTTTAAATGGATCCCACACAGTGTCTGGAACTGTAGATGAGAGTTTTCTGCATCTTGTGGAAGAAAAATTTAATCCTGAAATCTTGAGTGATAACAGAGCTGAAGTGGCAAGAATATGTAGTTTGAAAATGTCAGATAAGGGAGATAATGAGAAATGTGTATTGATTTCTTCTAGTCAGACCAAGTCACTTAGAAGTAATGTGGAACCATTACCTTGTTCTGAAAACAGTTTTGATGTCCATCATAGTTCTGGTAAAGATACACAAACACAACCAGTGAAATCACCACTGTGTCCATTGTTAGAGGTGAATCATGTATCAGCTGCTAGGATTCAGGATGATAGTGCAACCTCTGATGTAGTGCCTTCCCAGACTGTGCTTAATATTGCAGTGCCAGATAGTAAGACCACAGAATGTGATGTAAGGTTGCATTCGGAATCTAAAGGGAAAAATTTCGCGGAGTTCGTACAAGCATTCCATAATTCCACAGTGGAAGCTAGCAACATTCTACATGGTCAAGAACCTGTAATTAATGTTTCAGCAGACAGATCTGCTTATTCAGACAGTGGAACCAAAGATGATTGCCCACTTTTTTCTGAACCTGTTGTAGATGAGAAACACAACAGTTGTACTTCTCTACTTTACGATACTCTAGCCATCAGAGAAGACAATAATCAGCAGAATGAAAATGGTATATCCATTGGTGAAATATCATCCCATATACTGTCAGACACCAATATAGTGTTGCATGAAGAAGTGGACTTGAAACTTCCAGAAAATAAAATGGATCTGTTGTCAAAGAAACAGATTTCACTGAATGCAAGTGTAAAAAACATACCCATATCAACACTTCCTTCTTTTAATGGAGGTCACAGTCTGGTAATGAATGAGGAAGGAAAGAGACAGCAAGAGGATCCTTCATTGTTGAATGACAGTTCTGTTGTGCTGACTTCATTGTCCTCAGACAGTTTAATGTTGGGCACAAGTGACCTTGCAGTTTCCAGTGACATGGAGGACACACTCAAAGTAAATGATGAGTTCCATTGTTCTGAAGTTTCAGCATGTGGTCGTCCTGAAATACTTTGTAGTTACAGTTCAAGACGATTGGTAACTGAGGAAATTGGTAATGATGCATCTAAAGTTCTTCTTTTACCAGAAGGAAGTACTGCTATTGAAAGACTGGAACTGTTAAAAGATTATGAAACTCTCAATAAGTCAGTTTTAGAAACTGCAGTAAGCTGTCCAGACAATTTGACAAGCTCAATGAAAGTGCTAGAGTCTAGTCACTGTTGTGATGAATCAGTAGGAGTAATTCAGCTACATCAGCATGAAACAGGTGTCAAGGAAAAATTAAATTCTGCAGCAGTTTGTGACAAAAATCCAGAATGTCTTTCTGTACCTCCAGAGTGCAGTGGTAGTTCCTCAAGTACAGACATAGTAATCAGAAATGAAAATATGTCCCAGACCCATATGAAAGACTTAAAAGGATTAGTATCACACAATGAAGATGACTGTAATTTGTTTAAGCAAATGAAACCTGCTGCCAGTCATGATGAAAACAAATCTGTAGTTCCACTTGTATCTGAAAGTCAAGACATACCCCCCGATTTTTCACTGCAGCAGCAAGAATTCCTTGATTTACATGGTGAAAACAAGTTATCCATACCAGCAGATGAAGAAAAAAATGAACTAAATTACAAAATGAATTCTGGTAACATCACTGCAGATCATCAGAGCTCAAATTTATTGTTTGTTGCTAGTGCTGAATTAACACCTGTCCAGGATAACATATTGATGGTGAATTCCCAAAAAACTACTGTATTAAAATCATCAACAGAGCTTGATAAAACACCAGATGAACTTGTAAGTGAAGTTGTGGCACATGACCATCCAGCACTTACGTGTGAGTCTCCAGGCACTAAAATACCTTGGAAAGATACAGTTGTGGCAGATGGTGAAGCATTATGCAATCTTGAACCCATTAATTTATCCATGAACACCAGTTTGAAATGGCAGGATGACTGCACTACAGAAGAGAATTTTATTGCAGGAAGCAACAGATCATTTGATGATGTTGGTTCACAGAGTGTGGAACGTTTGTGCAGAAACTTGTGTACTAACATTTCCCATAATGAGCAGAAGAATGCTGCAGACAGACGAGACAATGATATTGACTGTAGTGAAGGTGATTCCACAGCTGATAACGATGGAAGCATTTCCTGTGAGAGAGAGGATGTAGTCAGAAAACACTGTTTTGTCGATAGTCCTGATGCTGGCAATAATGCCATCCATGTCAGTACCACAGTGGCCACTCTGAACATTGAAAAACATGATGATCACAATGTAGCTGTTGGAGAAGATGGTGATAAGTATAGTACTGATGTGTGTATTGAAGATGTTGCTATCACTGCTGCTGCTGCTTCTGCTGAAGGTGGTGAGGATGATGTTGATACTGCTTATATTACCTCACCTACCAGGGAACCTGATACTGCTGGAAACATGGACAAGTACACTTGTAAAGACCAAAACAATATTTCATGTGTAAATGTTATTAGAAGTGTGACTGATCCTGATACTGTTGCTCTTACTATTACTACCAGTACCACCATCACCACTACTACAGCTGCCACTGACTCTGCCACCACTTCCGGCTCTTCCAACGTTGGCACCACTGCTGCTGCTGCTACAACAACAACAACAACAACTACTATTACTACTACTGCTAGCACCACAAGTACCACTGATTATGTCAGTACAGGTAATAACATGAATACTGCTGTTGCAGATGAAGTTTCTGTAAATACTGCTGCTTTCATTGCAGCTACTAGCACTGTTGCCACTGTTATTGCTGCTGCTGCTACTACTACTACTACTTTTGCTACTTATACTACTACTACTACTACTACTACTACTACTAGTACTGCTGTTGCTGCTGCTGCTGCTATTACTACTGATATTGCTACTACTCTTACTGGCTGTACTGATATTACCACCAGGGTTGCTGCTGTCACAACTGCAAATACTACAGCTGGTGATGGTAGTGGTAGTGACAAGGGCAGTGAAGTTACTAACACATTAGTGAGTTGTTCTACAGAAGAGGGTTTGCAGCATGAAACAGGCTCTCGGTGCAGTAATACTAGTCAGGTAGAAAACATGTCACAGGAAACAGAACAGAATGACACAAACAAGGAGCAGAGATACATTATTGGCATGGTCACATCAGGATCTCTCACTTCAGATGAAGAGAATACTGTCAAATTGCCTGTAAGCAGTAACACAACAGAAAATAAGGAATATTGCCCGCAAGAAGAAGTTGAGACCACTTTGAAACTGAAAATGGAACAGAATTCTAAACCATTAACTGAATATAATCATAATCAGTCACAAAAATTGATCACAATGTGCAGAATGTCAGCCAGTGTTGCTGATGTGTCACATGATTCAGATCACACCGAATATGGTGATACAAGAGGACAGGCTGGTAATGTTGATACTGTAGACAGCATGTCCCAGCAGCACTGTGGAACAGGCCAAGAGTTATGTAATCATTTTGAAATGGATACAACTACAACACACATGCAACCTTTGAAACTGCAGTGCAAATCTGCAGCAGAGCCAACTAAAGATGAGTTGAATAATTATACTTGTAAAGTGTGCGATGACTCAAGTGCTGTGTCTGTATGGGAAGAATGCCAGTCTGAGGAGGAAATACATAATAAGATTAGTAATTGTGCATTTGACATGTCCCATGACATACCTGTTCACCAGGATAAACACATTTGCCTAGAAGAACCAATTAAAGATGAAATATGTAATTCTGAAGTAAACATACCTGCAGAGACACCTGTACATCCAGAATGGAAATCTGCTGACACAGTTGTAAAAAATGAAGTTAATTGTGAAATAAATATCGTGTCAGGTAATACGTTCTTATCTCAAGAGTGCCATTCTCCACTGGACTTAAATAAGGAAGAAATTGTTGATTTCAAGATAAATACACCAGAAAATTTTTCCTCTACGTTGTTAACAGAGCAAGTCTCTTCAGAGGGATCAGACAGAAGTAAAATTACCACAGTTTTACATGAGTCTGCAGGTTCATCACCAACGGATGAACATCTGTCTTTGCAGGATGGTGGTGGTGGTCGTGGTGATGATGTTGAAGGTGATGATAATGATAATGAAGATGATGATAATGTAATGTCAGACAGTAGGCAAAGTTCACGAATAACTGAAAGGTCAGGTGTGGTACACAATAACACCAGTACTCCTTCAAGCACCCGGATGAATGTGGAACTAACTCAAACCAACATGAGTGGACAGAATTCACCTGACAGACAAGAGGTGGACCTTTCAGTTGATACAGATGATATGCCGCATCTTGAAGTCATTGACACAGAAGTTTCACCTCACAGTTCTGATTCACTAGAAATGCCATGCCTTGAGCTTATCACAGACCCTGTGGAGTCAGCGGGAAGTCATCGGGTGCAGTATCTGGGAGATACTTGTGCA
>JGI24703J35330_11748301_pt1 | contig 13467 bp, 10 predicted proteins | sample TergutNt197P1_FD_35330 | JGI IMG/M metagenome (IMG submission 35330) | reverse complement strand
GAGGGGGATTTTTTCAAAAATCCCCCTCCCCCAAGGTCTTAAATTTTTATTCGCTTAATATCCGCGCCTAACGCGCGTAATTTTTCTTCGAAACGTTCGTAGCCGCGGTCGAGGTGGCCTACGCCGCGCAGTTTTGTTTCGCCTTTGGCGCAAAGCCCCGCGATTACCAGAGCGGCGGCGGCGCGCAGGTCGGTCGCGGTTACTACCGCGCCGGTGTATATGCAGGAACCTTTTGTTACAGCCATGCGACCCTCGACTTTTATGTTCGCGCCCAGGCGTTTCATTTCGCTTACATAGCGGAAGCGTTGCTCGAAAACGTTTTCGGTAATTGTGCTTGTTCCGTAGGCCTTGCAAAGGAGTGCCGCCATTTGGGGTTGCAGGTCGGTTGGGAAACCGGGGTAGAACGCGGTTTTTATATCGCAGGCACGCAGGTTTTCGCAGCCGCGCACGTGAATCCAATCGTCGCCCTCGGTCACGGTGCATCCCATTTCCTTTAGCTTCGAAGTCAGTGATTCCATGTGTTTGGGAATGATGTTGTTAACGGTAACATCGCCGTCGGTGACTGCCGCCGCAAGCATGTATGTACCCGCCTCAATCGGGTCGGGCAGGACGGTGTAGTCGCCTCCGCCAAGGGCGGGAACACCGCGAATACGAAGCGTTGCCGTTCCCGCGCCGTAAATTTTCGCGCCGATTTTGTTCAAAAAGCTCGCGGCGTCAACGACATGCGGTTCTTTTGCGGCGTTTTCGATAAGCGTCGTGCCTTCGGCGAAAACCGCCGCCATCATTATATTAATCGTCGCGCCGACAGACGGGCAGTCCAAATAAATATTCGCGCCCGTCAACTTTTCTGCGTAAATTTTCACAATTCCGTGTTCCTGCTCGCACTCCGCGCCAAGCGCGCGAAAGCCTTTTAAATGGTAGTCAATCGGGCGCGAGCCAAGGTCACAACCGCCGGGAAGCGGGATTTCCGCCTTTTTGTATCGCCCCAAAAGCGCGCCCATAAAATAATACGACGCCCGCATGTTTTTCGCAAACTTTTCGTCCAAGGCGAAGCCCGTCATCCCTCGCGCGTCAACCTCTAGGGTCTGCGCGTCAATAAATTTGCACGTCGCGCCCATGGATTCCATTGCGGCAATCATGTTCGTAACGTCCTCGATTTGCGGCAAATTGTCGATAATACAAATGCCCTCGGACGCAATCGCCGCGGGCAAAATGGCAACGGCGGCGTTTTTCGCGCCGCTTATATTAACCCTGCCGGACAGGGCTTTTTGACCTTTAATGACAATATATTCCATGCTCTTCCCCCCGGGGAAAAATTATTAAGACAAGTATAACATTTCTTAATAAAAATTTAAAGAGTTTTTTGGCGGTTTAAAGAATTGAGTAAATTTGAAAAAAAAGAGTCGGCGAGTGACACTCGCCGACTCTTTTTTTGCGGGATGGGACACTAGTAAACTGCTCCCGGCTTCGAGGGAATGCGCCGACTCCGACACATGTCCCCGGTGTCCAATGCGCGCTTGGCGCGCTTTTTTGTGGGCCGGGAAATTGCTCCCGGCTTCGAGGGAATGCGCCGACTCCGACACATGTCCCCGGTGCCCAATGCGCGCTTGGCGCGCTTTTTTGCCTTTTCTCCCACTTATTGATATAATCCAAAAAATACTCAAAAAAAAATCCCAAAGAGGGGGCTTTACAGTGAAAAAAACAACGGAAAAACCCTTAACACGTGAACAAATCAAAGAGAGGATAAAAGAGCATTTGCGCAAGGAATACCGCAAAACCATCGCAACCGCGTCGAACGGGCAAATCTACAACGCCCTTTCGATGACAATCAAGGATTTCGTCGCCGACAACTGGCTTGCGACACACGAACATTTTGAAAAGGCCGATGTTAAAACGGTGTACTATTTGTCCATGGAATTCCTTATGGGACGGTTTATGGGCAACGCGATTTTGAATTTGTCGCTTGAGGAAAATATTAAAGGTGCGCTGGACGAGCTTGGCGTTGATATGAACATGGCGGAAGAGTCCGAACCCGACCCCGGCCTCGGAAACGGCGGCCTCGGGCGGCTTGCGGCATGTTTCTTGGACTCGCTTTCAACGCTGGGGTACCCTGCATACGGTTGCGGAATTCGCTATCACTTTGGCATTTTCGAACAGCATATCCAAGACGGATACCAAGTCGAAAAGCCCGACGATTGGCTTCGCAACGGCGACCCCTGGAGCATCCGCCGCGACGAGTACGCAAAAGAGATAAAATTCGGCGGACGCGTTGTTGCAACGCGACGAGATGACGGCGAATATCACTTTACGCTCGAGGATTATCAAGGCGTAATGGCGATTCCGTACGATTATCCCGTTGTGGGTTACAATACAAAAATCGTGAACACTTTGCGTTTATGGGACGCAGAGCCGATTAATCGCTTCAATTTGCAAACATTTAATCAAGGTCAATATGAACTTGCCGTTGAAGAGCAAAATCTCGCACGCAAGCTGTCAAGCGTCCTGTACCCCGCCGACGACCACGTTTCCGGCAAGGAACTGCGTCTGCGCCAACAATATTTTTTCATATCAGCAACGATACAACGCGTTGTCGAGCAGTTCAAAGAGCGTCACGGCGAGAAAGAACTCCCGAAACTTTCGAATTACGTGCAATTTCAGCTAAATGACACTCATCCCGCCCTTGCTGTTGCGGAGCTTATGCGCGTGTTGCTCGACGAAAACTTCCTGCCATGGGACAAAGCGTGGGAAATCACCCGCGCGACCTGTGCCTACACGAATCACACGCTTATGAGCGAGGCGTTGGAGAAATGGCCGGTGGAAATTTTCAGCCGCCTCTTGCCTCGCATATATATGATAGTCGAGGAGATAAACCGCCGTTTCTGCGCGAATCTCGTCGAATGGTACGGCAACGACCCCGAGCGCATCCGCAAAATGGCGGTTTGCGCCGACGGGCAGGTTCGCATGGCGCATCTCGCAATCGTCGGAAGCCACAGCGTCAACGGTGTCGCCGCGATTCACTCCAACATTTTAAAAGAAATCGAACTGCGCGATTTTTATGAAATTTATCCAGAAAAATTCAACAACAAAACGAACGGCATAACGCCGCGCCGCTGGATTGCAAAATGCAACCCGCTTTTGTCACAACTTGTCACAAAAACCATTGGCAACGACGGATGGATTTCAGATTTGTCGCAACTCACAAAACTAAAGCCTCTCGCCGGCGACGCCGCTTTTCAGGAAAATTTCATGCGCGTAAAACGCGAAAATAAGGTTCAGCTTTCGAATTATTTCCGCAGCGAATACGGCATAGGCGTTGACCCCGACTCGATTTTCGACATACAGGTCAAACGCCTGCACGAGTACAAGCGGCAACTTATGTGCATTTTCCAAGTAATCGACCTGTACAACACAATAAAAATGAACCCAAGCATTGATATTTGGCCGCGCACCTTCATGTTTTCGGCAAAAGCGGCGGCAAGCTATCACCGCGCAAAATTGATTATCAAGCTGATAAATTCCGTCGCCGAAGTCGTGAACAACGACCCCGCCGTTGACGGCCGCTTGAAAGTCCTTTTCCTGCCGAATTACCGCGTATCTTTGGCAGAAAAACTCGTTCCCGCCGCCGATGTTTCCGAGCAAATTTCAACCGCGGGCAAAGAAGCAAGCGGAACCGGCAACATGAAATTCATGCTCAACGGCGCAGTGACAATCGGCACCCTCGACGGAGCCAACGTCGAAATGCTTGAAGAAGTCGGCAGCGAAAACATTTTCATTTTCGGCATGACCGCCGAGGAAGTCCACGCACTAACCGTTTCCGGCAACTATTCGCCATGGAATTTATACAATATGGACTACGACATCCGAAACATTTTAACCACCCTAATCAACGGCACCCTCGACCGCAACCACGACCTGTTCCGCGAAATCTACGACGCAATGCTCAACGGCTACGGAGGCGCGCGCCCCGACGAATACTACGTATTACAGGACTTTGCCGCCTACAAAAAAGCCCAAGCCGCCGTAGATGTCGCCTATAAAAACCCCGCGCGTTGGGCAAAAATGGCGATAATGAACACCGCCAGCTCCGGCAAATTCTCCAGTGACCGCACAATTAAGGAGTACGCGGACGATATTTGGAAACTTAAACCGATAGTGTTGGGATGAGCTTAGGGCGTGTGTGCGTGAAAATTTATGAGAAAGTGTGAACTTGCATGAACAAAAGTTTGCCGAAAAGGGTGGCGTATACGATACTTTCGCTGGCGGTCGCGGTGGCGGTTCTGGCTGTCTTGTTTGTGCTTGTTATAATGCCGTGGGCGCGGGAGTTTCAGCCGTTGCAAGACATCTTGCCCGGTACGACTTTCGTTGATTTTCATACGCATTTTTCGCTAAACCCGAACGTGCCGCAGATTATTTTTGACGGGCAGAGAGTGCGGGATATTGAACCGCCGCTTGTTGAGGATGGGCGCGTTTATTTGCGGGCATCGTTTTTGCGCGACGAGGTTGACCCGTTTGTTTTTTGGGACGCGCTTGCGGGCGTTTTGTTTGTGTCGACGCGATATGAAATGCTTGAATTTTCGCCGGCGGATGACTATGTTTTGATAAACGGGTCGCAGGTGTGGCTTGATGAGTCAATCGTTGCGCGGGAAGGCGATATTTTTATGCCCGCCGAGCTTGTTGCGATGATTTATCCGCTGATTATTGAGTTTCGCGAGGCATATAATATGGTAGTGATTACGTCGCGGTTTGAGTCGCAAACGCGCGCGACGGTTTCTGCAAGCCGCGCAAATGTGCGGTATTGGCCGGCGGACCGCGCCCCGATTACCGCACAGCTCGAGCGCGGTGACGGGCTGATTATTTTCGAAAGCGATGAAGATGTCGGCAACTTTGTTCGTGTCCGCACCTCGGACGGGCTTTTGGGCTATGTTTTGGCGACGCAACTCGAGGGACTTGTGACGGAAATTCCCGACGAACATTTCGGAAACCGCGTCACATTGTTGGACGATTTTGTTGACAATACCGAGCATTTTCCGCAAATTTGGTCCGGCGGCGAGGTTGGGGTTAATCTTGTTTGGGAAGATATTCAGAGCTTCGACTCAAATCACGCCGGGATGCAAACGCCGCTTGACCCGAGTTTGACGGCGGTTTCGCCGGTTTGGTTTCGAATCAGCCCGTGCGGTTCGTATTTAACGTCGCTTGCAAGCCGCGAATACGTTGATTGGGCGCACGAACAGGACGTTTATGTATGGCCGCTTGTTTTCGATGTTTGGTACGACCGAAGCGCGGAGTTTTTGACAAATCGCAACGCGCGGCGTTATGCGATAAATCAGCTTGTCGCCGCCGTTGATACGTATAATCTTGACGGGATTAACATTGATTTTGAGCATCTCACGGCGGCGGAAGGGCCGTATAAAATCCAGTTCCTGCGCGAGCTTCAAATTCCCATGCGCGAGCGCGGCGTTGTGCTTTCGGCGGCGGTGAAATTTCCGCTTCCCGCAACCGCGTTTTATCGGCGCGATTTAATCGCCATGACCGTGGATTTCGTTATGTTTATGGCGTACGACGAGCATTGGGCGACGTCGCCCGTTGCGGGGCCGAACGCGTCGCTTCCTTGGGTGCGGCGCGGCGTGGACAATATGCTTCGCGAGGTGCCGAATTATCGACTGATTTTGGGCTTGCCGTTTTATAATCGCGTGTGGCGCGAGGTCGTTGGAACCGGTGAAATTTCACAACGCGCGTTGGGGACAAACTCGACACGCGCGTTTTTCGAAGAGCGCGGCGTGACTTGGATATGGGATTCGGAAATTGGCTCGTATTTCGGCGAGGTCGCGGCATTCGAGGACGGCGAAACCGTAATTTACCGCGTGTGGCTTGAAGACGCGCGCTCGATTCAGGAAAAAATGCACGTGTTTTCCGGCAATAATTTGGCGGGCGTCGCCGCTTGGCAGCGGGTTTTGGCGATTGATGAATTTTGGGATGTTATTGCACCGTATTTTTAGAAGGTGTGTTCATAGCACGGAATGCCGAATTGGCGCGGCAAAAATTTGACCGCCAAGTCGGAGTTTCGTGCTATGAACATACCTTCTTATTGAGGCGATTTTGTGGGTCGTGAATCGGTTGATGTGAAAATTAGAAATTTGACTATTTTGGTGGTTCTGCTTCCGCTATTGGCGGCGGCGCCTGTTTTTTTGTTGATGTTTTTTTTGCCGAAATTTGTTTGGGCCGGGGTTGTGGGTGGACTTTTTTTGGCAGGAATCGGAATTTTTTTTGTGCGGGACGGTATTGTGAAGTTGGCGGACGAAATGAAGGGCGAAATTGAGCAAGCCGAACTTGCGCACGACCAGCTTTCGCAAATGCAAAAAAACCTGTTCCGCGATATTGACACGCTTTCGAAAAACGGTACCGCAATTGATGCCGCTAAGTATTCCGACGAATTTGGCGAAGTTGTGCAGAAAATTAACGCGATAATTTCATCGCAGGCGAATATTGACGCCGCCGTTGTCATGTCTCTGAAAAATCTTGAATCGGGAGATTTAAAAATAAGCCCCGTTCTCGGGCGCACCGAAATCGGTGCCGCAACGGATGATTTGCGCAAAAAAATTGAGAATATACATCGGGAACACCAAAGCGCGCTTGCATCAGCCGAAACCGCGAAAAAAGACGCGGAAATCGCACGAATCGAAGTCGCCACGGCACGGCGAGAGACCGCCATCGCCCGCGAAGATGCCACAATCGCGCGTCGCGAGGCTTCTACCGCAAATACGGACGCCGCGAACGCGCGCCGCGAGGCCGCCGCCGCCGAACGCCGCGCCGAACGTTTTCGCCCCGCAGGGGTCGCGGGGGCTACGAAACCGATGCCCGCACGCACCACTTATTCGCCGCTTTCCCCGCCCGCCGCATCGGCACGCGACGACATCCGCTCCACCCGCCGTTTCTCAACCCCGGGCGCAACCGTACCCTCGTTAAAATCCACAAAAATAGTTGCCCCTTCCGGCGCGCATGAGTACGACCGGAAGGATTATGGTAAATATTAGTGTCCCATCCCGCTTGGCAAAAAAGTTACGCCCGTACAATCGGTGGTGTTAGTGTCACTAACATCATCGATTTTTTTTAATCCCCTTGATGTGAATTTATCTGCGTTTCAGGCATGTGATTCGTCAACGAAACGCGGGGTTTGCAGTTTTTGGAATGATGTGTTAAAATTTGGAGGAAATAAAAAAACCGCAATGGCTGTAAGGTGTCTCACCACCTTACAGCGGCAGTAGGGACGAAACCCCATCACCTACGTACCAAGGCAAACGCCTATCATTACGGCAACCTCAAGCATACCACATTTATCCTCTTTCATCCACGCCCGTTTTTTTGGCTGGACTTTTATGTGTGTTGCTTTGTTTCTGTGTGGTAGAAACGGGGTCTTTAGCTTGGATTTAAATTTCCGGCTCGTGGGTGGTAGCAGAGATTTTATCTGCCGTCCCCGCGGGCTTTTTTAGTTCGGCATGGGTGGTGGTTTTTCCACCCCCATGCATTTTTTTAATCGATAAATTATCTAATCACCGGCCAAAACGAGCCGCAAAACAAAAACTGAGTCGGCAAGCGTCACTCGCCGACTCAGGAACTGTCCGGAAATAACTTGACTGTTTGGGCTTGTCTTTTTGCCGCACTGCTTCGTCGCAAAAAACCTTGCGACACTCTAGGTCGCGGCGGTTTTTGCTCCTCGCATTGCGACAAAAATCCTGCGCCCAAACAGTCAAGTTATTTCCGGACAGTTCCTCAGTTAAAGCCGCCGCGCGGCGCGGAATATGTAAAGCCTCCGGTGGAGGCTTTTGTTCTTATTCCTTTCCTTTTTCGGTTTCGCCTAAGGTTTTTTTGATTGAACCTTTGAGCATTTTTAATTTTTGTGCGTCCGATATGTCCTCTGCATCAATGATTTCGAGTTGCAGATTGAAAATAGCCTCGCAATCGATTTGCGTCATAACCTCACCTCTTTTTTGTTTTTTTGCGTTCTTTGCGCCGTCCTTGATACGACGTGACGGCGGCGGTACACTCGGAGCGCGGGAAGGGAAACAAGCAGAAAGCCCACGCATTTTCAAGTTAGCCATCCGACAACCGCGCCTTTCGGCGCGAATCGTTTACGCTGTAATTTTACATATTTATAACACATCAACGAGAAGCGCGATAGTCTGACTTGGGGGTGTAGGTTCTGCGATAATGTCTCAATTGAAGCGAAAAATAAACCCGCGCAAAATGTGGGGAAACGGTCTGCGCCTAAGCGGCTATTTTGCTACGTTTATTACCTGTAGCCCTTGTCGCTGTGCATATCTCACCGTATGCCCTGTTCCGCTAATATCCTTGACTAGCGCACAAATACAAAAAACCGAGTTATCCACCATATACTGATTACGCTCCTTCATGCAGTCGGACGTATATTCTTCCGATACATAGTAAATCTCGTCAGCTTCGTTTAATAATGAGCGGTATAGCTGTTTTTGTTTGCCCGTCCATTTTTCATCTTGGTTTCGGCATGGCAAGGCAAAATTTAAGCGAATGTCAACACCTTGCTCTTTTTTGCTGATTATCAATGAGGCCGCTATTTGGTCGAAGCCCAACGCACCCCCAGACAGAAAAACCGTTACTCCTTGCTGGATAAGTCGGTCTATTTCTTCATGCAGTCGTTTTATGATTCGCTCAATCTTTTTATGTGAAAGAATCCTATGTCCTGTGAAACACGCCGTTTTATCCTTGTTTGCTCTCATGCGGCTTTCTCCCCTTTCAATACATAGGCAATATTGCCTATCACTACCCACCTTAATTATAGGCAATAATGTTTATATGTCAATGGTGCCGAGGAGAATATTTTATGATTTCGTATGAGCCATTGTGGAGGACGATGGAAGAAAAGAAGGCTTCAACATATACCTTGCAAGTCAAAGGCGGTATAAGCAGTTCAACAATCCGCAGAATGAAAGCTAATGAATCAGTATCAACCAATACACTTGATGCTCTTTGTAAAATCCTTGGCTGTAAACTGCACGATGTGGCTGAATACTTGCCTGATGTTGAAGATGATGACAGTGTTATCCTGCATGATGCGTAGTTGCGTATACACGCATAGCATAATTCGCACAGTCTTTACAGCGGCGAGAATCTGCTCGCCTTGTTTGCTATACCCAAAAGCTCTTCCTCATACAAAAAAAGCGACGACGGATTTCTCCATACGTCGCTTCATTGTAATAATCCCCTGCTCTGTTTTTGTTTTCTCCGTCCTCTTTGTCCCGCTATGCGTCCAATGCTTCATGCAAATTCGCTTCGTATCGGGCGGCGGTTTGCTTTGCGGCTTGCCCTTGTTGTGGTTGCAGTGTGGAAACGTCCACCGTTGGCATGTTTTCCGCAAACCAACTTGGTATGGCGGCGGCAAGGACGGCTAACATTTCATTTTCACTCATGCCCTCCGCCCAGCCACATTCCTGCGGCAACGCACGAAGCCAACCAACTCGTGCTTCGTGGTCGGCAGCGTCCCATGCCTCATTGTAGATGGAAATAAATTCAGCAGCTCTTGCGTTCTCGGCGGGAGTGGAGCGCATAGTCCAACCACCTGTCGTTAATTCTGCAATTACATTGCCGCTTGAGTCTTTGAACTCGTACAGCAATCTTTGTTGCCCATGATTTGAACTGGCGGAAAAGGGTACATCCCCAAACATTAACTTCCAAACCATTTCTTCGTATGAAAACTCATTCCATGTCCTCGCCCTGTTCATTATAGTAGACATCGCACTTGGAAGCGCATTGTTTATAATTCCTTCCCTGTCTGGGGAAACCACGGATATAAAGCTACGTTCCAAAACACGAATTTCGCTGTTTGGGTCTTGGCTTCGACGCCTTCCCGCAGCATGGTCGCGCTTTGCTATTTCTGCAATCCTTTGCTCAAATTCCTCGTCGCTCATTTTCGGTTCGCTTCGGGAAAGTATGAAGGCAGGCAAGTTGACGCGGGGCTGTACTGTGCGGTTTGCGCCCGTGCCAAGTCCAACAGATGAAACACCATTTATTAACATAAAAACCTCCTGCTATTTTTTTTCGTACTTACCATGTGCATCGGCATATTTTCTCGTTTGTATTAGGGACGCACTTCGATTTGCAATCAATTCGTATATGTGTATTCGATTGTAAGGCTTACGTTGCCGAACTGTCGGGAATCCGGGAACAAAGAATTGTTTCTCCCGTACCAGCTAACTGTCCATGTGGCATTTGCTAAATGGTTCCAAAAATCAAGCATATGACCACCCATCGGAGCGTTTTGTTGCCCTTCCCACGCTATGTCCATAGTGTGGTTGGGACGCGAAGAGCTTGTTACAAATAAGCTCGACGGCGTGATAGCACCACTTGCGCTTCCTACGTTTACGGAAACTCTCGTTACTCTTGCGCCTGCGGGTAGATTAGTCGCATTTACAGATAATATGGTAGCGGACAAAGAAAACGGCTATCCTTCGCAAAGTAACGCGAAAGACAGCCGCTTTTTATTTGAATCGGTGAAGCTATCTACTTCGTTCGTTCGTCCGTTCGTTCGAGACGATTGTGTTCACATCGGTATTACTCGTAATCTGGCATTTGCAGTGCCGCGCCTGTCGTAACGTCAATTTGCAGTGCCGCGCCTGTCGTAACGTCAATTTGCAGTGCCGCGCCTGTCGTAACGCTAGGCGCGCCGTCATTGACGTCAAGAGACAGAGACGATTCAAGCGATTGTGTTCCCGCCGGTGCTATCACCGCGTGTGTAACACCAAATATGATACGACCTCTGCTGTCCGGACCGATTTCTCCCGTATGCACAGTGATTGTTCCGGGCAAACTGGCGGCGTAACCGTGCCATTGACCCCCAACAAATCTCGCAGACGCGCTCAATCGAATATCATGGGTTTCGGTGGTGAAAATTGGTGTAGTTGTGGGCGAGGTAAATCGCGGCACAGCCACCCAGCGTGATGTGTCCGGATTCCGTATATTGTACACAACGCTTCTGTTAACGCCCGCAACGCTAACGGTTCGCTGCAGATGAGCCGGGTTGAGCCTGCGAGTGCTTGCAATAATAGGAACTATCCGCGTTCCTACCATGCCCGGCGGCATTAACGGTGCGCGCGTCAGCGGGACTATAACTTGATTCATGCTTCGCGTTCTTCTGCCGGTTGCTGCCGTGCGAAGAAGTATTGTCGTTTCGCCTGTAATATATTGAGAGACATTAAGCGGCACCGCGCGGTTTCTTGCATCAAGCTCGAACCCGGTGTCTCCTGGTCTGCGCCATGTCTCGCCACCGTCAACCGAATATTCATCACCTATTCTGACCCTGAGAGTTTCCGGTGCGTAAGCTATCCGGACGCTCAATGCCCTTCGGAATTGTGCGGGGCGAACGCGAAACGGTCTGCCTGCGGGGGTGAAATTCGCGGCTTCGCCGCTTGTCCCCGTCGGCGCGGAAGCAACGCTGCGAAAAAAGTGTGTTGAGCGTTCGCCCGTGGGCAAAATCTCGATGCTGAATCCTTGCGGCAATGTCTCCCATTGAGGGCTTGTCGGTATGCGCCCTCTGTCGTCACCCTCTACGCGTTCGTACAAAAGACCGGGCGCGGCGGGCGGTCTTGCGGCGGTATTGTCCCTTGCGGGTCTTGCGCGAAGCGTCCATGTGTCCGCGCCGTACCATGGGCGAAGCCGCTCGGCATTGGCTCGCGGGCGACGGTTTATTGTCGGAAAAACGATTTGCGTTGCTTCATTTCCGCGAGCTTCGCGGACTGTGAGCGTCAGTTCCCGATTAAGCAAGTGGCTGATTGAACCGCCGTTTCCGGGCTGTTGCGCCGCGCGACGATTCCAGCTTCGCCCGTTCGCACTAAATTCCGCCGCCGCAAAGGGCAGTCCGTGGATTGTTTCCGTTGTGAGGTTTATAAATACATTAGCGTTGTTTGTGGCGTGTACGATTATGTCTCCCAGACCGCCGCCGCATACACAGGGGAATCTCTCGCAATCAAGGCAACACGCACAATTTGCTTCGGAATTATTGCACCCCGAACAAAGCCCGGATGCCGCTCGCAAATTCAAAAATGTTTCGCCTGTTCCGCCGCCGAGTACCCGCACGGGGACGTAGCTATCGGAAGATGTACCGTCGCCTAAGTTGCCTGATTCACCAATCCCCCAAGCCCATACCGCGCCATTTCCGTCAATGGCTATCGTATGCCCGCCTCCCGCCGAAATTGCTTCCACGTTGCGGATGTTAAGTGTTTGCACGGGGACGTTTATTCCCGTCGAACTTGATGTGCCATTGCCCAGTTGACCAGCAATATTGCATCCCCACGCCCAAACCCTGTCGTTATCGACAATGGCTACGGTATTCTGACCATTTGCGGCTATTGCAGTTACGCCACTGAGCCCTTGTACTTGCACAGCATCCCAGCTATTAGTAAATGTGCCGTTGCCCAGTTGGCCTCTATAATTATTTCCCCAAGTCCAAACCGTGCCGTCCTCTCGAAGGGCTGCATAATGGAACTCTCCCGCCGCAATTGACGTTATGTTGCCGGTAAGACCTTCTACCATTTCGGTGTTAGAACGCACTTCCCAAACTCTGCTGTTGCTGTCAAGAACCACAAGGTGGGAACCCATCGCAATTGCGGTTGCCCCACCATAAAACCCCGGCACTTGCTCGGCGAACCAACCAAGACTCCACTCCCAAACCGTGCCGTCATCTCTAAGGGCGACACTTTGACCTGAACCTGCCGCGATTGCTACTATATTGCCGTCGAGACCTTGCACTTGCACGGGAGTGTGATTTACTCCCTCCCCCCACTCCAAAACCGTACCATCCTCTTGAAGTGCCAAAGTATGCATGTTACCCGCCGCAACCGCCACTATGTTTTCCAGAAACCCATTGTTGTCGACACCGCGTACTTGCACCGGGGTGTGGCGTCCGGTTGTAGTGCCGTCGCCTAATTGACCGTCCCTGTTATCTCCCCAAGCCCAAACAGTGCCGTCATATCTGAGAGCTACAGTATGGTCTCCACCCGCTGAAATCATCGGCTCGGTGGTAAAGCTGCTTGTAGGCTCAATGACGCCTACTGCGCCTGTCTCCTGCGCAAACGCCATCGGCATCATGCTAAAAATCAGCACAAACACCAAAAGCACCGCCGCCATTCGTTTCGGATTCTTCATTTTGTCCCCTCTTTCTGTTTGATTTTTTATGTTGCTTGTTGCATGTTGCTTTTGGTTTAACTTGGAAAAAATTTTTCTACCCTGTGAGCCAACTATAAAAACCTGTACCTTTTTATAGCGACCGCTCGTGGGGAGAATATCACGCAAAAAGTTGGAAGTCAATACCTTTTTTTCCATTTTTCGCATTTTGTTGACAAGCCACGACAACCAAAGGGCAATTTTAGACCGCTATAAAAAGGTACACCTTTTTATAGCGACCGCTATTTTTGTCCGCCGCGGAATTCCCGCAAACGGTTG
>JGI24703J35330_11748302_pt1 | contig 13484 bp, 14 predicted proteins | sample TergutNt197P1_FD_35330 | JGI IMG/M metagenome (IMG submission 35330) | reverse complement strand
TCAGAGGCGTTTATTACGCAGGGACGGGGCTACCGTTTGTCGTACAGGGACGCTTGCAAGAGACGGCGTTAGAAGGTGTTGCCTCGTAACTCGTGCACAGTATATTCGAACAAAGGTGCGGGTGTCAAGTTTTTTTGTTCGGCGCATTCAACAAAGTTGTTTCAATAATTTTGTGGACCGGTGATTATTTTTGCTCTGCGTTTCCGCCAATAATCTTTACGCCACTGGCGGATTCGACGGTTTTTGTGGCAAGTTCGCGAAGTTCGGAATAGGCTTTATCCAGCTTATTTTGCAGTGAAGTGTTTGTTTTGCCGGCGGCATCAAGCTCTTTTTCCAAGTATGCAATTCGGTCGTCTCTACGCGCCAAAGAGTTTTGATAATCCTTGTCTGCCAGTGTAGTTTTGAATTCGTACTTGCGGGCAAGCTCGGCACAAGCCGCCTCGGTAGCGGTATTCTTTTCGGACTCAATTAAAGATGGGATGTTTTCAACCTTTATTTCCAACGTTTTTATATGTTCGGTTTTCGCTTGTGCTTCCTCGAGCATGGTTGCCGCAAGCTCTTCCTTTTTCGCAAGCTCTGATTCGCGGGCGGATTTTTCATCATCCCATGCAAAGGCTTCTTTTTCACGCTCGCGTTTGAGATTGTACTGAAACTCTTCGGCTTCACGAGTACGCTCGATTTTCAACTTTTTGGTTAACGTATCGTATTCTTCTTGAAGTTCAGACTTCTTTTGGATATATTCTGCCCTCAGGTTGTCGAGTGATTGTGAGGCATTTTCGATTTTTGCGGCATTTTCTGAATCAATTTGCTCCTGCCGTTCACGCCCGGATTCAATCACGAGTGCCAGTTTCTGCAATTCTGATGACACACCATAAAGCTCTTGCAATCGGGCTTCCTCTGTACGGATTGCCGATTGCAAGTCTTTGAACTTGTTGACAAGCTCCGCCGAAAAAATATTTTGCTCCACAGACGCTTTGGCAGATTCAACAGCTTTTTTCTCCACTTTTTCTTTCTCCATTTTCACAGGGTTTAGTTTGCCGCTTTCAGCTGCCTTTGCGCGAGAAAGCGCGCTATTTAACGCCTCAAGCATCTCTGCCTTCGTGTTTTTCATTGTGATTTCTTGTTCCAATTTTATCATCCTTTCTTGTTTGGACTTGTTTGGAATTTTGCAAATTTTTTGCACTGCCGGACTCCACGGTTGGCAAGCGTGATATTGTTCCTCCTGAATATTGGGCAACACGCCCTAGGTCAATGAACCCGAAAATCCCGCAATCGAACTTGCACCCCTGCGACATTGTTCCAAACATTCGTTTCAATATGAAACAATGCGTCAAGAGTAATGCCGCCGGTTTTATTTGCGCCTGCGGCGGCGTAGATTTCGGCGTATTTTTCGTTCAGACCGAAAGCGATGCCCTTCAAACGCTTGCCATTGTTACATACGAAAGTGAAAATCAGCGTTTTTTTCTCGTTTATGATGCGCACGGATTGCGCGTACAGGCCGCGGGCGACGAAAAGCGGCTCGCGGTTGGCGCGGCCAAAGGGCGCGAGGCGCGCAAATTCGTCGGAAAGCTCGAGGGTGATTTCGTCGGGTAAAATTTCGCCGTCATACAAAAATTTTTGCCGAAAATCCTCATCCCCCAGCTCACATTCGTCGTTCAACACGTGGCGCAAAATTTCAATATTTTCCTCCGCCAAAGTCAAACCCGCCGCCATTGCGTGACCGCCGAAGCGGTGAAAAAGATGCCGATGCCGATGCAATGCTTCAAAAATATTGTACCCTTCGACGGAGCGCGCCGAGCCTTTGAACATCGAGTTGCCCTTTGTAAGCAAAATCGTCGGGCGGCACGTCGCGTCGCGAATTCGCCCCGCCACTATGCCCGCGACACTTTCGTGGGCAAGGGGGTCGGTTAGGATTATGACGGACTCTTCCCTGATTCCTTCGATGCCTTCGACGCCTTCCTTGGCTCCCTCATTTACGGTTTTTATTGCGCGGTCAAAGCATTCCGCTGTTAAATTTTTTCGCGCGTCGTTCAGCGCGGTTAAATTCATTGCCAGTTTCATGCGGTTTTCGGTGTCTTCGGCGGGGGTCAGCAGTAATTTTACAGCCAATTCCGCGCTGTCCAGTCGGCCCGTTGCGTTCAGGCAGGGGCCGAGGATAAATCCTACTGCGAACGTGTCTATCGGTTTTTGTAAATATCCGCGCACGGTTATTAAGCTGCCGATGCCCGGATTTATCAGCTTGTTCGCGTTAAGTGCGGCCAGGCCGGCGGTTACCAAAATGCGATTTTCATCCACGAGGTCAACAATATCGCAAAGCGTCGCAATCGCCGCAAGGGCAAGAGCTTCATCACGCAAACCGAACTCGGTATCGGCAGGGCTCGTCGCGTCGGATACGCGCTCTCGGTGAAACGAAGCGAATGCATCTGCAAACAAAAATACAAGCCCTGCCGCGCACATTTCCTTGAACGGAAATTCGCAGTCCGCTTGTTTCGGGTTGATAATCGCGGCGGCGTCGGGCAAAATGTCGGCAGGTTTTTTGTCTGCGGCTTCGAGGGAATGTGATGGCTCGTTGGGCGGGTTGTCGGTTGGAGGTTCATGGTGGTCGATTATTACGGTTTCGATTCCAAGCGCGCGGGCGGCGGCGATTTCTTCAATCGCAGAAATCCCGTTATCTACGGCGATAATAAGCCCTGCGCCCGATGCCGCGAGTTTTTCCACGGCTTGCAGGTTCATGCCATAGCCTTCGTCCACGCGGTGTGGTATGTAGTATTCGCAATTCGCGCCCGCTGCATGAAGCGTTTTGTATAAAATTACGGTGCTCATTATGCCGTCGACGTCGTAGTCTCCGTAAATTACGATTTTTTTTTCGTCTCGAATTGCGGCGGAAACGACTTCGATTGCTTTTTGCGCGTCTTTCAGAAGAAAAAAATCGCGCATTCGCGAAATATCGGGGGCGAGGAAGGCAAGCGCGGCGTTTTTTGTGCGGATGCCTCGATTCGCCATAACTCGCGCGGTTGTTTCGCCAATCCCCAAGACTCGCGCCATAAGCGGCAAATCTGCGTCTGTTTCGTTCAAAATCCATTCATTAGGTTTCATACCGGAAAAATCCTTCCCGAAATTTCGCCTTCGGGCGAAATTTCCGCAATCCCGTACGACGCCTTGCTTCCGCCGCGCGGAAACGATGGGCTGCCGGGGTTCATTATAAAAATATCGGCGTGCGTGGTCACAATCGGGAGATGGGTATGCCCGTAAAATGCCGCAATCGCGCCTGCTTCCTTCGTGGCATATGCAAGCCTGTCCAGCCCGCGTTTTACGCCGCATTGATGCCCGTGAACAAGCAAAATCCGCGCCACCGCGTCTTGCGAATCCGCGCAGGGCGAAAAGTCCAAAACGCGCGCGGACTCCCCTTCCCAATCACAATTCCCCGCAACCGCAACGAAATTAAGCTCCGGAAATTTTTGCTGAAGTTTCAACAAATCCCGTGCGTGGTCACCAAGGTGGCACACAAGTTGTACTTCGTCGGCGTGCCGCGTGATGATATTTTCCATTTCGGTCGTGCTTCGGTGCGTGTCGCTCATGAGCAGAATTTTCACTTTTTTTGGTCATTCGCTGAACGTGCAAATTTTTGGTGAAATTCGCCGTCCGCGTTCCTTTCTTTGAGTTTCCTTTATTTGAATTTCATTCGAGTTTCCCTTATTTGAATTCCGAGGCTTTCATCACCTTCAACATTTCCCGAAACGCCTTGCCCCTGTGCGAAATCGCGTTTTTATCTTCTTGCGTGAGTTCGGCGATTGTTTTGCCCAGATGCGGAACAAAAAAAATGGGGTCGTAGCCGAAGCCGTTTTCGCCGGCGGGGGCGAGGGCGATTTGTCCCTCGATTGTGGCGCGCGTCGTACAGTCGCGGCCGTCGGGAAAAACGGCGGCAATTACGCAAACGAACCGCGCCGCGCGATTTTCTGCCGACGCAAGCATCCGCAAAATTTCGGCGTTCCTTACGCTGTACGGCGTGTCCTCACCCATGAAAATCGCGGAGTCCACACCCGGCGCGCCGTCAAGCGCGTCAATGCACAAGCCCGAATCGTCCGCAACGACGGTGTAATTCGGCGCAAGGGCGGCAACCGCACGCGCCTTTATCAGCGCGTTTGCCTCAAAAGTCCCGCCTGTTTCCTCCGGTATACAAACAAGACCCAAATCGGCAAGTGTCAAAAGTTCAACGCCTGCCGACTGAGTCATTGCGCTAAGGTCGGTAATTTTGCTTGGGTTGTTCGTGGCGAAGACGAGCGCGCTTGGCGCACTCATTGGGGTTCAATTAAGCCGTACTCGCCGTCGTTTCGTTTGTACACTACGTTAATTTCGTCGGTCCAGCTGTTGCGGAAAACGTAGAAACCGTGGTTGAGAAGCTCCATTTCCATAACGGCTTCTTGTGCGTCCATGGGCTTTAGGGCGAATTTCTTTGTTCGCGTGATGATGATTTCGTTTGAGCCGTCGGTTTCGGGCGCGTCGGGTGCGTCGAGGAAGGTCAGCTCGTCGTTTGTTGCGACGGCGCGGCGGCGGCGGTCACGCAAGCGCGATTTATATTTTACAACTTGTTTTTCCAAAATGTCGACGGTTTGGTCGATACAGCTTGAAACGTCGGTGTCGGTCACTTCGGCGCGCAAAACGCGTTTGTGAAGCGGCACGGAAACCTCCATTTTTGTTAAATGCTTGTTTTCGCTGAAGGTTACGTAAACTTCGGCGTTGTCGGGCAGAAGTTTTTCAAGCCGTCCGAGTTTTCGGGTTGCGCGTTCCTTGATTCCTTCGGTGACGCTCATGTTTTTTCCCGTAAATACATAACGCATTGTTTTGCCTCCTATGCTCTGTTGTCCAACTCGCGAACCGAAACGTCCTCCAAAATTCATTTGATGTTTCGGTTCGCGAGCAACCGCCAAACCGAAACGAAAGTGAACTTCTTTCGTTTCATGAGTATCGCACGATTATACCATACTTTGGACAAGTCGCAAATTTTTTTTGCACGTTTCCTCACCTTTTCTCCCAAGCCTCATATCATGCAAGTAGAAGTGTACAATCCCTTCTGAAATTTTATGTAAATAGGAGGTTTTAACCATGGGAGAAACAAGATGTTGCCTTTTTGACAGCATGATAAGGCATATCGGCCAAACCGTAACCATTTTTACAAAGAGCGGCGGCCTTTCCGGTAACGGCTTCAGCGGAGTTCTTCTTTCCGCAGACTGCGATTGCATTCGCCTTCTTGCCGACATCGGCGCGAGCCGGTAAATTATACTACCATTTTTTTCATTATCTCAAACTGCCGTTCCGGTGAACAAAACGGGTCAACAGCGGCGTTTTGGGCGGTGAAATTTTCGCGGATTTCTCGCGCGGTTTGCAGGATTTGCAGCTCGTCGTCGGAAAGCGCGTCGTGTCCCGCGAGCTTGATTACCTCGATAATCGCGTGTTCGCGGTGCAGGATTTGCAGGATTTTTGCCCTATACGCGGGGAAGTCCTCGTGAATTTCTTGCGCGTACCACTCGTCGAGCCGCGGCGTGTAGTCGCTGTAGCTTTGAAGCGGGTCAATCGCGGGGAAGTGTCGCGAGTGTGCAAGGCGCGAATCCAATGCCCAAAAGCATCGCGTGAAACGCTTTGTGTGAAGCGTGACGGGTTCGGAAAAATCGCCTCCTTGGGGCGAAACTGCCCCGATTATCGTAATCGAGCCGCTTGTTCCGCCCAAATTTTCTACATACCCCGCGCGCGAATAAAACGCCGCAAGCCGCGCCGCAAGGTAGGCGGGATAGCCCTCTTCGGCGGGAATTTCCTCCAGGCGTCCGGAAAGTTCGCGCAGTGCCTCCGCCCAGCGCGACGTCGAATCCGCCATAACCGCAACGTGATACCCCATGTCGCGGAAAAATTCCGCAAGGGTAATCCCCGTATAAATGCTTGCCTCGCGCGCCGCAACGGGCATATCCGACGTGTTTGCGATAAGCACCGTGCGCTCCAAAAGCGGCGCACCATTTTTCGGGTCGCGGAGGCGCGTAAAACTGTGCAAAACTTCCGTCATCTCGTTTCCGCGTTCGCCACAGCCTATGTAAATAATCACATCGGCGTCGCAGTGCTTAGCGATTTGATGCTGGAGCGACGTTTTTCCCGTGCCGAACCCGCCCGGAATTGCGCACGTTCCGCCCTTGGCAATCGGAAACAGACTGTCGATAACGCGCTGCCCGGTGATTAGCGGCGCGGATGCGGACAGTTTTGTTTTTACCGGACGCGGTGTGCGGATTGGCCATGTTTGGGATAGTGTCAAGTTCTTGGGGGCATGTTGGGTTATTGTGCAAATTTTTTGTGAGGCGGAGTATTCGCCATTGGGGGCGGCCCACGTTACAACGCCCGAAACTCCCGGCGGAACCATTGCGCGATACGTGAAAAACTCGGTTTCTCTCACCGTCGCGAAAACATCCCCTTCATTTAAAACGTCGCCTTCCCGCACCAAAATTTTCGTATCAAACGCGATTTTTTCCTTCCCGCGCAAGTCCCGCATAATCCCGTCAAAAATCCCGCCGATAATCCCCGGGCGCATTGAAACGGACATGGGCAAACCGGTTTTTTCGACGGGGTCGCCGGGGCGAAGGCCGGTCGGGCTTTCGTAAAGTTGGACTGTCGCGCGTCCCGGTTTCAGCGCGATGACTTCTCCCGGCAGGCCGCCGATTAAAACGGTTTCCGCCATAGCGAAACCGTCGCCGCGAACGGTAATCACGGGCCCGTTTACGGCGGAAATTACAGCGCGGCGGGTAGTGTTCGCGTCAAGCAACGGGGAATTTTCGCGTTGCTCGCCGCTCACTGTCGCTACAGGTCTGTCCATGTCGCACCTATGTTTTCCAGCCGCAATTTGAACGTGAAGTCTGCGCGAATTTTGCCGTCCCCGCTTTGCAAAATAAATCCGCCGATGTAATCGCTTTCGCCTTCTTTCGGCGCAAGCCCCGTCGCCTCGCGGATTTTTTCGGCAAACCGCATATCTTCGGGGCGCAGTAAAACGACGGAAAATTCGCCTCGCAAAAGGTTGATTTTCGTCAGCAAAAATTCCTCGTATTTCGGCGAATTTGCAAAGGTCACAAGCTCTTTGTACACGTCATCAAGTAATTTTGCTTGAAGGGAATTTCGCAAAATTGAATGCGCCGATTTTTCACAGCGGACGGCAACGGCGGTATCGCGATTCGCTTTACGCGAAAAATTTTTCCGCGCGGTATCAACGCGCAGGTTTACGCGCTTTTGCGCCGCCTCAATTTCCGCCGCGTGGGACTTGCTCAAATCATTCGCAAGCTGGTGCTTCACGCGCCGCCGCCGCGCCTCGACCTCGCGCGCAATAATTTCTTCAAAATATTCCGATTTCTCCATTTTTTTCGCCACCTAAACACGCCCCAAAATCATAAATGAAATCAGCAAGCCATAAATCGCGATACCCTCCGCCATTGCCACAAAAATCATCGCCTTGCCGAAGTTATTTTCGTTTTCGCTAATTGCGCCGATTGCCGCCGCCGCCGCCGAGCTCACCGCAATGCCCGTGCCAATCGCGCCAAGCCCCGTAACAAGCCCCGCGCCGATAAACGCCGCCGCAAGCGCAAGTTCCGACACGCTCTCCCCGGTTTCCACGCCATAAACCCGCCCGCCAAAAATCCAAATCGTCGCAAAGACGAACACACACGCGAACGAAATTAAATTAGCGACGAGCGCGATTTTTCCGCGCCGGGAGCGCGGTACGTCGCGTCGCGTCGCCGACTTCTCGGGGGGCAGTTCCAACAGAGTCGGCGAGTGACACTCGCCGACTCTGTTTCGCGCCGTCGATTTCTCGGGAGGCGCGCCCCCCCTCCAAAAGACTTTAAAATTGAATATCGCGAACGGAAGTGCCAGCGTGAGAAGAAACAAAGAAGCGATTAGAAGCATGTCATCCCTCATTTCAGTGAAATTGTGTGAGCCTCGACCTCTAAGAAAATTCACGGGGAATTTTTGGAGGTCGAGTGAAACGCCTGCCCCGTTCCTTTGTAAAAGCGGCTGAAAATTTCGTAAAAATCGAGCCGCAGAACTTGAATCCCGATAAGCAAGCCCTCGATTACCATGACAAGCACATTGCCCAAAATCAAAATAATTATTCCGCTTGCCGCCGCGCCGCGCCCCATCTGCAAAACAACGTGCATCATGCCCGCGTGGCTTACGGCAAACGCCCCGACTCGCACGAATGAAACCGTGTTTGTCGCGTATGAAAGCAGGGTTTCGAACAGTTCGATTGCGATATTTCCCAAAACAGAAAATCGCAATCGGCTTCGAGAGAACGTGTCGCCGCTGTCATGTGATTTCGGCGGCTCGCTTGGCGCGCCCGCGAAATACTGCTCCAGCGGATGTTTCAGGCACACGAAAACCAGCGGTAACGCCGCCACCGCGATAACGAACGGTGTAAGCGGTTGCCCCGTAAAAATCCGCAGGGCAAGCCAAATCGCGGCGGAATAAAAAAGCAAGCCCGCGACGCCGTTCGCGCCGAAAAGTGCATCCGCGATGCGTCCGCGCCGAAAAGAATTGTACATATTAACGAGCATTGACAACACGATTAGTCCCGCACCCAACGCCGCCGCGAAAATCAGCGTTTCTGCGATATTTTCCGCAGGTCGTCGCCAAAGCGGCGAGAATTCCACGCCGAAAACACTGCCGTAAAGCACCCCGAAAAACGCCGCGCTAATGCCCACAACGGTCATTATTCCGCCCAAATTTACATGCTTGCGCCGCACAAAAATGCCCGCAACCGCAAGCACCCCGCCATGCCCGATGTCACCGAACATCAGCCCGAAAAGCAATGTGTACGTCACCGCCAAAAGCGGAGTCGGGTCAACTTCGCCGTATTCGGGCAAGCCGTACAGCCGCGTGAAAAATTCAAACTGCCGAATAATCGGCAGGTTTCGCAACAAAATCGGCGGCCTAGCCTCCGTCACATGTCGCGTGAAAACAAGTGCGTCGTCGCTTTCAATTTCCGCCTCAAGCGCGTCGGCATCGTCCGCCGAAACCCATCCCGAAAAAGTAAAAACCCGCCCGCCCTCGCTTACCGCCGCAAATTTTTTTACATCAAACGCCGCGTAAAGCCCCCGCACCTTAGCGCAAGCAATCGCCAACTTTTCCGCACTGCATATACCGCTGAAAATATCCGCCGACTGCGCCGCAATTTCGCACTCGCTTTCATGGATTTCGTTCTTTATATAATGAAGGAGTTTCGCAGGAGAAACCTTTTCAGCCGTAAAATTCCGCCCAATGTCAGTTTTGGGGAGGGGGGTTCGGCTTAGTATTTCAAACGCCTCAAAATCAAGCGAAGCAAACAACGCATCGATTTCGTCGGCGTGTGGGGAGGGCGTGAAGAAAATGCCGTAAACGTGCGTTTTGTTGCGGGAGGCGGGGAGGAAGGAGAAGCGGGCGTCGCCGGAGGCGAATTTTTCGAGGCGGCGGGCGTTTTCGAGGGTGAGGCGGCCGAGGCGGAAGTGGAAGAATTCCAGAGTCTTAACGGCGGCGAGGTCGATGTTTAGGTCGGTGAAATTTTCTAAAACTTCGGCCTCGCGGCGCAGGGTTGCGAGGGATTTTTCGAGCTCGCGCAGACGTTCGCCTCGGGATTCGAAGACGGCTTCGACGGATTCGACGAGGTTTACCGCCTCGGCGGGCAAAATCGGGACGTGGAGAAGCGGCGCTTCGCCCGCGATTTCGGCAAAACGCTCGGCTTTTTGCAGGGTCTGCGCGTATGGGTTCAGCGTTGTGAACGGGCGCATCATGGCGTGGCGGGACTTTTCAAGTTGGATGTCGAAGCGGCTTAAATAGCGGCTAATCGCGTGGTTCATGCCCTCGATATGGCCCGTTATGCTGATGAATTTCATCTTCGCTACCATTTGCACCCCATCTTTCGTACAAAAATCCGCAGGCAACGGCGAGATTTTCGTGGCGATATTCCCTTTTAAACGCGGCGCGAACCGCCTTTGCGAGCATTTTTTCTCCGTGCGCAAAATTATTTTCAAACGCCGCGCCCGTGCCGATTGCGGCTTCGCGCAGGAAATCGTCGAGACCGGCGGTTTGCGCAAGGCGCGAAATTTCCGCCGCATTTCCGCCGACGGGCGCGAGATAGGGCAAAATTTCGTCGCCGCGCAGGTTGTAAAATCGCTTGAGCCTGTAGATTTTCAAAATATTTCGCAGGTTCGTTTCCGTTATAAAAACGCGTCGAAGCGAGTCGCGGCTTGGCTTGTCCAACGTGGCGAGGCGCGGCAAATTTTCATAAAATTTAAAACCGTCGGCGAATTTTTTTAAAAAATCGCGGGCGTTTTTCGGCAGATAGTGGCAAATTTTTTCGAGTTCGACGCCGCGCGGCGTTGCCCTCATCGCCAGAATTTTCGAGTTCACCGCAACATATTTCATTCCGGCGCACCATACAATACGTCGTGAAAAATTTTCCCGCGCATTTTTTCGCGATTTTCGACGAAGAATTTTTCCAAGTTTTCGTTTTTTTCGCGCCATTCTTCTTGCGCTCGTGCGATTTGCGTGGCGGTATCGAGTTCGGCTTCGACGGCGAGCCGATGTATCGCCTCGGTGCCTTCGCGCTCGATTTCGGCGATTCGTCGCGCCAAACCTTCGCGCGCGCTTTGCGCCAAAACCGCCGTTTCTTTCTCTATGTCGTTCATCGCCTCTTGTGCGTCGCTTTCAATTGCAAGCAGTTGTTCCAGCATATCTATCCCCTTATTTGGTAATAAATGGGATTGTATCACACGTTCCCATAAAATTCCAATAATTTTTTTGCCCAAATATCTTTCGAATTTCCCCCCGGCTTCGAGAGCATGTGTCGCACCGAAAATATGCCCCCGGTGACCACTACCCGCTTGGCGGGGGGCCGAATTTTATTTTTTTTACCAATGTGTAAATCATTGTGTCGAGTTTTTCTCGATATTCGCACATGCGGAAGGTCGTGTAGCCCTCGATGTTTAAATCCTCGTTTTGCAAAAAAAATTCGCGAAGAAGCCGCAATTCGCGCTTATAAAGCGGCGTTTTTCTAAGCGACACAGCCATTTCGCGCAGTTTTGCAGAGTGGCGATAAACCGGATTTTCCAACGCCGCAATATCCGCAAGAAACGCCAAAAGCAGCCCGCAAAAAGGCTCGCGGCGCACAACCGCAAATTTCAGCGAACATTCCGTCCGCGTTTTGCTGACCTTGTTTATGTAAATAATCTCCGCCGACGCCGCACTTGCCGCAAAATCCTTCAAAATCGCCTCATGCCGCGCGGTATGAATTGTAAACTGCTTCATTTGGCCGCCCTTTGAAACCTCGGTTGCTAAATTATATGCCGAAAACACCGCAAAAATGGCTGGACGAGGGGTTTTTCGGTGCAAGTTGGAGTTTTGAAAATTTTTGAAAAATCGTTGTTCTATGTATTTACAGCGGCACCGTGGGTTGTGATTTTCGTTGCTGCCGCTGTGATATTGGTTGTTGCTGTGGTTGCGTTCCGGTATTTTAAGAAATCCCAAGGTTACAACTGATTTTCTCTCGAAAAATATTCATCAGCAAGGATGGCATAAACGGCTTCATCAATCCATTCCTTGTCAATACGCGCCCGGAACTTCTTTAGATGCAACGCTTCGCGTCGCATACCGTTACGCTCCATAATCCTGTAAGGGCATAGTTTACAGCGGCACACGGCGCAAGTCTGCCCACACGCCGCCGGTTATGCTTCCATCTGCCATTACTACAAGATGCCTGCTCACCTTTGGAAATACGCCGTAAAATCAATAGCCTTAGCGTTAAGCAAGTTGTAAAATTCAGAGCCTACGGGCGTAATCAAATCGGGTCTGATTCCTATTTGCGACGGGTCGAGGGGAATGGGAAATATATGGGCGGCGTTGTCCTGCATCCCGCGTACCATAAGCTGACCGATATGATATTCCATCAAATACACAAAATACTCATCGGCGTCGGCGGAACGCGGTGCAATATTTTCAATAAGATTCACAAAATACTCGTCGGAATGCGATTCAACCCAAAGTGTCAAAGCCTCCAAAGCCCTTTCATCCGCAATAAAATCCTCCAAATTCACCAAAGCCCCTTCAAAGTCATGCCGATATTCGTAGTCGATAAAAATTACATTACCGAAATAGGGAACGGTGTACCTTAAAACAAGCGACGTCGGGTCTTGCGCCATGCGTGTTATTTGAGGGCCGTACCACTCGCAAACCTCACATGACGGCGGAAAGAGATTTTCTGCATACATCCACAGGCTTTCGTGAGGAATCGGGGCGAACATGGCGGTTCCCATAGACGCGTATCTGTCCGTTATCGGCGTGCCGTCAAAATTTACGCCAACGCCCATTGCAGTCACAACCCCCGCGCCGACAACTCTGTGATGGGGATTCAGCATATTTTCCCTGTGGCCGGGGGATTCCATCCATCCATCCACCAAAGTTCTCGCGATATTTTCACGCACAACACGGCGCGATAAGTTTTCCGAAATCATGTTGTGCGCATCAAAAAGCATCATCGGTATTGTTCTAAAATTCCCGTAAACCGGGCTTTCGTGATGAAAATAGCCCAAGTCAACCATTTCTTGGCTTTTAAACCTTGCCGCCATGGTCAGCCTTCGGCAAAACTCCAACGGCGGCGCGCCGACAGCAGCCCTTTCTTCATTTATATATTGAATAACGTCCCACTCAATTTCGCTCATGCCGCCGGTGTAAAAATAATAAACAAGCCAGTCGATAAACTGCGAATCGCTAATCCACTCCTCCGTCAGTACAACGGGCTGCGGCGAAGTTGTCGGCGAAGCTATAAGCGGGGCATCAACGCTTACATCGTCGATGAATTCGGTCGATATGAGAACGGTTTGATTTGTGCCGTCCCATCCCAAGAAATAGCCCACGCTTTCAAGCGGCAAGCGCAACGGAACCATCGTTCTTCCGCCGATTATTTGCGCGGGAACATCCAGTTGGTGCGCGACCCCGTTTGTGTAAAAAACACTTTGCCCAACGGTTATTCGGACAACATGGTTTTCACTCGCCAGAACAGCTGTGCTTGTTTCGTACTCCCAGTCCACATTAAAGCCCAACATTTCAAAAACACCCCGAACAGGCACAAGCGTTCTCCCGTCAATCATAATGGGCTGTTGGTCTGCAAAATTCACATTTTGACCGTTTGCAACCACACTTATGCCACTGTCGGCATACGCTGCGGTTGCGGCAAATAAAACCGTAAGTAGTGCAAGCAAGATGGTTCCCTTTTTCATTACATATCTCTCCCCTAGTATAAGTTTTCGCGATTACAAGCACATTATATCATCAAAGCGCGTCAATCGTGCACCGGGCACCGGGGACACATGTCGGCGGCGGCACATTCCCTCGAAGCCGGGGGGATTCCCGGCGCGAAAAAAATGAGTCGGCGAGTGTCACTCGCCGACTCATTTTTTTTGTGCTCCGGAAAACCGCTCCCGGCTTCGAGG
>JGI24703J35330_11748303_pt1 | contig 13490 bp, 8 predicted proteins | sample TergutNt197P1_FD_35330 | JGI IMG/M metagenome (IMG submission 35330) | reverse complement strand
CTTTCTTACCGCCTAGGAATAGAACTAAAGATCCACCTACTAGACCAAGACCTACTACTGTTAGAATGATTGTTCCCATTCCACCAGTGTCTGGTAACTGCCATCCACCTTCTGGTACGTTTAACACTACAACGTCAACGATGAAAGTTCTTGGATAACCTGGACGCTCATGGGCTTCGTTAATATCAATCGCCATCCATTCATCAATAATTGCATATCCCTCTGGTGGACTAACCTCTCTTAACCAGATGTTAAAATCATAGCTATTTGTTGGGATTCCGCCAAAGTTCGTAATACCATTTACAGTTGTACCTACAATATGATCTCCATCAGCATCTAATAACGGAATTACCCAAATTGGATCTGCGGTTGTTCCAGCATTTACCACATTTGAAGGAAGATTTGCCAAATCAAGCTCTTCTACTTCTTCATCAGTTAATTCACGATAAAGAGCGAATTCTGCATCGTCAAGCGACTGATCTGCATCATTTACTTTTCTAACTTCTAAATTGAAGGCTTCAACAATTACAGAATCACAATCTGGATCATCAGCCGGACATGGTTCATCACAGTCTGGGTCTGTTGGAGGACAGATTGGATCTGGATCATCACATTCTGGATCATCAATTGGACAGTATGGTTCTTCACCTACATTCCAACGTGAAACGTTTGAATGACGTCCTGGCTCATCAATAGATGACTGTAGTTGGAACATTACGTTTCCTCCATCAGCTCCTACTAATCCATTTGCAGCTAAAAATGCGCGACCTGCTGGTGTAATGATGATGTCAACACGCTGTCCAACATTCTCAACAATGAAATGAGTACCTGGATCATTATAGTCAGTTCCGCGAACTAACACTCCAGTTACACGATCCCAATCACGGATTGCTACATAGTCCCCAGAGTCTGCTGGGTATTCTTCAACGTCTGTAACTCTAGTGAAACGTCCAATAACATTATTAGCACCTAAGAATGTTTGGTTTTCAGATAAAATATCCGTTACCGAGAAATGAGTGATCGTTCCAACAGATGCTGGAATTCTGTGTGCTACTTCCCAAGTTGCAACATTTCCTTCAACGTGAACTAAATCTTTATAAGTACCCTCATAAGTTGGCACTTCCGACTTTGGATACACACGTACGTTGAATTCAAAATCCCAACATACTTCATCCTCATCAGCATCATCTGAACACTCTACTTGGAAGAATCTTGGAAGTCCTACCAAGAACTCACTAAACCAATTATCTGGATGTACTGGGTTGTTAACAACAGTACCTGCTGGCAAATTCGTAATTGTATCTGCATCAACTGTATGAGTTCCAATTTCTTGAACACGCCAAATACCTAATGGTAGATTTGGAAATGTTACTTCTCCATTTGATCCAGTAACACCATAAATCCATTCACTATTTGGAGCATAACTCGTGTTAGCCTCAATCCACCCTGGAGTTGTAAGGTTAGAAGTAGATGGTACTGCATCATCATTTAAGATTACTTGACGAATACGAATTGGTACACCTTGAATAAAGTGTCCTGGCGGCACTGGCGTAACCACATCATCGTTAGGTCCTGTAAGCTCATATTCATCACCAGCAATACGCACTACTGTGATGCTTCCAACTGTTGGTGCTTCTTCACCTAAGTCAGGAAAATTTTGAAGTGGATTACCAGACGCGAATAATCCAGGCACTATCATTGCAACTGCTAGTAATAAGGCCGTTACATTTTTTAATAACTTTGACATCTTGTGTCATCTCCTTTTTCTCGCACATTTATGCGTTTCGCACGTGCGCTATAAATTCTTGGTCAAAGACCATGGGTACAACGACGTGCGACTTACATCAATGTGACTTACGTTCACTGTGATTGATTTTTAACTCATTATGAGTAATTTTCAACTCACTGTGAGTGGTTCTCAACTCACTTGAATGCGCAATCGTTGTTATTTAATTTTCTCACTTAGTTTATTTCCTCAAGCTTTTCTAGCTCATCTGATGTTTTACCTCTTAAATACAGTAACACCACAAATGCAAGGCCAAGTCCACCGATTAGGGTCAATGTCATTGCGCCTAATCCTCCTGTTCCTGGTAGAACAGTTTCTGGGAAGTTCCCAAGATAAAGTACGATGTCCTCAGAATCACAATCAGCTATAGTAGCAACATCAGCAGAACATGTTTCTCTAAACGCCGGCACTAATGCCACTGTTCCTCCTGCTACGATCTCAAAACGATCTGTTTCATTATTCCATGTAATGATCCAGTATCCGTGAGGTACTCTAAACCCTCTTGGTGCTCGGATTTCTGTAAGCTTATACTCACCATCTAGCGTTAACAACTCCTCAAACTCCACAAATCCATTTGAGTCAGATGTAACAGTTTCAAGAGGTTCTTCTGGCCATTCTCCATTATCGCCACGACGACGAAGCTCGAATACTGCTCTTGATAAATATTCTAGATACGGATGTTCTGGACGAATAGCACCCATGTCCATGTATAAGTAGTCATTCGTTTTGAAGAAGCTAAATGGATTGCCAAGAGGCATATTTCCTACAAACCAGGCACCATCACGGAAGACAAATGGAACATCTTCACGAATCGGACAGTTTCCATAGCTATCTTCATCTTCTACATCACACGATTCATATAAACTTCGAGTAATTGTTACATGAGCTACATTCGTTGAACCTGTTCTAAAATCCATCCCAAGCTCGATATACCAATGACCTGCTGGCACGATGAATCCATCTGGAGCTACTATTTCAGTTAAGCGATACCTAAATCCTGGGAAAAGATTTAGCTCTACTAATCCTGATGCTTGACTTATAAATACATCCTCGATAAGATTTCCATCAATATCAATCTCATCAGGACCAGCGACTGGTTCCCAAATATATTCGCCATCTTCATATCCACCAGTACAAACATCATCTTCATCATATATCATACATGGCCCAGGTATATACCTCTCACGTTCCAAAACGAATACTGCGTCTGCAAGTCTTTCTTTTTCATCGAAATCTTCATATAACATTTCGTCTGTTTTTATGAAATCAAAACCTTGTTGACCTAACCATTGTGCGTATAGTCTGAGATTCTCATCAAGCTCAGTATCAAAGTCAAAGCCATTACCATCTGAGCCACAACCGACATTAGGTGCTATTGCCCAACATAAGAAATGATATAAATCTCTACTTGGATCAGGAATTGGTCTATCTACAGTCTCGCCTTCTAATACGGCATCACGATGGAAGTACCCACCATCAGGTGCGTCAGGGTAATTCCACATAAAGTCTACTTCGATAACTTGAATAACTGTCAGTATATACGCATAATCAAATGCATCTTCACCAGTTGCATCGTGGAATGCAGTTCGTTGTCCGTGGTGGAAATTGATATTCCCCATCGTCTCTCCTGCCCATGCTGGTGTATTATTTGTAGCAGCGTCTTCGTTATTTGTTATCGTCGTTCGCGGTAAATTGATATTAGCAACACGATATCTGTTTGCCATATTAGCAAGTCCCTGTGGATTTGCTAATTCTGGTCTAAAAATAATCTCAGGACCGACCGGAATCTCTGGAATCGGAATTAATTCAGCTAGCTCAAACTCGCCATCTAATAATTCGTTATCACTTGCGTAGATAGAGAGTCTTTCTCCGCCTACTAAAGTAACATCAGAAATATCCATTGCCCAAGTGCCGTCATTTTGTACGGTAGTAGTTAAGATGTTGTTATACTCATCTCGAAGCCATTCAACAGCGTTAATAGGATTTGTAGCCGAGACTCTTCCAATTCGAATTATTGACCCCGGTTCTTCATTAGTACCTGTGATACTTGTTGAGGCAGTTGACACTTGACCACCAAAGAGTTCGTTTCCTAGAACTAATCCAACTACATCTTCTACTTGTGGTGGCGGCGTTACATCACGCACTGTTTCAACGTCTGTTAATACATCTTCCCACACACACCTAGGGCGATTAGGATCATCAATGTCATCTGCTGAACACGATTCATGATAGTAAGGTACTCTAGGTGGGTTCGTTATACCACTAACACCCGAAGCAGAACGCCGTGCGGTTATTACTTCAACTGTATAGCCTGCTGGAAGATAAGTTGTTCCCGGTTCGAATCCACTGTTTGGTCCAAAGTCAACCACAGCTTCGAAAACCCCTTCATGCTCAGGCCCATCAAAAATAGCGCGTGTCCCTGTTGGTGCGTGGAGAATTTGTTGGACGACATCACCTTGAGGATTTCGAATGGCTAAATCAACAAATACTTCGTTGTCAAATGCACTACGTGCACTTCGGTTTCCTTCTGGGATTGTAACATGACCGAAAATACGTTGATCTGCATCTGTTGGAATACGCAAGACGTCAACAACTGGTGTGGCATTATTTGCACTCATACGGCGGATTTGACGCCATCCAGCATTTCCGCTTGTTGCCCCTGTTCCTGTTCCTGGCATATTCACTGAGCTATTGAACCACGTTGAAAATCTTGGTTCATTAGTAGTACCGCCATTATTTAAAAGGGTTGCGTGCATGAAATCTTGATTTGATGGTCGCAAGTTGAAATTCATATTCGACCATGATCCACCCGGAGCCCCAGTGATTGGATCAGCTGTTGCAAGACCAGCAGCATTACCTGGGCGATTATTACGCCATAAAGCCAAGTCCGTATTTAACCCAATCATTGTTGATGGATTGGCAGCTGATGCTGTTGTGTTAAATAGTAAACCATTCCCCGTATGTCTTTGTGTAAAGTCAAAAAACAAAGGCGCATCAAGTAGCAAGTGTAGCCGACCAGCGTTGAAAATTCCGCCGAGACCTGCCGTATTACCACTCAATTGAAAGACAGTTCCAGGATGCGCCTCAACTCGCGTGATGCTAGTTCCACCATCACCATCAATCACGGTGCTATTCGTACGAATATAAACCTCACTTCTGTGATCATGTAAAATAAATCTGTCAGCGGTTCCCATCGTCGTATTGCCCTCATCAAAGTCAACACCGGTACCTGCACTGCCCGGATTATGGACCATCTCGAGAAGTCCACCACCTCGTACATAAAAGGCATTGTTTCCACCAAAAGCTCGTAAAAGTCCTGCACTACTATTGTTAGCAGTGATACTCACAATGCCGTCATCAATCGTGAACGTCTGTCCTCCTGTTTGCAGAAAACGGAAAGCACCAGAATCAGCATTTGCAGAACCATTTACCGTAACATTCATGATTCCATCGTTATTAATATAAAATCTAGTTCCTTGTCCGAAAAACATCATGGCTGTTGTACGATGTGAGGTATTATTTAATTCAGCACCATTGCTGACTGTAAAAATTGTATTATCACCAGCAACAAACAAATTTGCACGGCGTGGCTCAGAGTGGGCAGTTGCTGTCGGAGAACCAATGAGATTTAACTGAGTTCCTTCTCCATCGATCACAACACTATGATTATGAATCGGAGCCCGATTAACCATATTACTATCACCTTGAGTACCACTTAATGCAGTACCTGTATTATTTCGATGAGCTAACACAAAAGCGGCATTTCCACTGCTACCTGCTGGTCGAGCAAGAATGTTTTTGACCGCACCACCTGTCATTGTGTATTCGGTTCGTGTGCGCGAACGGAAGCCAACACCAGTGACATCAATATCTAAGGTCGATCCCGACTCCATTGTGAAAGTGGAGATAAATCCATGAATCCCATGGCTACGGTAAGAAAACGGAAGCCCATTTGCAGCAGTAGTCCAACTCGCACCAGTCGCACCATCGTGACCATCGCGAATCCCCGCATTTAAAATGGTTAAGTCAGCATTAGGTCTTAAAATCACACTTCCAGGTCGACTAACCGTTAGCGTTGAGTTCAACCTACTACCGCCGAGCGTTTGCACATTATCAATACGAAGACTCGTAGCTGATGATCCGTGTGAACGTATTGTCAATTCGGCATTTTCTAACATTTCAAAGTTTTGAACAAATATTTGATGCGTTTCTGTTGTGTCTCCAGCTACACCATTTCCAAACATATTTAATTGGTTGCCAGTTCCTTCAACTGTTAAACTTGCACGTGGTGCTTGGAGCAGTCCACTGATATTAATAATTTGCGGGCGCGTTGTCGTTGGCGCTCCAGCATCAGTATAACTCACACCTGTTGTAACATCACCTTGTATATAAATATGCCAGTTTTCACTATTGACAGCCGTAGCATTAAAAATATTGTGTGTGGATGCAGCATTAGGATCAGCTGCATTGGTTGATGCATTGGAATGGGTTCTGTTAAAATTAACATTGTTTAAATATAACGTAGAACCACTAGCAGGTGCAGCATTTAATGTTAAAATTGGATTCGTCCCAGTTGCTCCCGTAGAATGCAATGTTAGACTATTTGAATCTAAATTACTTTCGATTCCAACCGAAGCCGTTCTGCCACCAAATGTAGTTCCTGAAGGAATTGTAATATTATTCATCAAAACAATCTGAGTAGTATTCGCATTGTCATTCCATGCAGCAATAAACCCTGCAGCATCTGTCACATCCACTGAATTTCTCAGCAACGGATTCGAGTCTTCCAATGTCCCAACACAAACCACACCGTCAACAATAACATTCGTTACAAAAGCAGCACCGTCAACATTTGGACATGCATTAACAACATTTCTCGCCCCATGTGGCGCAATATTCGGCATCGCTCCTATTGGAACATACCCACCTTCATAAGCCATTTCAGCAATTTCTTCAAGGCTCATGCTATTAAACTCAGGTCGTGTCAATGAAAGTAATTCAATAACTGGGATATCCTCATCGCCCTGGTCGTCACTAGAAATACCATAACGATCCATTAATAACTCCAACATCCCTTGAATTAAGCTAGCATCATCACTCTCACCTAAAATTCGGTGCGCCTGCTCGATCAAAATCTGCCACTCACTCCACTGAACCTCGGTGAAATCATCCTCATCTAAAGCACTACTTAAATACACCAAAAATTCGCGAAGCGCAGTCCTTGCATCTTCAAGCGTCATTAAATCTTCTTCATCCTCATCAGGCTGATCCTCATCCTCCGGAAAATCATCCTCATCAGAATCAGAATAATCATCATCAACCGGCTCTGTCTCCTCAGGAATTAACATAAGCTGACTATAAGCCTCTTCAAGCTCATCCCTTGAAACCCTTAAAATCTGAACAATCTCCTGATAAAATAAAGTAAAACCTAACTGTTCATCACTTAAAACCTCAAGCTCCGCATCAAACTCATCCGGAAACTCAAAATCAACCACCAAAAGTTCATCTAAAATCTCTGATTCATAAATCTCAGCAACTAGTGCCTCATTGATTTCATAAATCTCCAAATCAAGGTCTCGGATCTCATTTGTCCTAACCCTAATAATATCCAATTCTCTGAGCCAAATCTCAACATCACGAAGCGTTGCATCTCCAACTGTAGCTGCATCTTCAGCTACTATCCATGAATCTACCATAAAATCTGCCTCGTCCAAATCAAATAAATGATCTACCCTTTCGGAAACATCATTAAATAATTGGCGTGAATTGTTAGCGTAATTTTGAATGGTATCTGCAAATGTCGGTGGTAGGACAACTGCAACTAGCCAGACGGCCATGCTTAAAGCAAATAGCTTGGCTACATTCTTAAATCTAATGTACTCATTCACGATTTCTCACACTCCTGTCGCACGTGTTTCAAAAGCCTTTTACATTTTCTACTCTACTTAAGTCGAACAGCATTAATTATACAATTTTTAAGGGAAAATGTAAAGTGCTAATTCACTAAATGCGATCAAGATGCACTTTTGGCGTCGTAAGATGCATTTGCATTCCGAATAGCTCCTGACGTTTGACTGATTTCGCTGTAATATGTCGTATCTTTGAGCACTTAATTGAGCAATTTCTTACAGATTTATCAATTCATCAGCAATTTTCACCTATAAAAACAGCAAAATAGCAAAGTCTAACCTAGACCTTCAAGAAGAGATTAATACAGACACGTCATATTCTTCCGTTGAAGGTGAAAGCGCAATTTTAGCTAATCAAACAACCTTAACAACAAAAAGTAACTTCCTTTTACTATTCGACATACTACACCACCATTACCACCATTTTTACCCCTCGAATGCATTTGAGTGTGAGTTATTTGCATTTTAGAGATATAATTTCGCATTTTACCACATTAGAATAACATTTGTCAATAGAAAAATCCATTTTTTGCATCCCATTTGAACCCCACATGTTTCAAAAAATTCACTAATGAGAGGGTTAAAACGACCACAAAAAAAGCACCTCATATTGCAACTAGAGATGCTCAACTTACTATAATGTAATTTTTAGCGAAGGGTGTTTAGATTTTGGATTTTTTTATTTAATTCATCACTTAACTTCTTTTGCTTTCGGTAAAACACGAAGAATGTTATCGCGTATATAAGGCTAAATAGACCGAGGAATAAATAAAGTTCGTAAGATTCAAAAAACAGGTTTCGCCATCCATCCCACGACCAGAAAAATTTAATCATTGCAACTAATGTAGAGACAAAGGTTAGAATAAAGTGAATTATTAACCTGATGCGATGACTGCGTTTTGAATCATCGTCACTTCCAATAAAAACTAAAAGCGGTAGTGAGCTAATCAAGGCCGTTGCAGGATATTGGAAGTAAAACATAACAGGCCATGTAAAGCGAATGTCGGTGATTGCGTAGATAATAGCATATAAAATTGAATAAATAGCCACAAGGGCTGTCGTAATTACGCATGTTAAGAGAAACATAAACTTCAAAACTTCCTTGAGCGTCATAGCTCGACCTCTCCTTCGTTCAAGCTTTATCGGCAATTTGCATTAGCCAACGTCAAATTATTATACCCGCCTTACCTTCAAATCATGCCATTAACTTTGAAAGTCACAGTTTTTGACTCACCCCTCATCATGAAAAGACGACCTAATTCGTTCATTTAGCTCATCACTTATCTTTCTTTGTTGACGATAAAAAACCCAATGTGCGCCGAAATAGATAATTACAAATATTGGAACAAAGGTGGGTAAGAAATAAGAATAACTCGGATTAAAGTGATCTCGCCACGAGCAAAATTCGCACGTAAAATAATAAAGCTGGGCGAATATCGTGCTAGAAAGCGTCAGAATAAAGTGGATAGCCAAACGGATATTCCACTCTTTTTTACTAATGACGTCACTGCCTATGAAGATCAATGTCGGTAACACACTTATAATCGCTGCTAAAATATAGCGATAATAATACATGACAGGGTATCGTATTAACATTCCTTGTGTTAGATAGATAATCCTATAAACCGCAGAATAAGCTAGGAGCTGTGCCATTGTAATGAAACAAATTAGCATTAACATAAACTTAAAAAGTTGTTTCGAATTCACAATCCAAATCTCTCCTTTAGTGAAGGAACGTACAGGCGTGAAATGATAACCTTTTCGCCATTAACCATCTCCGCCTCAAAGCGACCACCACCACAAGGGGAGACGTTTTTGATCTTGCGTAAATTCACAATAATTTGCTTACTAATTCGCAAAAAGTCACCATTAACAAGTTGTTCTTCCAGTTCATATAGCTTTGCTTTGCTTAAATATACATGATCCTCAGCATAGACAAAAGTCTTCAAATCTACACTTTCTATATAAAAAATGTTTAACACAGGCAAAAGCATCGCCCTGTTATTTTCATATACCGTTAAATCTGATGGATTCTTCAAAATATCAATCACTCTTGAGATTTTTTCTGTCATACCTTGAACATTAAAAATGACAGTTTCCTCTTCACCAAATTCCGGTGTTCTAATTATAATTTTCACAATGTCAACTCCCAAAAACATACCTTGCGATGCAAGTTTCCCGATGCTGTTTTTATTATAAGACTATCATAGCAAAATTCGAAGAATATTTCGAGACTAAATGCGACAAAATCGACAATTTTCGTGAAAAAGTAAAATGAAAACGCCTATCATCTTATGAAAAGTTGCTTTCTAAGAGGTAATCACTGATTCTATTGCAATACAACAGAATAAAAATTTTTTTCCGCCTCAACCCGTGAAAATTTAGCTTGCCAACACGACAATGCCCCTACCCTACCAAATAAAATTTTTTCCATAATAAAATCGACTAACAGTATCTAGCGTCGATTTTAGTTTCATTTTTAGCCAATTGAACCTTCCATTTCTAATTTTAGCAATTGGTTTAGCTCAACAGCATACTCCATCGGCAATTCCTTTGCGAAAGGTTCAATAAAGCCCATGATAATCATTTCAGTTGCTTGCTCTTCTGATAATCCGCGACTCATTAGATAAAACAGTTGCTCCTCTGAGACACGAGATACTTTCGCTTCGTGTTGCACGATAATATTACCATTTTTAGTGACGTTGTAGGGAATAGTGTCTGATTTTGAAAGGTCGTCTAGGATGATGGTGTCGCATTCGATGTTTGATTTAGCTCCAGTGGCATTTATACCATGTTCCACCAAGCCGTGATACGTGACATTCCCGCCTCGTCTTGAGAGGGATTTAGAGACGATAGTACTAGAAGTATTTTTACCAAGATGGATCATTTTCGCACCAGCATCTTGGATTTGACCTGCGCCTGCAAAGGCGATGGAGATGGTTGTACCAGAAGAATAATCTCCTTTTAGAATACAAGCTGGGTATTTCATGGTAATTTTCGAACCGATGTTGCCATCAATCCATTCCATGTGGGCACCTTTTTCGCATAGAGCGCGTTTGGTTACAAGGTTTAAGATATTATTTGACCAGTTTTGAATGGTCGTGTAGCGACAGCGACCGCCGTCTTTAATGTAGATTTCAACCACAGCTGAGTGGAGGGAATTGGCAGTGTAGATCGGGGCGGTACAGCCTTCTACATAATGGACATCAGCCCCTTCGTCGACAATTATGAGTGTGCGTTCAAACTGCCCCATTGATTCTGAGTTGATACGAAAGTAAGATTGGAGTGGCTTGGAGAGCTTTGCTCCTTTGGGAACGTAAATGAATGATCCGCCTGACCAAACCGCACTGTTTAATGCAGCAAATTTGTTATCTGTAAAGGGGACGACTTTTGAAAAATATTCTTTGAATAAATCAGGATGTTCTTTTAGAGCTGAATCTGTATCAAGGAAAATTACTCCTTGCTCCTCAAGCTCTTTTTGATTGTTGTGGTATACCACTTCCGACTCGTATTGTGTCGACACACCTGATAGATATTTTGCCTCCGCTTCAGGAATCCCCAATTTATCAAATGTATCTTTGATATTATCAGGCACATCATCCCAATTTGCTGCAGTGCGATCAGAAGGTTTAATGTAGTAGGTGTATTCGTCAAAATTAACCTCCTCGCTTAAATCAGGTCCCCATGTCGGCATTGGTTGTTTTAAAAATTCTGCATATGCCTTTAAGCGATATTCTAACATCCACTCGGGCTCGCCTTTTGTGGCGCTCATGGTGCGAATTACTTCCTCGCTTAGGCCTTTACCTGTATCAAGTAAATTTTCATGTTCGGTGACAAATCCATATTTGTAATCCGTCACGACATCACTTATTTGTTCGTTCATATTATCAATTGCTTCGTTGGCCATCTGGTTTTTCACCTCTATTTTATTTCATCAACCGCCGTCTCAAAAGCCTTCCATGCTATGGTTGCGCATTTGATTCGGGCCGGGAATTGGGATACGCCACCGTAGACAAAGGCGTCACCCATTTCTTCTTCATCTAAATTTTCATCAATTTCTTCCCCTTTGACAATTTCATAAAAGTTCGCCGTAATATTCAAAGCTTGCCCGATAGTTTTGTCGACTAAAACCTCCGACATAACGGATGCGGATGAGCAACAAATAGCACAGCCAACGCCTTCATGACGGATGTCTTTGACTTGGTCGTCGGTAACTTTAATTTGAATGGTCACATCATCGCCACAAGTAGGATTCTTTAACTGGACATCATGGTAAGTTCCATCATCGATAAGCCCTTTATTTCGGGGATTTTTGTAATGGTCCATAATGACCTGTCGATATAGATTTTGTAAATTAGAACTCATCTCCAAACACTCGCTTTCCTTCAAGAGTCCCCCGAATTAATGCATCAATATCTGACTTTGTGGTGTAAATACCGCAACTTGCTCGCAGGGTTGAGGATTGGCATAAAAAATTCATTAAAGGTTGCGCACAATGTTGACCTGCTCTGACGCATATGCCGTTAAAATCATATACAGATGCCATATCATGTGGGTGCACGTCTTTCATATTGAAACTAATGATGCCAGTATCTGCGGTCGGATTGAAAATGGTGATGCCATCTATTTTAGAAAGCTCTGCAAGGGCATAATCGCGAAGTTCTAATTCATGAGCGCGAATATTGTCCCAACCTAAGTCCATTAAGTAGTTCATAGCTGCCGCAAGTCCGATGGCTCCTGCAATCGGCGGTGTTCCTGCTTCAAATCTAAACGGTGCATCTTTAAACGTTGAACCTTTGTCGCTAATGTCGACCTCATCAATCATTTCACCGCCGAATTCAACAGGCTCCATATTGTTAAGTAGGTCTAGCTTACCGTAGAGGACGCCGATGCCTGTTGGACCGTAAATTTTATGTCCTGTAATGGCTAGAAAATCAACGTCTAGTTCTTGAACATCAATTGGAATATGAGGTGCTGATTGCGCTGCATCAACAACAACAATGGCATTTTTCTGATGAGCCAGTTCGCAAATTTCTTTGATCGGAGAAATATAGCCCATGACATTTGAGATATGATTTAATGCAATAACCTTGGTGTTTTCGGTTAAAACAGAAGCGACATTTTCTACTGTGACGCGTCCTTCTTTTGTAAGTGGGATAAATTTCACAGTTGCACCTGTGATTTTTCCGACGTTTTGCCAAGGTAAAAAGCTTGAGTGGTGTTCGAGTTCTGTTGTTAAAATTTCATCGCCTGGCTTTAGATTGTGAAGTCCGTAACTTAAGGCAACCATGTTTAATGCTGCGGTAACACCTTTGGTAAATACTATTTCATTTTCACTTTTTGCACCGAGAAATATCGCTGCTGTTTTGCGAGCGTCTTCATACATGCAGGTTGCATCGTTTGAAATTTTATAAACGCCACGGTGAACATTTGCTGAGGCTTTTTTGTAATATTTATCCATCGCCTCAAGGACAACCTTTGGTTTTAAGGCTGTTGCTGCTGAATCTAGGTAAACAAGAGAATGTCCATTCACAGATTCCCCTAGTATTTCAAATTCTTCCCTGATTTTATTTACATCAAGTGACATGTTTATTCCTCCTGTTAAGTTTTTGCATTTATTATGACGTTCTAGAAATTCTAGCCAATTTTCGTTGCAATCCTAGCTGCTAGTTCTTCACGTACTTTTTCATCATCTAGTGCGTCTACAAATGGCGTTAAAAATCCAGAGACGATCATCTTGCTGGCTTCTTGGCGGTTCATTCCACGGCTCATTAAGTAGTAGATTTGCTCTTCGT
>JGI24703J35330_11748304_pt1 | contig 13501 bp, 19 predicted proteins | sample TergutNt197P1_FD_35330 | JGI IMG/M metagenome (IMG submission 35330) | reverse complement strand
CCTAATGTCAGTATTGTGTTGCCTATTTATGAATTCTTTGTTAACGAAGATCATGAAAAAGCAGAGAAGTTATTAGTGGCAGCTAAAACAGCGGTGGCCAACCTTCCTAATAAAGGTAGTCGTTTAGGGTTGATGGATTATTTAGAAGAATTTGAGGAGCGAATGATTTCTCGTGCTGAAAGTGTGTAAAGGTCATATCGAAATGGATATGCCTTTTTTATTTACGAAAATTAGAACAAAGCATTGAATTTAGATTGAAAATTATATTGTGCCATTCTGTTGTCGCATTATATGTGATATAATGCCTGTGGTGATGAAAATGCAAGTAGAAAGATTGTTTCGAATCGTTTATACTTTACTTCATAGAGAAAAAATTCTCGCAAAAGACTTAGCTGAAGAGCTAGGGGTTTCTAGACGAACGATTTGCCGAGACATAAATACATTAAGTTTGGCTGGCATTCCGATTTATACGGAAAGAGGTAAGAAAGGCGGCATTAGACTAATGCCAGACTTTGTGTTAAACAAGTCGATTTTAAGCGAGCAAGAACAAAATGAAATTTTATCTGCCTTACATGGGCTTTCAAGTATAAAAACCAATGACACTGGTGAGGTGTTGACCAAGCTATCGTCAGTATTTAACAGGAGTGCGGTTAACTGGCTAGAGGTTGATTTTTCTGGTTGGGCCCATGAATTTGATTTTTTCAATGACTTCAAAACGGCAATTCTTCAGCGACGCATCGTTAAATTTGATTATTACAATGGTTATGGTGAAAAAACGCATCGTCGGATTGAGCCAATGCAACTTTGGTTTAAGTCTAATGCTTGGTACCTAAAAGGATTTTGTTTGACCAAACAGGACATGCGATTATATAAATTATCACGAATCAAGCAACTTTTAGTAACGGATGAACATTTTTCAAAACGCCCCTTTCTTACTACATCTGGAAATCCAGCGGATGCTTATGACAAGGAAGAGAAAAAGATCACCCTAAAGCTGCGGATTGAAGCAGAAATGGCGTACAAAGTATTTGATGTTTTTTATGAAAGTTTTGTCGAAAGGCAAGCAGATGGCAGTTTTCTTGTAACGGTAACGTGGCCAGAAAATGAATGGTTGTACGGCTTCATTTTATCCTTTGGACGATACATTGAAGTGTTAGAACCGATGCACATTCGCAACATCATAGAAGAAGAAGCGAAAAAAATTTCTAAAAAATACACATAAAGTGCCATGCTGTTGTCACAATAAATATGGTATCCTTGATGGGCAACTAAATTTAAACTAAACTGGAGGAATTTAATATGTCACATGCCGTACATTTTAACGTTTATAAGCTTAAAAAAGGAGCTTCGGTTTCAGACTTCTTGCTTGCAGCAGAAACACTAAGTAACGAGGAAATTTCTCAGAAGAAAGGGTTCGTTTCTTTCAACTTAATGAAAGACGATGAAACCTGGGTTGATATGGTTACCTTTGAAACAGAAGCAGATCTTAAAGCCTTTGAAGAAGCCTCACAGAATCCTAGCGAAATCGCGAAGCATTTCTATTCGTTTATTAACTTTATGGCCAAAGGGGGCAAACATCACAAGCTGTCTGTTGAAAGAAGCTTTAAGGTAGAATAAGCAAGCAGATGAGTGAGAGTAAGTTACAGTTAAAAGACCCATCAGAAGTGCCCACTAACGCCCTTTTGGAAGAAATCTTAGGCAACAGCTACGTTGCTTATGAAACCTTTCAAGAGGCTTTGCCTCGTTTAGAGATCGAGCAAGATTGGCAATGGTATACGCCTTACAAAGCCTGGTTTGGCAAAGGGACGCACTGGTGGACAACGAAAAAAGGCACTCAAAAAGAGAAAAATTTATACTGGCTTTACGTTTTTGATGGTTATTTTCAAGTTGCCGTTTGGTTCAAAGAAAAAAATCGTCAAGAAGTTTTAATGGTCGATGTTAGCGAAAAAACGCGACAACTCCTGTTAGATACAAAGCCGAGGGGAAAGTTAACAACCTTTCCCGTGATTTTCAGCGTAACTTCTCACGAGATGCTTATTGATATCTACACCTTGCTTGACTGTAAGAAAAGGTTAGAAAAGTAGTAAAACATAGAAGAAATAAATCGTTTAATCACCCAATGGTGCTGATTTTCAAGTCACGTTGGGTGATTAAACATATCTAAGCATTGATTTTGTGGCCACTAAAGGTGCTCGAGAGCTCCCAACCCTAATTTCTAACTCATTTTAGAGGGTTATCTTATAGCGTTCTCCGTTTGAAAATCTTCTGATAGGTGCTTCTTACTTCTTCTCGTCGATGTTTGCTGATCGGGAGCTCAAGTTCGCTTTGTTTCAGTTTCACATGGCGAAAGGTCAGGGTATCAATGTGCTGATAATTCACAACATAACCGGAATGGATGAAAAGAAAATCGTAGGGTTGAAGTTGATTTTCAAAGACTTCTTTTAAAACGCCGTAAAACTCAATTTCTGTTTTATCCGTCAAATGAAGGTATAGTTTTCTTCCAGTACTTTCGATGTAAATGATCTCTTTTAATGGCACTGTAAATGTTTGACGCCCCTTTTTATAGCTAAAGCTCTTATTCCAAAAGTCAACGAGAGTGAGGTAGTTGTGGATAACTTTTTCAATTTTTTCTCGTTTTAAAGGCTTGATTAGAAAATCCAAAGGTTGGACCTGAAATAATTCCAAGGCATACTTACTCTCTCGTGAAATAAAGACGATGGTGACTTGGTGATTCTCAAACTTTTTACGAATCAGCTTTCCGAGGTCAACGCCATTTTTTTCTGCGGTTAAGTATTCGATGTCGAGGAAGATAAAATCGTACTCGACCCCATTTGTCATTTGTTGCTCTAATTCCTCAGGTGAGAGCATGACGTCGATTTCGTGTTCAATTTTTAAATGAATTAAAATGTCGGTCACCAGCTCTTCAAGCTCTAAACCAACGCTTAATTCATCGTCACAAATAGCGAATTGTATCATTTGGCTCACATCTTTTCTTCAATTTTAGCCATTATACTACACTCTCTAAAAAATTACCAATTATGACGAGATACTGCCCAGTTATGACAATTTGGATCATGTGTGAAGGTTTATCTTGTATACTAAGTAAAAAGAAAGGATGTGGATATAAATGGCGAAGTTAAACGTATTATGGTTGCTAATGTTGTTAGTCTTTTTGCTTAGTGGCTGTTCAGACGACGCGTATACGAGGCAAGAGGAAAGTAGCAGTTTAAGTATTCCGGCTTTGAGTAAAGCAGTGTTAGAAAGATTTTGATGAACAGGAAACAGTTAGCTGATCGATAATAAGCCCCAATCAAATCATTCTTCTCGAGAAAATAGTCGCTTTTTACCTCGATTCAGTTTAGATTGACGTACATAGCGACCTTTTTTCATTTACAATTCTAAAAAAAAATATTATAATTAGACTTCATAACGTTTGGGAGGAAGTGAGTTTGTGGAGGTTTTAATTGAAAAAACAAAAGACAGCAGTGAGTACGAAATCACCATCAAATGTCGTGAAATTCCTACCTTGTTAGTGGAAGCATTGAATGCGTTACAAAAAGGTGCCTTTTTGCTCGGCTACATGGAGGGGGAAATCCACCACGTTGCTCTCGAGTCGATTCTCTATCTGGAAATTGTGGATAAGAAAGTTTTCTTTTACACCGGCGAGCAAATGTTTACCTCCAACCAAAAGCTGTATCAGTTAGAAATGGCTTTAGTTAACGATTCTTTTATTCGAGTAAGCAAACAAGCCATCGTCAACTTAGAAAGAGTGAAAAACATTTCTTCCTATCAAGGAGCACGTCTTTTATTAACCCTCGACAATGGTGAAAAAGTAGTTGTAACACGGGGATTCGTTCCACTTTTGAAAGAGAGGCTGGGCATATGAAATTGAAAGATATTTTGATCTTCACTTTTGTTTTGTTTTGCATCATTGTTACGGGGCAAGTGGTTTTTCAGGCCATTTTAAAAGGCGGAGACTACTTAAATATTCTTGTGATGGCTTTTGTTAGTGCGCTACCTGCTCTGATTTTTACGGTGACTAACAACGATTCACCGAAAGGTTTTTTCCTGCAATTGATCTTTCATTTCGCCTTAACTGCTAGCATCGTACTTGGTCTATTGCTTCATTTTGAATACATCCGTTGGAACTTTACTGCTGTGTTTATCTTCGTCCTTTTCATTGTGATTTATGTTACTGGATTTTTAGGTTATCTTTACTATCGGCAAAGAATGATTAAAAAATTGAATGCACATTTATCTGCGTTTCGTAAAGATCGACATTAGTGCGTTTGTGATGTGAAAAGTGCAACTTAGATGTATGAAAATGCAACATGGTATCTTAGCTATTGATACCATGTTTTTTTTGTATTATCCTTCATAATGGCAGGATGGATTGGGCTGGTCATAGATGGCTATCTTAGAGCTTCTTAGTAAGAAAACTGGTTCATCTACGTTACTGGAATTTTATGAGCATTCCTTTGTTTAGGGACGAAAACTAAAAAAATAATTTCTTTTTGAAAGCGTGTGAATCCCAATGATACAACCGAGAGGAGAATGTTGTCATGGTGTTGGCGGTTGATATTAACCTTTGGGCTTATTTTTTTTATGCTTTCACACTTTTATTCACCCATGAACGTATCACAAGGATTTTTTTTGGTGAAAGGAAAACAAACCTGTTTTTGTTTGTGATCAATTTGTTTGCTCATGCTATTTTGACTGGGGCTGCGTATTTATTTTTAAATGTGACTTGGATAACCATGATTGCGTCACTGATAGGTTTGTTGAGCCTGTCCTTTCATTACGATGCTTCGTTGACCAAAAGACTTGTAGGTACTTTTGGGAGTTGGCTTACGTTGCTGATTTTTGAAATGTCGGTTGTTGTGCTTTTTGAATATCAACCGTCATTTACCCTAGGTGCAGGAGAAGATGGATCAACGTTTATATTTCTTGTTTTAGGGGTTAGCCTCTATTTGAGCGTTTTAATTTTTAGCCGCTTTAAAAATATCAAGGAAAATAGTTCCATGAGGATGAGATCCCATCTCATTCATTTAATGGTTCTAGTGATTACTTTTGCTTTTATCTGGATGACATTTTATTTACCACGGGCCTTTGTTCCCTTTTTCCTTGTGGCTCTGTTTTTTATGAATTTTATCTTCTTTTATATTCAAGACCGAGCAGCATTGGCTGAGATGGAGAAAAAGAAAGGGGAGTTAACCAGTCAAGAAAAAGAGTATTATTTTGCTCAAAGTGAGTTAATGGTCGATACGGTTGTAACCGTAAAAGGGATGCGCCACGACATGAAACTGCATTTAGCAACTCTAAAAGATTACATTGTGAACGATCCTGCTGAGGCAGTGGATTACGTTGAGTATTTGATGGAAGGGATTAGCAAAAGTGAGGTTTATAGTGACACAGGGAATGTTGCGTTAGATAGTATTATTAACTATAAGTTGAAGGATGCCAAAGATAAGGGGATTCAGGTAGATTTGAAAATTTTCGCACCTGTTACGATTGGAATTGAGACACCAGATATTGTTGTCATTATAGGAAATTTACTAGCAAATGCCATTGATGCCGTGAGTAAGGTAGAGGATAAATCTATCAACCTTCAGATCGTTCATCAAAAAGGAAATCTCCTTATTAAAGTTGAAAATTCATTTGATGGGGTGGTAAAGAAGGGATTTGAAACGACAAAAGTAGGAGATGGACACGGCTATGGGTTGAAAAATGTTGGCAAGTCGGTGGAGAAATATCAGGGAAAAATGGATGTGGAAGTTACTCGTGATGTGTTTCAGGTGACGGTGTTGTTGTATGGTGGAAAAGGGCAAATCAGAGATACCGTCTAAAATTATCGAGGTATTAACGTGTCCTTGTGACCAACCATTACCAGTTGATTGCCAACGGATACAAGTTTAATAGATAAAGGGTCTTTGTCACTTATAATGGTTATGTGACCGTAGCAGAGGTTGTCGTTTAGATTTTGAATGAAAGTAGGGATTTTAATGCTGTTAGAAAGTGGGCACGAAGCTCAAGACTTCATAATGAATACTAACGTTAAACAGAAAATCTTTGGTAAAAATGCCAGAGCTATTTATACGGAAGCCATCAAAGAGTTGCACCGGCTTGAGCAGGTCATGCATTTTTACAAAGGAACAAGTGAGGTTGCATTACTCAATCGCTACGCTGGAGAAAAGGCGGTTAAAATAAGTGAGGAAATGATGTTAGCGTTGCAGCAGTCTATGGATGTTTCATTGCTTTCAGATCGTTATTTTAATGTGATGTTAGCCCCTTTTGTTCAGCTTTGGAGAAGCGCAGGTCAAAAGAACAAATTGCCATCAACAGACGAGATACAACGGATCTTATCTCTGTGCGACCCTCATGATTTGGTGTTAGATGTAGCGAATCACACAGCTTATCTTAAGAAAAAAGAGACCATGATTGATCTGGAAGGTCTTAGAAAAGGGTTTGCTATTGATGCTTGCTGTGATATTTATCAAAAGATGGGAGCAACGTCTGCTTTTATTAACTTAGGAGGTGATGTAAAAGCGATTGGTAATCGCTTAGACGGAGCACCTTGGATGATTGGGGTTCAACATCCTGATCGTCCAAAGGGGACAAATTATTGTGCTCTGATGTGCTCCGATCTATCGGTGGTAACATCTGGTGGTAGTAAAAGGCATCAAGAGGTCAACGGAAAAAAATACCACTACATTTTAAATGGAAAAACAGGCTATCCATCTGAATCGGATCTTAAAAGCGTCACTGTCCTCTCCAAGCGTTCCACCGAGGCGGATGCGATATCAACTGCAGCCTTTGCTATGGGCTTAGAGAGGGGAGTCAATTTGATTTATCGATCAGAATGTGTTGGTGCCATCTTTTTGACAACGTCTAATGAAATTTATACGACTAAAGGCGTTAAGCAACATCTAAGATTGCTTGAGAAAATGACGCATTATGAAGTTTAATATCGAAAGGACGAGATAAGATGAAAAACAGTGGGTTAGACCGATTGTATCAACCTCACCCACCTACGTCTGCTTATGGCATAAAATTGAGGGAATATGGAAGTGGATGATGAAGCTACTAATTATAGAACAATTTTAGGATTAACAGACGATGTCATAAAAGCTTTAGCCTTTTGCGGCAAAGCTGAGCCAGATGGGATGCTAATGGCGATTTGTACTAACAATTTTAGCGGGATTAAACTAATTAAAGCTTATTAATCCCAGGTAAAAAACATGATCTTACTTCAGTTTCCTGCGATTGCTCATACGGGAGAGCAGATCAGCCGCAACGTACAAATCAGTGGCGGGATCCTTGGATTTATAGACAACACAGCACTTATAAGAGGAGAATGAATTAACATGAATAACAACAACCCTTACATCAAAAAACTAACGGCCTCCATCCTTGTGGCCTTTTACTTACTTATCACCTTAATACCAGCAAACGTTGCTTCTGCCAATGAATTGCCAGAAGGACAAACCCCATCGGGGATTCCTTTTTCAGAAATGGAAGCCGAGATTGAAGCGGTTATCAATGATTATCTAGGCGTCACAACCCCAGGTGTGGCCGTTGTGGTTACTTATGGCGGAGAGATCATCTTCTCAAGAGGGTACGGTTATGCCAACCTTGAAAGCCAAATTCCCATCGACCCAGCTACAACCGTCTTTGGTTATGGCTCCATTGGGAAGTTATTTACTTGGACGGCAGTTATGCAATTAGTGGAACAAGGGCGCATTGATTTAGATGGTGACATTAGCGACTATTTACCAGAGGACTTTTTAGCAGAATTGGATTTTAACTATACGTTTACGATGCGACATTTGATGAATCACACCGCTGGTTTTGCTGAAAACATCATTGGATTTGCTTTTGACATGGAAGAAACAGAAGAGCAGATTTCTTTGCGAGAGGGACTTTTAATCGCACAACCTCCTCAAATCTTTGAACCTGGAACGGTAAGCAGCTATTCAAACTTTGGCGTTGGTTTAGCAGGTTACATTGTGGGGTACGTGACAGGAGAAGATTTTGTGACTTACGAAATGGAGAACATCCTCCTTCCAGTAGGTTTGACAAATACCTTAAATGGACCAGACTGGTTTGATAACGATGACTTTTTACAGCACCGCGCCACAGGTTATGTTTCCGATGGAGATGACGGTTTTAGTGTGGTAGCCCCCCTATATATTGCCATGTATCCAGCAGGGGCCTTAAGTGGAACCGCTGAAGACTTAGCACGGTTTGTCCTTGCTTTGACACCCGAATTAGGTGAATCTGGCCCTTTATTTGAAACACCTGCTGGCTTAAACGCCATTTTCACTTCTAGTGTGACGGATCCAACTCGGCTATCTAGGTATCATGGTTTTCTGAGCTACGAAACTGCTAATGATCCAGCTTTTGGGCATGGTGGAACCCTACCGGATTTTAATACCAACCTTGCTTTTGTGCCAGAAACAGGATTTGGTGTGGTTGCTTTAGCCAATTCTGGTGAAGCAACGGTAGAGCTTAGTGTGGTCAACTTGCTTTTGGGAAGCCAAGAGGATGTTCAGCCTGGTAGCGGCACCTTACCTGATGTGGCCCAATTTGAAGGGCAGTTTATTAATGCTAGGCACAGTTATGGACGCTTCACTTCTTTACTTGACTACCTTGGGCAAACTACCGTTACCCAACTGGATGAGAACATCATTCAAATGTCGATGCTGGGCGGCTTTGCAGAAGCCACCTTTGTTCAAGTAGAACCTTACGTTTTTCATCTGATGGAGACCACTCATCCCATCGTAAATACATTCACAGGTGGAGAAATTCAATTTATCACAGAAGACGGGCAAGTGACACAGATCGAATTTTCTAATCCATTTAACCTGATACCTGTCCCTCGAACGGCTACCTCTATTACTATGAGTATGACTGTCGTTGGAATCAGTGCATTGTTTTTCCTAATTGCTCCACTGGTATCCTTGGTGGTTTTCCTTCGCAATAAGAAAAAAGGCATCGCCTCTAATCGTTTCCAAAAGTTAAATAGGGTGCTGCTACTTTGTGGAACGGCATTGACGATTAACAATTTGGTGATGTTGATACGTTTGCTAGTGATTAACCCTTTTAGAACTGCAGCTGAGATGAATCCCCACATTTTCCTTAACTATGCTTTAGCTGGGGCGGCTGCCATCGTTTTGGTATTCTCACTTTTAACATTGCGTCATAAAGAAGGTAAAGCAACTACTAAGCAAAGCATTTTCTTCGCTATTACAGCATTACTAGTACTTTCACTCCTCTTCGTTCTCCAGTCGTGGCATTTCTTTGTTATTCTATAATGTAGCTAGGTAGAAACGATAAAAAGGGGAAAGAAAGACGATCAGGATCAGCTAAATTGGTTGATCCTTTTTTCTGTATTATGGCATTCAAAAATTAAAGTGCCCTAATGCAATTTAGATTCTAACGACTGCACTTTAATCTTTTTTTATTGAAAACTTGCCTCAAATTCTGCTATAATTACAAAAGAAACGTTGTGTCGAATTAATTCAGAAAGGCATTTCGTCTTCATCTCACGAAAAGGTTGTTAAACAGACGATTGCTTCAGTGGCCTTTAGCTTATGCAGTTTACGGTTAAATGACCTCTTAAATAATGAGATGTACGAAGGGATTTCCAAGGTGTTGAAACTAGATCAGCATGACGACATTTTAGTTTGCAAACGATGGGAGGGAAGTTAATGTATACATATGAAGTATCTACAGATGGAATAACATGGAGAGTTTTTAGTGAAATGCATGAAATTGACTTAAGTTTAAAGCAGTTATCAGAAGGTCATGCTGAGATTCTAATTGTTAAAACAACACCTTCGATCTCTGGCGTGAGTACCGTTCAAGCAGATGGTGTAAAACTGTCGAAATGATTCTTTAAAAAACGTGAGGTTCGAATCGAGCATATGATTGAAGTATTAGTCGGTTGTGAGGATAAAACAGAGAAAGTTTACCGTTATTCAACGGATAGCTACGAGGAACTATACCATTTGTTTGAAAACTATGTGTTTTATCAGAAGCTACCTGCTTATGAACTTTGGGAAGATGTAACGCTTGCTGTTTTAGGGGATCCGGGCTAGAAAGATTAACGGATGGATAATTTCATGGTTGAAAGTCACTAACATGATTTAGTGGGTACACATGCAGGAGGTTATAAGCTTTCTGGTGGCAGAAGTGTACACCGACTGGCGATTTAAATTTTTAAGTGCTTGAATGCTTGAAATTGTTGTGTTTCTGCAAGGTAAACTTTAATTATTTGATTGCCGTTGATAAAAAGTGGTAAAGGAAGGATTGAGAAAAATGCCAATGGAAGATTTAATTGTAATGATAGGAGCGATACTGCTCATAGGTATTGGAGCATTTCTTGTGACGCGAAATAACCGTCAAAAACAAAAAATGACAGACCTGATTATAATTTCTAAAGTATATTCTGTTTCGCGTATAGCTAGCCTTGCTGGTGTGAGACAAGATAAGGCAGTCAGACATATTCAAGAAATCATTACGCATGCAAATGGTGGAACTAGAGAATGGCGGATACTTCGTGGAGCACATTTAGACCTTAATAATATGGAAATTGTCCTTGCTGAAATAGATGAGGCGAATGAACCACCGACATTAGGAGGGTTGATTGACAAGGCAAAAAAAGTTGCACATTCGAAATTAGCCCAACATTTGCCAGAAGAACCAAAAGAACCATGGACTTGCCCTTACTGTAGAACAAAAAATGATGGGGAAGAACAAGTGTGTAGTAGCTGCAAAGCAAACCGATAAGGGAAGTTTAAAGTCAAAATGGAAATTCTAGGTGCGACGAGCAAGCAATTTATGATTATGATGGATTAAACTATTTTTTGGGAAGTATCATGGAGTCAATCGGCTTTTCAGTGGAGCAAGGTGCCTACTTTCAAGTAAACAACTTTGTATATCCTAATATCAATCTCGGTGGAAATATTATGAAATGAAGTTTCATCGTGATAAAAACTAAGGACTGGTTTTGTGAGTAGTCGACATATTTAAAATCTTTAAACACGACATTTTGAAACTAGGTTGGAGGTTATTATAAGCGTATGAGAAACAGGTTTCAAAGAGGAACAGGAGCAAGATTCGTAATGAAACTTTTTCGTACTGCTCTTGGCTGCTTTGTGCTAACGATCAATTTTGTACTTGCGACTATCTTTTTGTGGTTAATACCGTTAGGTGATAGTAGTGAAATGTTTTTTATCCGATTAGCCTTAACAGGAATGTTTGTTCCTCTAGGTCTGATTTTTTGTATACTAGGAGTTAAGAGACTATCAGAGAACAAATAGATAAATTTAGGATTTGTGTGCAGTTTGGTGTTAAGGATTATCACGCACACGCAAGAGAATTACCCGAGTGCTTTAAAATCTCTTGGTGTGTTAAAAATTTACAAACGAACATCAATAATTATTGATATAGCATAAGGTGGTTATTTGTTGTGAATAAAAATTTAAAGAAAATATTTAATATTCTCAATACTCCTAATAAGGTTGTTTTGGACGCGTTGGCGCCATACTTAAAAAAAAGTAAAGCTAAATCTACCACTTCAGAAAATGTCGAGCAAAGCTCTTTTATCGACGAACAAACAGGTACTGTTTATTTGCGCTCGTGGGACTTTCATAAGCGTAGCGGTGAAGAGTGGATTGTAGATGACAAATCTATTTCAGTGTGTTTAAACCGGAATAAAAGAGTCACAACAACCCCTTTTTCAAAAATTCAGCAAGTTAAGTTAGAGGCTAACAGACTTTCTTTTTATCTTCTTGGTGTGCGGTTGCATGATCCGTCTGGAGACGGTAGTTGGGGTACTGAAGAAAGAGTGGCTTTGGTTAATGGAGCAAATATTTATTTTAATGGAGCTGACTTTCATATCGCCCAAGAGGTTCATAGCAGAATTATAAAAACTGATAATGCAAGTGCGGCGGAAGCTACTACAAAAAGCATTGTTGATGAATTGAAAGAATTAAATCAAATGTTATATTCTAGAGTTATTACGCAAGAGGAATACGATACTTTAAAAGCCAGAGTCGTTGGAAAGTGATATAATCTTTCTGTGATTAAGGACTAGGAATGCCAGAAAACTGTGGTTAGAGCTTAAAAAGCTTTAAGCATGACCAAAATGGAGAGACTTCACAATGGCTAAATATACGGAAAAAGAGTTGAAAGCAAGGAAAATAGTATCCACAGTTAGTATAGCCACAGTTATAATTTTAATGGTATTCCTCTTTATGGCAGAGTACCATGTTATACCCTTGCCTCATGGTAGTGAGAGCATTGTAATAGGTTCATGCTTATTAATTGCGTTCATTATAGCGATAATTGTACCTGTTTTCTTAAGCTCAGAAACATCACTGAGAATTCAGTATGTCATTAGAAGTATTATTGTTATGGTGAGTACATTACTTGTAATAATGTTGTTCCTTGGTTAAAGTATTTGATTAAGGACTATAACCTGATTGAGGAGCATGGATGTGGGAAGTATTATCACATTGTTTATCGTTATAATTTTGGCAGGATTGGGCTATGTGTTAAGTCTTAAACTCGAGGAGCACATTGAAATACCGTTTAAGAAATATAAACCCATTCGAAAATGGATTGGATTAACGGTTCTAGTGGTTGCGATTCCAAGCTTTGTTTTGTTTTTCTCAAGGTTTGAGCAAGACACTTCTAGATTTCCTTTTGAGCTACTTATTCCATTTGTTCTAGCGGTTGTGATTGCTATGGCATTGGACTTTGCCTATTACCGTTGTCCGTCGTGTGGCCGTTACATCAGTCATCGTCGTGACGCATGGTTTTATGAGGGTAATCGCCATTGTCCACATTGTCGCGCATGGCTGGCTTCGTAACTAGAGTGATGGATAACTTGTTTAGTCTGTGCTCTAGCGGTTTTTTTTGCGGACGCATGCACTAAAATCTTTTGGTGCTACCTTTGAATAGTTTAGGAGAAATGATGATGAAAATAGAATTTGCAATAATAGACGACATAGATATGATTTTGGATTATGATGAGCATGTCTCATTATCCGAAATGAATAGATTAATTGAAAACAAAAGGTGCATTGTTGCTAAATCTGATGAGATTATCTTTGGATTTGCACGTTGGAACTTATTTTGGGATAACACTCCTTTTTTGAACATGCTATATGTGCCTGATGGTTATAATCGAATGGGTATTGGTAGTCAGCTGTTAACATTTTGGGAAAATGAAATGAAAAAGCAAGGATATAGTATTCTTCTCACCTCTACACAGGCAAATGAAAAAGGACAACATTTTTTCAGAAAACGTGGCTATCAAGATTGTGGGAATTTGATTTTACCAAAAGAAAGTTTAGAGTTGATTTTATACAAAGAAGTATAGGCAAATTTGTAATAAGTATGGCCTAGCTTTGTGCGGTCAAAAATCTTTAAAATCATTTAGTGATGGAAATTTTAATCAAACCAAAACCCGAAATTCAAGTGCCGTGCATTT
>JGI24703J35330_11748305_pt1 | contig 13510 bp, 12 predicted proteins | sample TergutNt197P1_FD_35330 | JGI IMG/M metagenome (IMG submission 35330) | reverse complement strand
TGCCCTATAGCTAATCAGGCCTGTGAATTTATTTTTTTTCAGTTGTTCTTTAACGTCTACACACTGTAAAGACGATTAAATTTACTAATCTTGGATTACACACCTCCATTTTGGTAATTGCGAAAGTAAGCAAAAAGCTCAACATTTTGCGAAAATGGCCTTTTGTTGATTAAAATTCCTTAATAAAAACGTCTTTTGATCGTAAACTAATCAACATCTTGCGAAAACAGCCATTTGTTGAGCTTTTGCACCATATCAATCTACTTTTCGTACTCAACAGCAATTTTTTGCGACGAACAAGTGTATTCAAAGATTTTCACGTAAGATCAATCGCAGAATTTGATAAATTTTGATTCGCAACCCTCGCAACCCAAAACGGGGTCGACAAAGACAAAAAATATCGACCCGAAAAGGGTCCGATCATAATATTAACACATAATTTTTAAAAAATCAACCTATTTTAGAATAAAGTTCAAAAAATTTGAACAAAACTTGTTGCAAAAACGGTCCGAAAATGGTATAATGATTTTATAGTTTAAATAGGAAGTGATATGAAATGAGTATGACACCGTCAGAAAAGTTAAAAAAGGCCATTAACGAATCAAGTTTTAGTAATAAACAGCTAGCAGATAAAGTAGGCCTTGGAAAATCGTCTATTCAAAGATACGCCACTGGTGCGACAAAAAAAATTCCAGTCGATCTTGTTGATAAACTAGCTCCTATCCTTGGTGTAACAACCGCCTATATTATGGGTTGGGAGGATCAAGATGGGAATACAATAAAGAAAGTAGTTGATCCTAATTGGAAACCAACTATAACCAAAAAGGATGAGCGGGATGTAGAGCGAGATCTTGAAGCCATGTTAGCAGGTGATGCAGTTATAGCTGCTTATGGTGGAAAACTTCCTGATGATATGGATGAGGAAGAAAAGGAAGATTATGAACTTTACAGATCTGCTATGCGTATGATGCTACTGCATGCCAAAAAAATTAACAAACAACGTCATACGCCCCTTAAATACCGAACCACTGATAGTGAATAGGAGGGATTGTGAATGACAGTTGAAGAAGCTTTAAAAAATGCTCGAAAATTTGGTGCTACTACTATTTATGATGTGATTGATGACCATCAATTCTACCTCCATTACACGGACTTAGGAAGAGATATGTGTGGTGTCTTTAATAAAGTAGGTAGTTGCGTTCAAATCGGAATCAATAATCGTCTTTCTTCCAGAAAACAGGAGTTTGTGGTGGCTCATGAGATTGGACATGCTTTAATGCATTGGCATATTAAACAATTGCACTGCACTAAGTATTCAATTTATAGTCGCGATGTTATGGAATTTGAAGCAAATAAGTTTGCAGTTTTATTTTTGTGGAGTCAAAATGAATACCACAGCCTTGAACATTTTGCTGCTTATCACGAACTAGAAATTAGTGTTGTGAAAGATATGTTTGGCGGACGATTGGGTAGGAGTAGTATTTTATAATTGACACAAATTGCGAATTGATATAACAAGCTCATTTATTGTAAGGACATTTCCTTTGTTGAAATGTGGAAAAGTAAAAATTAATTCTTCTTCTCAACCATTTTATTCAACAGTTAAGATATGAGGGTATGTTTAAATTGTGAAGTTGTGGAAAACACCCTTTTTGACTATAACAGCGAGCGAAAATTAGGGATGAGTAGTGGTAAAAAATCTGAGCAAAAATTGAAGATTGAATTTTCCACAGGTTCATTTTTCCACTGTGATTTTATTGAAAAACCATGTGGAAAACATATTTATTTCTCTGAAAAACGGTATCATGTTGCTATTACACCGACAGTCATATATAATAGTTCAGTTGAAGCTATCCTTTATTGAGCAAAAGAGTTAAAAAGGATCAAACGTTAGAAACGTAAAAAACGTTAGAGAGGAAAAAATTAATGAGTGAAGAAGTTTTAGAAGAAGTTTTAAGTTTTAGAGACTTAGGTCTCTCGGAATCCACATTGAAGTCAATTGAGGAAATGGGATATAAGGTGCCATCCCCTATTCAGGCACAAGCAATACCAATTATGTTAACTGGTCAAGATATGGTCGGCCAAGCGCAAACAGGGACTGGTAAAACAGCGGCGTTTATGTTGCCAATTTTAGAGAAAATCAATGCCAAGAACAAAAATGTTCAAGCATTAGTATTATGTCCGACCAGAGAGCTTGCTGTACAGGTTCACGATGAAACGAAAAAGTTTGCTAAAAATAACCGTGATATACATGTTTTATCAATCTATGGCGGTCAATCTTATGATCCGCAAATTCGTGCGTTAAATCGAGGTGTACAAATTGTAGTGGGGACACCTGGGCGCGTGATTGACCATATGAAAAAACAAACGTTGAAGCTAGATCATTTAAGATTTATGGTATTAGATGAAGCTGATGAAATGTTAAATATGGGTTTTAAAGATGATATCGAATCTATTTTGGTCGAAACACCATCCGAACGTCAAACTGTTTTATTTTCTGCAACCATGCCATCAGAAATTTTAAAAATTGCACGCACACACCAACATGATCCAGAAGTGATTAAAATTGCGAAGAAAGAATTATCAAATCGCCAGATTGAACAATATTATATTGAGGTAAAATCTCGCGATCGGATGCAAGCGATGATTCGCTGCATTGATGCAATGGGTATTACCTCATCAATCGTCTTTACTAATACAAAACGAGAAGTTGATGAACTGGTCTCAAAATTACAATCAGAAGGCTATGTTGCTGAAGGTTTACATGGAGATCTAAAGCAAGTTCAACGTGACCGAGTGATGCATGCTTTTCGCCGCAAGAAAGTCAATATATTAGTGGCAACAGATATCGCAGCGCGTGGAATTGATGTTAATAATATTGAAGCAGTGTTCAACTTCGATATCCCTTTAAATGAAGAAAACTATGTACACAGGATTGGTCGTACAGGTCGTGCAGGAGAATCAGGAATCTCGATCACATTCGTTTTCGGGCGTGACATGTACAAACTGCGTCGTATTGAATCCTACACCAAATCAAAAATGCAAAAAATGCCACTTCCAAATGCCGAAGACATTAAAAATCAGCGTATTGCAAAATTTGTGTCAGAACTAACAGAAAATCTTGGAAGTAGAAATTTTGCAAATGAGCATGAAATTTTAGGCAATCTAGTAGATGCAGGACATAGCATAGTCGATGTTGCGGCAGCTCTACTTAACATGCAAGTCGGTGGTATTGATAAAAAATACGCACCAATCGAAGAAGTAACAAGTTATGATCGAGGCGGCTATCATGATCGAGGTGGACGTGGTGAGAGAAATTACGGTGATCGTGGTAACGGTAAAGAGCGAGATCGAAGCAAAGGTTTGCGTAAAAATGAAGTTCGTTTATCATTTAACATTGGCAACAAAAAGCGCATGAGTCCGAAAGATTTGGTCGCTATGATTAGTAAAAATGCAAATATACCACCACGTGCAGTTGGCGACATCGACATTCGCTCAAAGCAAACCTATGTGAATGTAGATAAAGCATTCGTAGGACAAATTATGAAACGATTAGATTCAAAATACATCGACGGAACAAAGTTGATTATCGAAAAAATGTGAAAAATGAAAATTCATAGGCGACTATGGATTTTTTTTTGTTAATTTGCGAAAAAGGGTGGAAAAATTTTTCTAAAAAAGTTATAATTAATGGATTATATAAAGTGAGGGTAAAATATGCTTACGATTAGTAAACAACAAATATCAGTTTTTAGTTTCAATTCTCATTATGTTCGCATGGCGGAAAGTTTGCGAGACAACAATGCAATTGAAGCTCTAGAAATTCAATACAATGCTGAGAAAAATGGCTATAAGCTTCGTGCTGTCATTGATGATGAGCATGAATTTGAAGTTAAGATGGAATTAGATTTAGCGGGAAATGTCATTAATTACGAATGTAATCGTTATGTTTTTAGGCCAGAACGTGTTTATGTTTTGGTGATTTTATTGGTAATCAATAAAATGCAGCCTAAAAATTTCCCTTTTAGCTATCAAAGCAGTAAGCATAAATGGCAACTAGAATTAAAAAACCGAAAAGATGCAGAAGAAATGAACGCCATTATAGAAACGTATCGTTTAAAATCAGAGCGCGAGCTTGTTGAGAATATCATATCTGGTATGCATCGTATTACGACCCAGCTAGTAACCAATCAGGGACAGTTTAAACTAAAGTTTAAAGTCGGCTCTGCAACTAGCAACCAGTATATGATAAAAAATATTCAAAGCTTTTTGAGTGACGTTACCCGAGCATCTTTTGTGGAATATGGTAAAAAATTAGCTTTTAAGCATGATGAGAAAAATTTTGACGACGCTTCAAAATCAACGATTGCCTTTATGAGAAAAGTACTAGCTGCGCAGAGTGCGAGTCATTATAAAAATACCATTAAAGAACTAGAATTAACCAATGGTGTAATTGATGATTTCTTTGAAATCTTTAGCGCAATCCCCTCTTCATATCGCGACTTTTTACTGGAGGATGCAACGGATCTGCCGATCTTACATATCGAAAAGATTGACTATTATTACAAAATAACCCTCAAAACAAAATACCGCTATATTTTAGGTCAAAATCATCTTTATCATTTTGTTCATACAAGGAGAATTCTCGTTAGGACAAAGTTAGATGAAGCAGGCAAAACAACAGGACTTATTTATCGCTTAAGTCGACAAGGTGAAATGGTTATTGGTGTTGGAGATTTTGCGGATTTTTACACTTATGTTTTATCAGATATTAAACAATTTATTAACCTTTCAGGCGCCAAGTTCGATCCGCAAACAGAAGATGGCATTTCGATTTATGCCGATGTTGATGAGTATGAAAAGACTTATGTAACGATTAAATATCATTATGAAAATGAACCAGATCAACAAGGATTTGACCTTGGGAATACTAATATTTCTTTGAATGCGCATAAGATTGAAGGCTATATTAAAAATTATGCAAAAGTCGATAAAAAGAAGAAAATAGCTTATATTACAGATGATGTCTACCACATGCAAGAATTTATCAATGCGGGGCTTGCTTATCTTCAGCAGTATGCTGATGTTTACGTAAGCGAAGCGTTGAAGCAGGTTGGGACGAAAAAAAGGATTCAAATGACAGCTGGTGTGACGATTAGGAACGATTTATTAAGTATTGACCTTGAGAGTATGGATATCCCTCGTGATGAATTGGCTTCTGTTTTAGCATCTTATCGTCGAAAAAAGAAGTTTCACAAGTTGAAAAATGGGGAAAGGTTGTATTTAGAATCTGATGAGCTAGATGAAATTGACCGAATGCTTACTAGTTTTCAAGTTGATCCTTTGAAAATGAAGGGTGGGCAGATGGATCTTGAATTGTTTCGTGCTTTTAGTATTAATGCTTTCGCTCAGGATGAAAAAAGTTTAATCGAGTTTAATCGTAGCGATTTGTTTGAAGGGATTATTGATCGATTCGAAAATATTCAGATAACTGATTACGAAATAGCACCACATTACGCCACTCTGCTTAGGGATTACCAAAAGTATGGTTACCAATGGATGCGACTGCTTTCTGATTATGGATTTGGTGGAATTTTGGCTGATGATATGGGGCTTGGGAAGACTTTGCAGGTTATTTCGCTTATTGATCAACATAAAGCTACCAATCAGACGAGTATCGTGGTGGCTCCTGCTTCTTTAATTTTAAACTGGGAAGATGAAGTCAAAAAGTTTTCAACCAATCTAAAAGTAGCTAGTGTTTATGGAACGCAAGATGTACGGAAATTAACGATTGATGCTTACCGAGACTATGATTTGTTGATCACTTCATATGACTACATTCGTCGTGATATCGACTTGTATAAGAATATTAAATTCCAATATGTGGTGCTTGATGAGGCGCAATATATTAAAAACCAAAGTACGAAAAGTGCGCAAACTGTGAAGGAGCTAGTTGGTAAGCATAAGTTGGCACTAACGGGGACACCGATCGAGAATTCCTTAGCGGAACTATGGTCGATTTTCGACTTTTTGATGCCTGGTTACCTTTTTCCATATGCTTTTTTCGCTCGAGAATATGAGCGCCCAATAGTAAAGGATAAAGATGAGCAAAAACAAACCCTATTAAAGAGATTAATTTCCCCGTTTATTTTACGTCGCCGCAAGCAAGAGGTTTTAAAGGAATTACCTGATAAAATTGAAACAACCCTAACAATTGAGTTTACACCCGATGAGAAAAAGCTATACTTAGCTAACCTTTCTCAGGTCAATATGGAACTACAGGACAAGTTGCAGGTGGAGCAGGTTAACGCTATTGCGATTTTAGCGATGTTGACAAGATTGCGACAAATTTGCTGTGAGCCTCGGGTAATATATGAAGACATTGATCTTCAATCATCAAAACTTCAGGCGTGTATAGATTTGACTAAGCAATTGTGTGAAAATGGCAAGAAAGTGCTGTTATTTTCGAGTTTTACTAGTGTGCTTGACCTGATTCAAGAAGCGCTAAAATTAGAGCGGATTTCTCATTATATGTTAACAGGCGCAACTGACAAAGTAAAGCGTCGTGAGTTGGTTGCGAAGTTTCAAGAAGATGATACAAGTGTTTTCTTGATCTCACTTAAAGCTGGTGGAACTGGATTGAATCTGACTGCGGCAGAGGCGGTAATTCATTTTGACCCTTGGTGGAATATGTCGGCACAAAATCAGGCGACAGATCGAGCGCATCGAATTGGGCAGGATAACGTTGTTCAGGTGTTTAAGCTGATTATGAAGGATAGTATTGAGGAGAAAATTCAGTTGCTTCAGGAAGCGAAAAAAGATTTGGCAGATGCTTTTGTCGAGGGGAATGATGGGCGAATTACCAATATGTCGCGAGAAGATATTATGGAACTGTTCAAAAATTCTTGATCTTAAGCTAGGCGAAAGTCTAGCTTTTTATGTCGCAATATGTGGATTTTATAGAAGCTAAGCCGTAATGTTTAAAGTCTAGATGCAAACAATTGTAAAAAATATTAAGTGTTGTTGATCCACGTGTAAACATTTGATAGAAATTTAAATTAGATGAAAGTCTGGCTTTTTTTATTGAAAACGTGTATAATAAAGGCATAACTAAAATTAAGAGGAGCGTGAAGATACATGGAAGCTATTCAAATGATTAAGGAAAGAAGATCGATTCGAAAATATAAGGATGAGGTTGTCGATCGTGGATTAATGGAGGAAATTATTGAGATTACTCGTTATGCACCTTCATGGACGAACTCGCAAACACCGCGATTTACTTTGGTTGATAATCCAGAAATAATTGCGCAATTTGCAAGTGTTGGAGTTAAGGGGTTTGTTTACAACATGGACACCTTAAAAAATGCCAAAGGTGTAGCAGTACTTAGCTTTGTTGAGGGTAAAAGTGGGCGGACAGATAAATATGAGATTGAAACTAGCGACAACCCTAGTAGATGGGAGTTTTTCGACGCTGGAATCGCCTGTCAAACATTCTGCTTAACCGCTTATGCAAAAGGTGTTGGAACTTGTATTTTTGGTGTGATTGATGAGGAGAAAATTGCCGAATTAATTAACCTACCTGAGGGTGAAACCGTCGCGGCGTTAGTTGTATATGGGTATTCTGATCAAGAAACAAAAGTTCCTCGTCGTAAGGAAGTTGCAGATATTTTGCGCTGGATTTAACAGCAATAGAAAAATGACCTTCGTTTTGTAGTTTTATATGCTATACTACATTTTTAGGTCATTTTTTCTATCTGCAAATATTTTAAACAGACTTATTAACCGAAGAGCTACTACTTCTTTTACTTCTGCTCGTTTGGCTATTTGCTACCATACTTTTATCAGCACGCTTTTTTGAACCTTGATTTTTGGTCCCCTGGCGCTTTTCCTCTAGCATTTTTTTTATTGATTCTTTTGTTGACGACATACTCATCGACCACCTTTCAAAGGTTACTTCAAGGTAATTATACCGCAAAACTTCGGATTTTACAATGGTTTTGATGAGATGGTACAAAGAACTCAAAAAAATGAATTCTTTTTTGGATAGTTTCAGCTTAATAACAATAGTTGTGAAAAAAAGTTCGTTTCCCCTCTTGCAATGCGCTTTATTTTATGCTATTATAAAAACACAGAGGTAGTTACGGGTTATGCCGGCAAAACTTTGATGTGTTAAATATGTAGAATTTTTCAAAAGACAAGGATAGTTATGATTAAATTCGGCTAAACTTTGCAGAGTACGTATGCTATTGACGTGCTTTTAAGGTTTGGCCTTTTTGGTTGCCAAAATAATATTTAAAAAGGAGAGAATCGCAATGCGTATTTATAAAATCATCAATAATAACATCATTGTATCGCATGACGAATCCGAAAACGAAGTTATCCTTATGGGTCGTGGTCTGGCTTTTAATAAAAAGAAAGACGACATCATAGATGAGCATAAAATCGAAAAGAGATTCCATCTAGAAAAAGCAGTGATGAGTGATAAATTTATTGAGCTATTGCGCGAAATTCCTGAAGATATTATCAACGCGACTCATGAAGTCATTGAATACATTAAGGCAAACATCAAAAGTAAAATCGATGACCGAATCTATATTACATTAATGGATCACATTAAGTACGCGATTGACCGCTATTTACAAGGCATCCAGTTTAATGATATGTTACTAGTGGAAATCAAACATCTATATAAAGAGGAAATCAAAGTAGCAAAAGAAGCTGTTTTGATGATCAACCAACGCTTAATGGTTAAACTTCCGGAAGATGAAGCTGCGTTTATCGCAATTCATATCGTTAATGCACAGTTGGAATTAGATATTAAAGAAATTCACCAAATCACGTCATTAATTAATGAGATCTTGAATATTGTTAGATATCACTTTAAAATCACTCTTGACGAATCGACTCTGGATTACGCACGCTTTGTTACACATTTGAAATTCTTCGCACGACGGTTGTTACGAGATAAGGGAGAAAATGAAAATGATGTGATGATGTATGAATTGGTTAAAGAGAGATATCCAAACGACTATAAATGTGTAGAAGTTATCGAGAAGCATGTTAAAAAAGCTTACAATCAGGAATTATCTTTGTCTGAAAAATTATACTTAATGCTACATATGACACGAATTAAAAAATAGAGGTGCGACAGTTATGGGACTATTTAAAAAATTATTAGGAAAAGATGATGCGACATCTAAAATATTTAGCCCGCTCGTGGGGACTGTTGTTTCTTTGAGTGATGTTAATGACCCAGTATTCGCGGAGGAGATGATGGGTAAGGGTGCTGCGGTTATTCCAACCGTTGGCCAAGTTTTCGCACCTTGTGATGGTGAGGTTGTGACAGTCTTTAGAACGCTTCATGCAGTTACGATCAAAGCAGATAGTGGTGCGGAGATGATTATTCATGTAGGGCTTGAGACTGTAAGCCTTGATGGACAGTATTTTGAAGCACATGTGGCTGATGGTGAAAAAATTAAGAAAGGAGATTTGTTGTTAACTTTTGATTTAGATCAGATTAAAGCAGCGGGATTTGATATTGTGACACCTATTGTAATAACTAATTCTGCGGATTATGATCAAGTCGATAAGACGAAGAAAAAAGAAGTGAGTAATAAGGATTTATTGATTAGCTTGGCTTAGAGATTTCAAAAATTATATTGGAGGAATTTGTTATGGTTATGAAATATTTACAAAGAATTGGAAAATCATTAATGTTACCTGTTGCGGTACTACCTGCGGCTGCGCTTATGTTGGGGCTTGGGTATGCAATTGATTCAGAAGGATGGGGTGCGTATAATGTATTTGCTCACATTTTGGTTCAGACGGGGGATGCAATTTTAGGGAATATGGGACTCTTGTTTGCCCTTGGGGTTTCTTATGGTATGAGTAAGGATCGCGATGGTTCAGTTGTTGTTGCCGGAATTGTTGGTTGGTTGGTGACCACGACATTGCTTGACTACGAAGGTGTAGTTAACATTGTAGGTAATTTATCTCCACGTAATGAACTTGCGTTTCAGAACATTGAGAACGTGTTTGTCGGAATTGTTTTAGGATGTATCGTTGCAGCGATCTATAATAAATTCTCGAAAACTGAATTACCGATGTTCTTAGCATTCTTTAGCGGTCGAAGATTGATACCAATATTAGTTGCATTTATGTCAGTTATTTTCTCGATGGTATTGCTATTTATTTGGCCACCAGTATTTGGTGCGTTAGTAGCATTTGGTGAAGCAATTGTAGGTTTAGGTGCATTTGGAGCTGCATTATACGGCTTCTTCAACCGCTTATTAATACCAACAGGATTGCATCATGCGCTTAATGCTGTATTCTGGTTCGACCTTGCTGGTATCAATGACTTAGGTAACTTCTGGGGTGCTGGTGGTGGAGTTGTCGGTGAAACAGGTCGCTATATGGCTGGATTTTTCCCTGTTATGATGTTCGGCTTACCTGGTGCCTGCTTGGCGATGTACCGTCAGGCAAAAGATAAGCACAAGCAACGTGTTTATGGACTTTTGTTCGCCGCAGCGATCACTTCATTTGTAACAGGAGTTACTGAGCCAATCGAGTTCTCATTCATGTTCGTTGCGCCATTGTTATACTTGATTCATGCTATTTTAACAGCTGTTTCATTGTTTGTGATTTATACTTTAGGATGGATTTCTGGATTTGCCTTTAGTGCAGGTGCAATTGACATGATCCTTGCGAGCAACTCGCCTTTTGCTGTTAACTGGTATTTTCTACCAATTGCTGGTATTATCTATTTCTTCCTTTACTATTTTGTATTCACTTTCTTCATCAAGAAATTCAACCTAAAAACACCAGGTCGAGAAGATGAGGATTACACTGAGGATGAGATGAATATCGAAGTTGCGAACAATGACTGGACTGCAATGGCAAAAGGATTCATTGAAGGTCTAGGTGGAGCTGATAATATCGTAGATGTTGACAATTGTACAACACGCTTACGTATTGAGGTTAAAGACAATGTACCAGTAAAAGATTCAAAAATTAAAGCAAGTGGTGCCGCAGGCGTTATTCGTCCAGGTAAAACTTCTGTTCAAATAATCGTTGGACCAAAAGTTCAAATGGTTGCAGATGAAATGAAAAAAATGCTTTAGTGAAATGTAAAAATGCGAAGAAGAGTCTGAAATTTCGGGCTCTTTTCCCTTGACTTTCCGTGATAATTTAGGCATAATAGACCTATTATAACTTCACGGAGGCAACTTATGAAATTTTCAGTGTTTACGTTTGACTCACCAAAAAACAATCCGATCAAGAAGAAGCTTGAACAACAGTTAGTTCAAAAAGACTTTTTAATCGACCCGCTTAATCCAGATTTCGTTTTTACAATTGGTGGCGACGGTACTGTTTTAAGGGCGATTCATCATTATTTAGACGCGGGGAAATTGGATACAATTAAGTTTATTGGTATTCATACTGGTCACTTAGGTTATTATACGGACTGGCTTCCTGAGGAGATAGATGGGCTTGTCAAATTTATGAATAGCAGTGAGATTCAAACATACAACTATCCCCTTCTAGAAGCACGTCTTTGTGCTGGCGAGAAAACCCGCTCACGTTTCGCTCTCAACGAATTCACCATCATCAACGCTAAACGCACCCAGCACCTCGACATCAAAATCAATGATATGTACCTAGAATCGTTCAGAGGCACAGGCGTTTGCATCAGCACTCCAACAGGTAGCACTGCCTACAATAAAGCACTCGGCGGCGCCCTAATCTACCCTACCCTCCCCGCTTACCAACTCACAGAAATTGCCTCAATCAACAGCAATGCCTACCGCACCATCGGAAGCCCTCTCATCATCCCAAAAGAACAAAAACTCCACCTAGAAAGCGAAAATTGGGATGGAATGACCCTCACTCAAGACCACCTTGAACTAAACATCTCCTCTTTAACTTCCATCCATATCAACCTCTCAGATAAAAGTGTCCAATTCGTTAAACGCAATGGAGGCTTATTTTGGAACCGAATTAAAACCCATTTCTTATGAGATGGGATTTTTATTTTGATCTTTTTCTCACGTGATTCCTAAAGCTTTACAATTTTGTGCATACGAAATAAGCGACCGCGGCCAATCCATCATACACCTTAAAATTATACCTATAATAATTGATCAACGGATTTCCTAATGTACTTAGCGGTCTAGTTTTAGTTTTGATAAAGCACTAGGCTTAATACCTTACCAAAATCCCAAACATAACATACCATATTAAGAGACCATAATAAATAGACGAATAATTTACTGACAAGGGGATGAATAATATGAAGGAGGTCTTAATGAAAGACATCTTGAAATTTGAAGATGTTAGCTTAACCTATCAGACAGAAACAGGAGAAATAGAAGCATTACGTGATATCAATTTTAGTGTCGACGATGGCGAACTAATCTCAATCATCGGACCATCAGGTTGTGGAAAAACGACCATTTTATCATTAATTGCGGGTTTGACAACCCCAACAAAAGGCAAGATTTTTTTAAATGGGAAAGCGATGAATAGCCAAGGAACAAGCGAACGTAATACAGCACGCAAACGTGATGCAACACGTGTGGGCTACATGCTACAACGCGACAGCTTGCTTGACTGGCGCACTATTAGAAGTAATACACAGCTCGGACTGGAATTCTGTGGAAAACGTGGGGATATCTTTACTGAGAATGTTGATAACTTACTTAAAACTTATGGACTATGGGATTTTAGAAACAAGTATCCTCGTGAATTATCAGGTGGCATGCGTCAACGGGTTGCACTAATAAGAACACTAGCTATTAAGCCTGACATTCTATTATTGGATGAGGCATTTTCAGCACTGGACTATCAGACACGCTTGCTAGTTGTCGATGATGTCTACAGTATATTGCGCCAAGAAAACAAATCGGCCATCATGGTTACACATGACATTGCCGAAGGGATTTCGATGGCGGACAGAGTCATAGTTTTATCAAAACGTCCAGGTACAATCAGCCAAAATATCAAATTGGAATTCGACAAAGAGCTAAGTCCACTTTCACGACGCTCAGCCCCAGAATTTCAAGAATACTTTAATCATATATGGAAAGAGTTTGATGCGCATGTATAAAGAGAAAGAAAGGAATTTACCGCAAGCAGCGCTTAGCGAAGCAAGGATGATCTTTTTGCTGGGTCGACGAAAAAGAAAAAGATTGATATTGGCGACGCAGGTACTTATTTTGTTAATTATTATTATTTCCTGGGAAATTGGATCAATTTTTGGATTAATTGATAGTTTTATCGTTAGTAGCCCGACGCGAATTTTGCGTACCATTTTAAATTTTAGAAATAACCAGCTCCCTTTTCATATCGGGGTTACATTTTTAGAAACCATGATCGGCTTCATTCTCGGCGCAACCCTAGGCATTTTGGTCGCCCTTATTTTGTGGTGGTCCAGCTTTTTAGCAAAAGTAATGGATCCCTATCTAGTTGTGATCAATGCATTGCCGAAAATTGCGCTAGGACCTGTGATTAT
>JGI24703J35330_11748306_pt1 | contig 13592 bp, 13 predicted proteins | sample TergutNt197P1_FD_35330 | JGI IMG/M metagenome (IMG submission 35330) | reverse complement strand
CTGGACCTTGGAGACCCTGCTCACCTGCTGGACCTTGGAGACCCTGCTCACCTGCTGGACCTTGGAGACCCTGCTCACCTGCTGGACCTTGGAGACCTCTACAACCACGTTCGCCACGTGCTCCTCTTGAACCTTTGCAGCAACAGCAACAGCGATTATTTTTATTATTTGTATTATTAGACATAAAATCACCCCTCTCATTTGCATACATAATATGCAACGGAGGGGGTAACTGTTACACTAAAACATAATCAGTGTAGACTGGTTGTAATCCCTTGTCAATAATCGCTACGTGAATTTGCTCGACACTACGTTCATCCGATAACGCAAACTGACCATCTCCTTTTTGTGATTGCGATTCGTTATGACCGCCAACAGTCACCTTTACGCCAGCAGAAATTTTGTTAGCAACAAGCCCGATTACATTGTCACGAAATTTAGAACGCTCTCGTGTCGAGATATTGATTGACGCATACGGTAACAAAAGTCTCAACGCTAACATGACCTGTAAAAGCTCCCTTTCGCCGACAGGTTCTTGAATAAGCTCACTTTCGCTTTTAAGATGTGCCGCTCTGATTCGTGGAACTGAAAACGATAGTTCTATATGAGGGTGTTCTCTAGCTAACAAAAACGCATGAACTCCAGTCGCAAATGCGTCTTTACGAAAATCCCACAATCCCAGTAACGCCCCGAAACTTACGCCACGCATTCCAGCTTTGATTGCACGTTCCTGCCCACAAAATCTGTAATCAAAATCGCTTTTAGGACCTTCAGGGTGGTGGATTGCATAAGTCTGCTTGTCATACGTTTCTTGGTATATGCTGACAAAATCCGCACCGCATTTGTGTAAATGTGCGTATTCGTCTACTTCTAGCGGATACACTTCTAAACCGATTGTTTTGAAATACTTTTTGGCGAGCGTCACAGCTTCTCCGATATAGCCAACATCTGATTTTTTGCGTGATTCACCAGTTAGCAGCAAGATTTCTTCAAGACCAGTGGCTACAATGGTTTTGAATTCGGTTTCGATTTCATTTAGTGTCAGCTTACCCCGATTGATTTCATTTTTGCAATTAAATCCACAGTAAGAGCAGCTGTTATCGCAATAGTTAGAAATGTACAGTGGCGTATATAAGCTAACCGAATTTCCGAAATATCGGCGAGTTTCGGTCTTAGCATAGTGTGCAAAATTTTCGAGAAACGCACCACCAGCGGGTGACAAAATCACGCCGAAATCGAACAAATTCAGCTTTTCAAATTTAGCCAGTTTTGAAAGCACGGTTCTAACATGGTTTTCGGTATAGCTTTTGTAATTATATTCGCCAGATTTCGCAAGGACATTTTGCATTAGTTCACTCACGTTCTTTAGTCCTCCAAGTCCTCTAAAAATCCAGTAAGCGGACTTGACGCTTCCGCTTCGTATTCGAGAACTCTGCCTAAGCCTGCAAGCCATGCCTTTCGCCCGCTTTGAACTGCTAACTTAAACGCTTCTGCCATCAATCCTACATCGTTAGCGGTCGCAACAGCTGTATTCGCCATTACAGCAGAGACACCGAGTTCCATCGCTTCACACGCTTGAGAAGGTCGTCCGATTCCAGCGTCTACTATAATTGGCAGGTCGATTTCGTCAACTAAAATCTTAATAAAATCTTTGGTGAGTAGACCTTTGTTGCTACCAATCGGTGCCCCGAGTGGCATAATAGCCGCTGCTCCTGCGTTTGCCATCTGGCGTGCTGAAATCAAGTCAGGGTACATATACGGCATTACAATAAATCCTTCTTTAGCCAGAATTTCAGTTGCTTTGACAGTTTCGGCGTTATCAGGCAAAAGATATTTTGTATCGTTGATAACTTCGATTTTCACAAAATCACCACAACCCAGCTCACGAGCAAGTCGTGCAATTCGAACCGCTTCTTCAGCATTACGAGCACCAGATGTATTCGGGAGTAAAGCTATACCTTTAGGAATATAGTCAAGAATACTATCAGTTCCGCTATTGGCACGACGCAAAGCGAGGGTTGCCATTTCAACTTCACCCTTTTCGATTACGAGCTTGGTTTTGTCGAGCGAAAACTTGCCCGAACCTAATATAAACCGTGAGTTAAACTCGCACCCACCGAGAATCAGTTTGTCCTCTGAATTTTTCGTTTTCTGCATTGTTTTTGGCATTGTTAGATATTCCTCTTTTATTTCTTCTAAACATTTTTGGAAGTGTCAGGCAATTTATTTAGCTCTCCAGACCCAATATCAATCTCGCAATCATGTTGGCTTGATGACCTGCACAAATGCTAACTCGTGGTGCCATAAAACCTATTCCGAGCTGTTTAGGTGGAGTATCGTCACCACACAAATACAATCGCCCGAATTTCTTTTTGGTGCGAATGAGGTTAGAATCACTAAACCCGTTCATACCCGATGCTGCTACGATTTTTTTGTCGGTATTTTCAAGTAGTGTCGATGCCAATTCTGCTTTAAATTCTGCTCCATCGAACGCTTCACAGACTATTTCATAATCGTCGAACAGCTCTATTGCGTTTTCACTAGTGATTTTTGTAGTGACTATTTCAAATTGCACAAATGGGTTAATGATTTCGAGTTGGCTTTTCAAAGCCTCGGTTTTGAAAAGCCCGATATGTGCAGGTGTGTAGTGTTGCCTATTGAGGTTGCTTGCTTCTACTTTGTCAAAATCGACAAGCAAAAGCCTACCCACCCCGATTCGTGCAAGCATTACTGCGATATTAGAGCCAAGCCCTCCAAGCCCAGCAATTGCGACTTTTGCGGAATTTAGCTTGTTCTGAATATCTGGCAGGTTTCTGGCGTAATAGTCTTCTTGTGTTAGTTTTTTTTTCAAAATCAACCACCACCTACAAAGCTGACTATTTCGAGCTTGTCTTGGCTTGATAGTTTTGTTTGCTTGAAATCTTTTTTAGGAACAATGTTCCCATTTTTTTCTACAGCTACACGTTCTTCGGAGTAGTTTTGTTTTCGCAAAAACTCCGACAACACGATTTCGCCGTCTACATTTATTTTTTCACCGTTTACAATCATTGTTTCTTTCCCATTTCTATTAGTTTTGGTTTCTGCGTGGGATAATCAACCACGTCATCATTCATTATAACAGAATATAGCCAAGTTGTCAATAATTTTTGCTATCTGAAAGCGAATTTCATAAAAAATATCTAAAATCTAAATTTAATGTTGAATTTTTCTTGACAAATTGCTACAAATATAGTATACTTAATTATGTATTGCTTTGTGGATTGTGTGTTTTACCATATGTCCACTGTTATTTCTGTGTGTATACAAGATGTAGGAGGTGACAGATTTGTACTTTGGAAGTGTGAAATTTTTCAAACATTTGATTGTTGCGGTTCTTGCAATTTTTATGGCGGCTTCGGTTGCGTTGATTGCTTTACTCACAATAGAAAATAATGACCTTAGACGGCGATTAGATGATTATACCAGTGGTGGTCAATCGATTTCTTCTGGTGATAACGTGAGTGAAGGCAGTGAATCTGGCGACACATCTAATACTATCGATGATTCTGACAATACAACGGTTTCGCTTCCAGATGAAGACAATACTTCTTTAGAAATGTCCGTGTGGCCACCTGAACCCTTTGGTGAATTTGGCGAACTATTTACAGAACTATATGCCACAGTCCCACCATGGGAAGTTGAGCTTATAGAATATTCGGCGAATAATATTTATTTGACTTTTGATGACGGCCCTAATCATATGACAAATACAATTTTAAATCATCTTAGAGATAACGATGTTAGTGCAACTTTTTTTGTAATCCCACGTGATACAACGCAAACGATTATGCGACGGATTCATGATGAGGGTCACGCAATCGGCGTTCATAGCTACAGCCATGTGCTACACGAAATCTACGAAAGCGTTGAGGCTTTTTTGGAAGATTTTAATCAAGCAAGAACTTTAATTTATGAGCAAACTGGCATGATGTCTGACATTTTTCGATTCCCTGGAGGGAGCGTTAATAGCTATAACAGCGATGTAAGAGAAGACATAATCACTGAAATGGAACGACGTGGCTTTGTATACTTTGACTGGAACGTAGATAGTGATGACGTAGGCGGTGCGTCATATGACAGAATGCTTAGAGATATTCCGCAATATATCAATACAAATTTTGAAGAGGGTGAACGTTCGATTGTGTTATTCCACGATGCGGCACCGTTCACGACATGGGTTTTGGGGGATTTACTCTCAGTTTTGCAAAGAAGCCCAAACGGTTATAGTTTTGAAACTTTGTGTATTAATACTGTACCACATCAGTGGTAAAATTTGAGACGTTTTGTGCTATATCTGGTTGGCACTTAAATGGATAATGAGGATAAAAAATGATGGGAATTAAAGAAAATTTTACTCAAGCTGTAAAAGAGCTTACTGGGATTGGTGACAAAAAATCAGACCGTGGTTCTATTCAAAGTGAACCGCCACAACAAACTGACGGTGCGCCATCTGAAATGAATGCTAAAGGCGGAAAAGCAGTCGACGAACTCAGAAAAGGATTATACTCTGAATCGGATGAAACGCGTAAAATCACATTGGATTCTAATGGCTCTGGATTTCCGAAAGAAGTCAAAAAAATCGGTGATGATTTGAGTGCTATTCAAAATTTACAAGATGCAAAAGCTGACGATGATTTTGCAGGCTTAGCACAGATGGATGATTTTGCTGGACTCGATGATTTAGATAATCTAAGCACCGCAACAAATGTACGTCCATTGGCTGGAAGTGGTTCGCCTAAAGATGCGTTTGATAATGCCGAAGCTTCAGAAGCCGCAACAACCCCAGTTGCAGAAGAGTTTTTGTCTGGAGGAGAGCCACCAGTATCTTTGTTTGGTGGTCAACCTGCAGGTGCTAAGGTAGCACCTGCTTCTCCACCTCCAGTTCAACCGATGCCCGAGGCTTCACCAGTTGCACCTCCTGCATCTGCTCAGACATCACTCCCGCCACGACAACCCGAACCTTCAGTGCAACCGTCACCAGCTCAGACGAGTGCAGCATTTGCTGGAACAGGCTCGACTTTTTCGCAACCTGAATCACGTGAAACTGGTGGTAATTGGAACGCTTCATCACCACGCCCTATGACACCGCCTCCACGCCCAATGTCGTCTGTTCCTTTGACAGTTGCGAGTTCACGTGGGTCTTCAGCGACGGCTTCTGATGATAGTGAACTTACGATTATTTCACGCAACACGATGATTGATGGTAACATTCGTTCGTTTGCGGATATGAGCATTGATGGCGATGTCAAAGGTGCAGTGGAAACAACTAAAAATATCGACTTAAACGGAAAAATTGTAGGCGATATTTCTTGTAATAATGCGATGATGCATACATCACAAATTCAAGGCAACGTGCGTATGAAAGGCAACGTTAGCATGAAACGTGATACTCTGCTAATCGGTGACCTTATGTCAACTTATGCTGAAGTGAACGGTAAAATCAAAGGCAATCTCGATGTGGTAGGAAAAGCAGATTTGCGAGGAGATGCAGTCGTTTTCGGCGATATCAGTGCATCAACAATCACTGTTGAAGATGGTGCGATTATTCAAGGATACGTCAGTACGACATTCCTAAACAAAGAAGAAAGCCGCAACTTGTTTCCAGATACAATAGTTATTGACGAGTCTGGCGTAGTTTAGTAGGACAAGGTGGGTTTCCCTTCATTTTTAAAAAAGGCGGGCTATGCCTGCCTTTTATTCGTAAAAAGGTGGTGAAAAATCTTGAAGCGTTTAAGTCGTTTTAGAATAATTGTAGTTTTATTCACGGTTGTTTTATTGTTAAACGGATGTTATTGGAACGTTCCGATTAACGACCTTCTTTCACCGCCTATGTTGACTCAAAAACAAATCGAAATTTTTAATGCACTCACCAATGCACATGGAGGAGCTTTAACGCTCAAATTCCCGAAAAGCGGTGAGTTCCTTTCTGCTTTTGTTGAAATACCGCCTCTGACTGTCGAAAATGCAGAAATCGAAGTAAGTCCTCAAAATATCAGCCGAGTAATGGTGTTTTATGAACGTAGCGGAACATTTGATGAACCAACAATCTGGTTGACTTTTTTGGAACGTGATGAATCAAACGAAAATGGTTCACCACCACGGTGGGAGGCTACTCACAATATCTCTTTTTTTGCGACTGGAATCGAACAAGTCGAGTTTTCAACTTTAGGTGATTGCTCGCAAACGAACGTAATCGTCAGTACGTCAATCACAGGGCAATCTGATATGAACCTATACGTTATTTCATTTAGAGGTGAAGACGGCAATACGCCAACAAGGGTCTTCCACAGAAATTTCTGCATTTTTTATCAAGTTGGTGATTTTGATGATTCGGGCAATAACTCGCTGATGAGCATTAACATGAGTAGCAATGAGGAGGTTGAGGAATCAACTATTCAATTTTCGAGTTGGTATAACGGTTCATTCGTGACTACACACACAGTTAGAACTAATCCAGCAGCAAGTGAATATGTGCGAACGCTCAAAGCAAGAATCCCTGTTGACGCAGACTTTCCTACTGGTATTGTTAATTATGACGAACATGAAACTGTGCCAGCATTATTCATCGAATATCTGATGGCAGGTGGCGATGCTAATACAAGCATTATTGTATGGGGAGAACAAGGGCAAATTAGAAACGTAGTCTTCTCAGCGAATGAAGCTATTCGTGCATTAAATCTCGAGATGCTTGAAAAACGCCCGAACCAATTCACCGCCCACGCTCACTCACGCGATTTGCGTGGAGACGGTCGTGTTTTAGTAGCTGGGAGCGAATCATTCCCAGGGCATATGGTGGACATTCCTGCAAACGAACGTGTTCGCGCTGCAATTTGGTATGAACTTTTATTGAATTCGAGCTTGAGCGAATCAGCACCAAACGATAATACAGCTAATACCACTTGGCGTTCGGGGAATTTTAGACAAGTCTATTATTCTTACCTTAGCGTAAATAATGACTATGTTTTTGTTTTCCCGAAACACTGGGTCGGAAATGTGACTGTAACGGTCGAGAACGAACCTTCAGAAAATGTCATAAACCAAGTCACTTTTTGGGAGTTCGATTCAAATACTAAACAAAATGTGCATGACGTTTCTCTCCCAGTCATGGTGATTCTAACAGTTCCTGCTGGTGCTGGTGTTTGCAGAGAACTCCGTGGCGATTATGGAGATTTCGTTTTGTTTGATTCACGCAATAATCCTGATTATGATTATTACGTGAAGTTCGAAGGATTTTCGGAAGGTGATAGTGAAATTGATTCCGCAACGTTCCCCGTCAATCGTTTTATGCTTAGAAGAAATCTAACAGTATTTTCGGATTAGTAAGAGTGGAGAGGAGAAGCAGCAGTGAAAAGAGTTTTGATTTGTGAAGACGAAGAAACGATTAGAGATTTTGTGGTGATTCACCTAAAGCGCGCTGGATATGAGGTCACTGCTGTGCGTAATGGTGACGAAGCACTCAAAGCATTTACGGTTGCCGAAAAAGACAAAGCACCGTTCGATATAGCCTTACTTGATATAATGATGCCAGGTCCTCCCGAAAAACAAGGCGATAAGATTTGTAAGGCTTTGCGCGAAAAGAACAAAAATCTCGGCATAATTATGTTGTCTGCTAAAGCTCAAGAAATGGACAAAATTGGATGTCTTATGAATGGTGCTGATGATTATGTGACCAAGCCGTTTTCACCGTCTGAGCTTATAGCAAGAGTAGACGCAATTTATCGCCGTGTTGAACTCTCGAGTGGGGCAACTAATACAAATGTTGGGGCTAATTACACAGTCGATAATTCAGGAAATCAAGTGTTACACAATCGACGTAAAGAAGATAATAATTCAGTCCACACAAAGCCACAAAAAGTTCTGTCTGGTCCTTTTACTCTTGACTCTAAGGGTAGAAGTATTACCAAAAACGACAAACCGTTAGAACTTACGCAGGTAGAATTTCAGATTCTTGAGTTTTTTATAAACCGTGAAGGTACAGCGATTGAACGCAAAGAAATTTTGACACAAATCTGGGGTGAATCATATTATGGCGACGATAAAATTATTGACGTTAATATAAGACGGCTTAGAATGAAAATTGAGAACGACCCCTCTAAACCAGAGTTTTTGCAGACTGTGTGGGGGTTCGGATATAAATGGAATGTTGGTGAGGTCTAAGTGAATTCGATTAGCAAAAAAAGTATTGCCACTCGTTGGTTTGTTAATAGTTTCGCTGTGGTTGCAGTTATTCTTTTAGTGCTGACCGTTTCGGCGTTTTTTATGTTGAGACAGTATTATTACGGCATTGTATCGCAGATGCTACAATCCGAAGCTAACACAATTGCTGGAGTTTTGAGGCGGTATCATGACCGTGACGGTGTAATCAGCTCAAACGAAATCAGACGTTCTATAGAAGAGTTTGATAACAAAAGTTTTATGGAACTTATGGCGCTAAATCCAAACGGTGAGGTATTGTTGACCTCAAGCGGATTCACGCCCGAAATAGCATCAGACTTTGCGGATTTTATCTATGCACGTGAACAGGTAGCACGCGAACAGGGCGTTCGTGGAAGTGGGCGTTCAATTGGTGTGTTGCGTGGCGAGGGCGGCAGTGAACGATATATGGCAGTTACCGTAATGCTTCCTTCGGAGCGGTACAGTGCGATTAGATTAGTTACATCGCTTACAGCGATAGATAGACAAGTTTCAACATTGACCTTGTTTATTGGTGTATTCAGTGTCGCTGTTTTGTTTCTTTTGTTGCTACTGGGTCTTTATTTTATACGCTCAATCGTTTCTCCTTTGCGACAGATTGGTAATGCCACAAAAAAACTCGCCGATGGAGATTTTTCGGTAAGAGTCACTAAAAGTAAACATAACGACGAAATTGGAGAACTTAGTAAAGTAATTAACCACATGGCAGACGAACTCGAAATGTCAGAATTACTAAAGAATGAATTTATATCATCAGTATCGCACGAGCTTAGAACGCCGCTCACTGCAATCAGGGGGTGGGGCGAAACTGTAAACGAACTTCGTGACGATGAAACGACCGAAAAAGGAATGAAAGTGATTATAGCCGAAACTACTCGCCTCACTGAAATGGTTGAAGAATTGCTTGATTTCTCGAGAATCCAAAGCGGGCAACTTTCTCTACAAATGGTCGATTTTGAGATTTATGAAGAACTCACAATCGCAGTAACTGTATACGCTGAACGCGCCAATCGTGAGGGAATCGCTCTTATGTTTGCACGTGGAAGCGAAAACAATGAATGCTATGTTCACGGTGACAAAAACAGAATCCGTCAAGTTTTTTTGAACGTAATTGACAACGCAATCAAATATTCTGAAGAAGATACGATTGTTGATATTGCCGCTAATATTGTGGGTGAAAAAATTATAATTTCGTTTAAAGATTCAGGGTGCGGAATAGCAAAATCAGATTTATCGAAAGTAAAACTAAAATTTTATAAAAGTAACAATACTAAAAGGGGTTCGGGCATAGGTTTAGCAGTTGCCGATGAAATCATCGAATTGCACAAAGGCAAATTAAATATAAAAAGTGAACTCGGCAAAGGTACTACTATTGAAATAACTTTACCAATTATCACCCTTTCAAACGAAAACGATTTAGAAAGAGAGAATAACAAAAAAGATGAGCAATAAAAATTTTCAAAATACCAAAGAATGCACACATAAAAGTAAAATCGGCGGTCAGGCTTTGTTCGAGGGCGTAATGATGCGCGGGATTACATACGAAGCTATGGCAGTCCGCAAAAAAGATGGTAGCATTCATGTCGAAAGCAAAGAAGTCGCACGCAACAAGTGGTATCAGAAAACACCGTTTATTAGAGGGGTGTTCAACTTTGTGCTACAACTCAAAAACGGGTATTCATATATGATGAAATCCATGGAAATATCGGGTTATCTTGATGATGAGGAGGAGGAGAAAAAAGAGGACACAAATCCAGACCCTATTCCTGAAATACCAGACGACTTAAAGCCTGAGCCTGAACCTGAACTCGATTCCAAATCTGATTCTGAAGACAAAAAGTCAAGTTTTGGTGAAATGATTGTGGGTGTTGTCGGAACAATCGGTGGTTTAGCAATCGGAGTGCTTTTGTTTATGTTTGTTCCAACCCATAGTTTTGCTTTCTTAAACAGCTTGTTTGAAGAATACGTAGGTTTCGGATTAAACCGTTCGCTTACCGAGGGTATAATTAGGATTATTTTATTCGTTTTGTATATGTGGGCAATTTCTTTGATGAAAGACATTCGCAAGACCTATGAATATCATGGGGCCGAGCATAAAACAATCGCCGCATATGAAGGTGGCGAAAAATTAGACCCTGACTCTCCCGAAAGTATCGAGAACGTAAAAAAATACACTCGATTTCACCCACGCTGTGGGACGAGTTTTATCTTCTTAGTCTTAGCAATCAGTATTCTGATTTATGCAATCCTTCCAATTGATTCTGAAATGTTGTATGAGCGATTTAGCTTTCTTACTAACTTAACCCTAGCAAACATCATGCGAATTGCAATTCAGATTCTGCTAACACCGTTTATAGTTGCGATTACGTATGAACTCATCAAACTAGCTGGACGGTATGACCGTAACCTGATTATGCGTGCGATTTCCGCACCAGGATTAGCCTTACAAAGACTGACCGTTCGTGAACCCGATGACAAACAAATTCAGATTGCAATTGCTGCGATGGTTCCAGTCATCCCCAAAACCGATGATGAAAAAGCTGAAGATAAATGGTGATTGCGGCTATGAATACAGTTTTTTACAATTATTTTAGAAAGTGAGTTATTATATTATGAGTCGTAAAGTTATTTTATCGGGGATTCAACCTACTAATACGCCACATCTTGGCAACTATCTTGGTGCTATTAAAAACTGGGTTCATATGCAGGAAGAGTATGATTGTATTTTGTTTGTAGCTGATTTACACGCAATCACGATTCGGCAGGAGGCGGCAAAACTCCGTGCTCAGACTAAAGAAACTTATGCTTTGCTTATGGCTATGGGGATTGATGTACAAAAGTCTATTCTTTTTGTGCAAAGCCACAATCCTAAACACTCTGAATTAGCGTGGGTGTTGTCGTGCTTCACACAATTTGGGGAGCTTTCACGAATGACCCAATTCAAAGATAAGTCAGCTAAAAGCGAAGAGAACATGAATGCTGGATTGTTTACTTACCCAGTTCTTCAGGCTGCGGATATTTTGATTTATAACGCCGATTTAGTTCCAGTAGGTGCAGACCAGAAACAGCATCTTGAACTTTCACGAAATGTAGCTGTGAGATTCAATAACGCATATTCGCCGACGTTTACTGTGCCAGAGCCGTATATACCTAAAAGTGTCGGGAAAATCATGTCGCTTACTGAACCGACTAAAAAAATGTCAAAATCAGACGAGAACCCTAACGCTTGTATCAGTGTATTAGACTCTCGTGATGTGATTATCAAAAAATTCAAACGTGCGGTGACTGATTCGGGTTCTGAAATAATTTATCGTGAGGGTGATGACAGTAAAGCTGGTATAAATAATCTAATCAGCATTTATTGTGCTGTTACTGGTAAAGACCTCCCTACTCTTGAGAGCGAATTTGCGGGTAAAGGTTACGGTGATTTTAAGGTCGCAGTAGGTGAAGCCGTCGCCGATTTATTTGAGCCGATTCAAACCGAATACGCCCGTTTAATATCAGATAAAACTTACCTTGATTCTTGTATGAAAACCTCCGCCGAAAAAGCTATGCGAATTTCTGCTAAGACACTTAGTAAGGTTTATCGCAAGGTTGGTTTTTATCCGCTGTAAATTGCAATATGCACAAAATCCCCCATTCCAGATTTAGGTCTGGAATGGGGGTTAGTTTTATCTCGAAAAGCGTGGACGGTAACGTCTACCTCCACGTCGTACATTTCGGTCTTCAATGATTTCGTCAATCAGTACTTCAAGGTGCTCACTCCATGCAATTTCAGCCACCCTGCTTACACTCATGATTTCTTCTAACGCTTCTATTTCGTCTTCGTTATAAAATACTTCGCCAGTATCAAAATAATCTTGAATTTCATGAGTATAGTCTACATATCCGTTTTCAACAAAAAAATCTTTACGAACAGTTTCAAGATATTTCTCTATTGTGATTTCGCGTCTGAAAACTTCATATTGCGATTCAAAATATTCTTCAAGCGTCATTCCGAGACCTTCAAAAAATACCAGAACGCTATCAGCATTTCCTTGGCTTTTGGCTTTTTTTGCAAGCTCTATATTAGTGTCGATTTTATTTCTGACTTCAGCTTCGGTAGCATAAAAACCTCGGCTTGACGCTTCAGCATACAATACCGCCTCTCTTAACAGAGTGCGTACCGCACGTTCACGACCGTTTTCGTCACCTATAGAGTTAGATTGTGCTTCAATCATTTCTATATCACCGCTATAAATCGCAAAACCATGACCTTCAATATAGACTTCGCCACGTTCGCCTGAATTTTCGTGTTCCCTTTGAATTTGTCCAGCTTCAAAAAGCGCTCCTTCTGTTGGTTCAAGCCATGTTATTGGCTCAATCCATAAGTTATAAGCAAACCCCACCCCAACTCCAAGCATGACAAAAGCACAAGTGATTATAACTATTTTGATTGTTTTTTTCATATTAGCCCCACCTTTCTTTATCTTAACTCTACTTCGTGTGTACGCCTAAATGTGTTTGAACCTGGCATAGCTACCGCAACCGAAAATCTGCTCCTATGAGTATTATTTCTGTTATAAGTAACAACAGAATTATTACCACGATTCACAGTAAACGTCATACCCGAAGACCAAACGGCTGCTTCATTCGCCATCGAAAAAGCATTTACAGTTGAGCCAGCTTGATTTACATGGCTAATGTTAGACACAGACCAAACGTGATTTGCTTGATACCATGCTAACGAAGAAGTTCCCCAAAAAGCCTGTGTACGCCTTGAAAAGGTTGTATTGTTACCATGTGTGCTTGAAAGTTCTGTTATCCGAAAATTTACAAGTATACTTCTTGCCCCTATATCTGGCGCCCACAGTAGATGAGATATATTAGGGACGTGGTTTGTATGCGTTCTCCAAGTTCCTCTTGTAAGCATCCAACTTCCTCTAAAAGTTATGGAATTTAAATTGCAATTATTTACTATTCTGAAACGATGTATGCCATTTTGATTTGCGGTAAAGGTGTGATTTACTGAACCGTTACGAGTTACAAATCGAAATACACCGTTCGGTTGAACGATACCAAAACTTGCCGATAAAAGAGTTGGAAATGTTATGTTGACTGTTACGGTATCACCAGCACGCATATCCATCTGTGCTGAATATGTATGCTGTGAATTACGGTTAATAGTACGATTAACATTAAATGATTGTGTTGTTGTCGCCTCTGAAGGCAAACTCATTGAACCAACCATCTGCACAATCATAACAACCGCTACAAAAACAGAAATCAACCCTCTGAGTTTTCGACTTCGCCTTAATCTAACCATAAAGAATCACCCGTTACCTTTCTAAATATACGTTCCTAAGTTTGTTACTACTAGT
>JGI24703J35330_11748307_pt1 | contig 13599 bp, 13 predicted proteins | sample TergutNt197P1_FD_35330 | JGI IMG/M metagenome (IMG submission 35330) | reverse complement strand
CCACCCCACCTCCCCCGCCAATTCCAGACGATTTACCAGATTCGCAAACAAGTACAACAACGACTACTGATGACTGGCAAGAGGAAACATCAATTAATAACGAAGAAGAAGCATCAACAACAGATGCCTTACGTACTCAAAACCTACCACAAACAGGAACAGCAGCGCATATATCTTTGACATTAATTGGAGTGGGACAATTAACTACAGCGGTGATAATTGCGAAAAAAAGAAGGATAAAATGACTTAACACATAAGTAAAAACTGATCAGTTGCTGGTCAGTTTTTACCTGTTGTCTTCGGTTTTACTAAAACAGCGAAAAAACACTTGACATTTTTAGTAAAATGCGGTAAAATTTTAGATAGCACGAGCTTAATTTTGCCCAAAAGGAGAGGTTTGAAAATGGATTTATTAGCACTTAAAAGTGAGTTTGTCAAGAATTTCGGAAAAAAAGAAGAAAATGAGATAGTGGTGTACTTTGCCCCAGGAAGGATTAATTTGATCGGGGAACATATCGATTATAATGGTGGATTTGTCTTTCCGGCAGCGATAACGTTTGGTACATATGCAGCAGTTACCGCTCGTAATGACGGGAGGGTTGCGTTATTTTCTGGTAATTTTAAAGAGGATGGGATTATAGAATTCGATCTTGATGATGTGAGTAGGGTTGCAGATGAGCCGTGGAGCGTTTACGTAAAAGGTGTCGTGGATGTATTTAAAAAAACGGGATATGATGTAAAACAGGGCTTTAACGCATATATTGAAGGCAATATTCCAAATGGAGCAGGATTGTCATCATCAGCATCCCTTGAAGTGTTAATTGGTGTTATTCTGGCAGATTTGAATGGCTTTGAATTATCAGGAGTAGATAATGCGCTACTAGCTCAAAAAGCAGAAAACGAATACGTCGGTGTAAATTGCGGTATAATGGATCAATTTGCCATCGCAATGGGTAAGGATGCAAAAGCAATAAAACTCAATACCGACACCCTTGATTACGAGTACGCAGATTGTGACTTGCAAGATTATCGAATACTTATTATGAACACCAATAAAAGACGTGAACTCGCTGATTCAAAATATAACGAACGCCGTGCCGAATGCGACGAAGCCTTAGAAATTTTACAAAAAGAAACAAAAATAAATTACTTGTGTGACTTAACAACTAGCAAATTCGATGAAATTTCACACGTATTAACAAAAGAAAACTTACTAAAACGTGCTCGCCATGCAGTTAGCGAAAACGAAAGAGTAAAAGATGCAGTATCTGCTTTATCAACCGGCAATTTAGGCGACTTCGGTAAACTTCTAAACGCATCCCATAATTCCTTACGCTATGATTACGAGGTTACAGGTATTGAATTAGATACTATTGTCCAGTTAGCGCAAAATGAATCCTCAACACTTGGAGCAAGGATGACAGGTGCAGGTTTTGGAGGCTGCGCTATCGCTTTAGTGCATAAAGACAGCATAGATGAGGTTTCAAATAACATTGCTTTAGCATACAAAGAAAAAATTGGTTACGAAGCGTCTTTTTATATCGCATCAATTGGCGATGGAGCACGAAAATTATAGGATGGTGAAGAAAATATGGATATTAATGAAAGTATTAACCAGTTATTGCTATACGGGTTACTTAATGACCTAATTGAAAGTGATGATTTTGAATTTATGGCAAACAGGTTGGTCGATTTTTTTAAACTTGATAAATTTGAGAATTTATACAATGCTAATGGCATAGATGTTCCGCCATATGAAACACGTGCTACACACGGTAAATTGTTACGTACAGAAAATATAGATGAGATTTTAGCGCCAATGCTAGATTATGCAGTAAAGAATGGTTTAATTAGCAATGATACAGTTGATGAACGTGATTTGTTTGATACAGCCATCATGGGACTTCTAACACCAGCTCCATCTGTTGTTAGAAGCAGATTCAAACAGGATTATACACTCGATCCAGTTACAGCAACGCATAATTTTTACAAGTTAAGTAAAGTTAGCAATTATATAAGAACCCAGCGTATTAAAAAGGATAAGCAGTGGAAAGTTAACACGGTTTATGGTGAGCTTGATCTAACTATAAACTTGTCAAAGCCAGAAAAAGATCCAAAAAGTATTGCCCTTGCTAAAACGTTAAAAACTACAGGTTATCCCAAATGTGTATTATGTAAAGAAAACGTGGGATTTTCTGGACATTTAAATCATCCAGCAAGGCAAAATCTTCGCGCTGTGCCGCTTGAATTTAATAGTAAATCTAAATACTGGTATTTACAATATTCGCCTTATGTATACTACAATGAGCACTGTATTGTTTTTAGCGAGGAACATAAGCCGATGAAAATTACACCTGAAACATTTGAGATACTTTTACAGTTTGTTGATAAGTTTAAACATTATTTTGCTGGAAGTAATGCTGATTTACCAATAGTTGGTGGTTCAATTTTAAGCCATGACCATTTTCAAGGTGGCGCATATAATTTCGCAATGAATAAGGCAGAGGTCATAGAAGAATATCAATATGACTGGGCACTGGAAACTAAAGTACAGCATTTAAAATGGCCACTTACTACACTGCGAATAAAAGGTGAAAATATAAAAGAAATTATAAAAGTCGCAACTCGCATTCTTAAAAATTGGAAAGTGTATAGCGATGAAACTTTAGGCGTTCATGCATTTTCTGATTCTAATCCGCACAATACCATTACACCAATTGCAAGGTTTGACGATACATCTTATGAGCTAGATTTAGTGTTAAGAAATAACAGAACTTCGGCTGAATTTGAAGATGGCATTTTTCATCCACATAAAAAATATCATCACTTAAAGAAAGAAAATATTGGATTAATTGAAGTAATGGGACTTGCTATTTTACCTGGACGTTTAATTGATGAACTTGCCGTGTTAAAAGAGGCACTGATGCGAGAAAATGATGAAGCGTTAAAAAAAGCGAACCTTGAAAAACATATACCTTGGTATAATGAACTCGTCGGCATTAGTGTTGAAGAAGGAGAAGTTGAGTACTTAATTAATGAAAGTATCGGAATAAAGTTTGCCGAAATTCTGGAGTGTTGTGGAGTGTTTAAGCTTGATGAAGCGGGAATCTCAGGTGTGAGAAGGTTTTTAGTTGATTGTAAAGGAATGGTGATGAAATGAAAGTTTTAGTTACAGGTGGCGCTGGTTATATCGGCTCTCATGCGGTGTATTCATTAATTGAGTCAGGACATGAGGTTGTAGTTGTTGATAATTTAGTGACCGGACATTTATGTGATGTTCATGAAAAGGCAACATTTTATCACGGAAATATTGGCGATTACAAATTTATGGTTGATGTTTTAAAGCGTGAGAATGTTGATGGAGTGATTCATTTTGCGGCATATTCATTAGTTGGAGAAAGTATGACTGATCCGTATAAATATTATGAAAATAATGTTAGTGCGACAAATGCTATGCTTGCGGCGATGATGGAATGTGGCGTTAAAAATATTGTATTCTCATCAACTGCTGCTACTTATGGTGATGTAGTTGTCGATGAAATTACAGAAGAGATTGCGACAAATCCAACCAATACATATGGGCAAACAAAACTTGCAATGGAGCAAATGATTTCATGGTATGGTGCAAGTCATGGATTAAAGCATGTGGCACTAAGATACTTTAACGTAGCGGGAGCACACCCGAGTGGTGAAATTTTTGAAAAACATAATCCTGAAACTCACTTAATCCCAATTATTTTAGAAGTTGCTGCAGGAGTTCGAGCAAGCATTAGCGTTTTTGGGACAGACTATGATACAACAGATGGGACATGTATAAGAGATTACATTCACGTAATGGATTTAGCCCACGCTCATGTTTTAGCTATTGAATACTTGCTTGCAGGGGGCGATAATACGATTTGTAATCTTGGTAACGGGCAAGGATTTAGTGTTAATGAGATTATAGAGGCAACAAGAAGAGTTACACAACATGAAATTCCAGCAATTAATGCCGCTAGAAGAGCAGGAGATCCAGCTAAATTAATTGCTTCAAGTGTAAAAGCTAAAGAAGTGCTCGGTTGGAGTCCACAGTACGTTGATATTGAGGATATTATTAACAGTGCATGGGTTGCGACTTATAAATAGTGAGATTCTACCACATCGTGAGAAAACAAGGTTTTACAGGCCTTGTTTTTTCGTGAATAAAAAATCAAACGCAAAATGGTAACGTTTTTTCATTGAGTTTTTTCTCAATTTATTGTACAATTATATAGTGGAAATTTCAGCTTTAGTGGCGAATTTTCAACACAAGGCATGCTATTAAACATGGCAATGCCACCTAAGTCTTTATTTTAACTTATAAAATTAGACAAAATTGCCTATAATAGGACAGATTCACTTAACTTGGCCATATGCACCGAGTAAAATTTTGGAGGAAAAACGAAAATGAGAAAAAAAGGAATACTAATATTACTACTAGGAGTGTTTTTTATGGCAGTTTTAGTTGCTTGTCAAGATTCGCAACAGGAGGCATCAGCGCCGAGTCATCAATTTGAACAAGCTGATATGTCTGGTTATGACGTACCAGAAGAACACCGATTTTATTCAGTTTCTATGAGCGAAGCTCTAGAATTAATTAATGAAAATTTTGATGGAATTTTATATTTTGGCTTCCCAGGATGTCCATGGTGTCAAGCAGCTGTTCCGATAATGCACGATGCCTCACGTATTGCAAATATTGATATTTTTTATGTTAGTCGCGCACACGATTTAAGATATGGTGGCTGGTTAGAAGACGATGCTTCAATGGCTTGGTGGTTATATGAAAATGGCGTTGAGAACATGGCATGGCTTTATACAACACCAGATGAGGATGCGACTGATGAAGAAATTGAAGAATTTGTTCCTGAGAGAATTCGCCCTAACATTAATGTACCGCAAATTGTTCATTTGCGCCGTGGTGAAGTTTTAGGAAATCATCGTGGAACAGTTGATGGACACATGTCTGTAGAAAGTGAACTGCCGCAATTAACAGCAATAGAAATTGATGAATTAAGAGAATCTTATATCGATATTTTTGTTGCAGTAGGAGAAATTGAAGGTTGCACTATTGGTGATCTATCAGATGATGATGAAGGTTGTTCATAAAGAAAAATATTAATTGGAGTTGGCACACATGATATCACCAATTGTAAATGCATTAGCGATTGTGATGGGGAGTCTAATCGGATTATTGCTAAAAAAAGGAATACCAGAAAGACTAAGCACCTCGTTAATGAAAGCTTTGGCATTATGTGTAATCTACATCGGAATTAAAGGGGTATTAACAGGTGAAAAAACATTAATGCTAATTATCGCAATCGTAATTGGAACATTAATTGGCGAGGGCATTGACCTTGATAAACGTGTTCATGCGTTTGGCGATTGGATTGAGTCAAAAATTAAAAAAAATGACAAAAGCGAGACAAGTATTGCTGAAGGATTTGTCGCTGCAACACTGCTGTTTGGTGTTGGAGCAATGGCAATAATTGGTTCACTTCAAAGTGGGTTAACAGGAGATCACGAAACGATTTTCACTAAATCAATTATCGATTTTGTTGTGGCGATGATTTTTACAACGACAAAAGGCGTTGGCGTAATGCTCTCAGGCGTTGCAATACTATTTTATCAAGGAAGTATCGTTTTAGCATCAACGTGGCTTGCTCCATTACTAACTGAGGGGATTATTAATGAAATGACAGTAATTGGCTCACTTATTATCATTGCTCTAGGGCTAAATATGCTTGAAGTTACAAAAATAAAAGTAATGAATCTCGTTCCAGCAATATTTTTGCCAATAATACTAATGCGCTTCATGTAGGAGGATATCATGGAAGAACTCTACATAATAACCGAATCGTGGGCTGAGCATTTCTTAAGTTATAATCGGCTCTTTCGCTTTTTAGATTACATGGGTTTAATCTACTTTGCTTTGTTGTTTCACTATAAAAAACTAGCAGATTTCAAGAAAAAAGATTTCGTTATACCGACAATATTTACTTTCTTGCTCGTCTATTTGCTGCGCTTTTATGGGCTAATGTTAATTGATCGACCGCTAATGAACGGCTTCGAGTTTCTAATTCTCATAATCTTTGTATTCGCTTATTTGTTTAGTATCAATAAAAGTATTTCTGAACTCGCTGCTAGTATCTTAATTGTGCAATTTCTATGGCCGATTCATTATCTCGTCTTTTATCGACTATTCGCACATATCTTTTCTGATGTCGTACGTTTAAATATTTCCTGGGTAATAATTGAGACGCTCTATAGTTATTGCTTGCCAGCAGTGTTAATTGTAATAATTAGGCGAAGTGTTTATATTGAAGCAATACTCGACCGCTTAAAGAAAACATCTTTGTTCTGGCGGGTGTTAATTCAATTTTTTGCTACGATAATAATGAGCAGTATAATTATGGCGAATCTAACTAACCAAGTTGTACTAATCTTTACGGTTATTTTAATCATTCTCATTTTAAGCCTTGTATATTGGTTTGAAAAAATGCAGCAAAAAGAAATTGAGGGCAAATATTTAAAAGAAGTAGAGAAGCGCCAAACTGAGCTTAGAAGTTTTAGGCATGACCACTTGAATTTACTTTCGAGTATGATGAAATTCGTTGCGGATGAAGATCTTGATGGTTTAAAAATTTATTTGCAGAATGAGATTGAACCGGCGAGGCTTTGGTTGTTGGGACAGGATATTGAAATTGGTAATTTGAGTAATTTGAAAATTAAAGAGGTTAAGTCGCTACTTTCGTCAAAGTTAAACCAGACGAGTATGGCAAATATTGAGTTGATTGTGGAAATTCCAGAGATTGTTGAAGAGATAAATATGAACACGATGCTGCTTGTGAGGGTTCTTGGAAATCTGATGGATAATGCGATTGAGGCGCTTGAAAATGAGTCAAAACCCGTACTTCATTTGGCGATATTAGAAGTTACCGGCAAAGATGAAGTAGTGATTGTTATTAAAAACACGTTCACTGGAAGTTTGAGTGTTAAGGCTATTTTTGAAAAAGGAATGACGACAAAAGATGATGGAAGTGGCCTAGGACTTTCTATTGTGAAGAAAATTGTTAGCAAATTAGAGCATGTGACGTTGCTGACACAAATTGATAATTTTGAGTTTAAGCAGGAACTGACAATAAAAAAACGGTAGGTGTGAGCAGTGATAAAGATACTTATTTGTGAAGATGATGTATTTGAATTGGATTTTTTAAGCAAAGTAATTGAGGATTATGTTATGATGGAAAATCTTGATATGAAACTTTGTCTAGCATCAAGCGATCCAGCTGCAATTTATGATTATGTTAGTGAAAATAACGGCACTTTTTTGTGCTTTTTAGATATTGAACTCGGGAAAACCCAAAATCAAAATGGCATTATTTTATCTTCGGAAATTAAAAAAATCAATCCTGAGGTTTTGGTTGTCTTCGTTACAAGTCACGGAAAATATATGCAACTCACTTTTGAATACAAGACTGGTGCGATTGGCTATATTTTAAAAGGGAAGCCCCAGGAACAAACAGGAAAAATTATCGAATACATTAATTATGCCTATGAACATTTTGGACAAAAGCCAGATGATAAAAAGCGATTAACGTTTAATGTCGATGAAAAAACGATGGTTGAGATACGCGATGATATTATTTCCTTTGAACTGAAGAGGAAAAATCTAAAAAAAGTCACAATTTATACAGTGAATCGAAGTTATGAATTTTTCGGTACTCTTAATCAAGTAGAGGAAATGGATAAAATGTTTTTTAGGTGTCACAGAAGTGTTGTTGTGAATATAAATAATGTTTCGTGGATTGATGATGTAAATCAAAAAGTTCATATGATTAACGGTGATATTTGTGATGGTTCTGTTCGCGCAATTAAGGAATTGAAAACTTTGATCAAAAAATAATCTCAGTCTTTGGGATTGTTTTTTTTGATTTCGCTCAATTGCAATTGGGCTAAAAACGTCTTGTTTTAAGTGTTGAATTCGCTCAAACAGTCTGTTTTTGGGTCAATTGGGCTAAAAACGTCTTGTTTTAAGTGTTGAATTCGCTCAAACATCCTGTTTTTGGGTCAATTGGGCTAAAAACGTCTTGTTTTAAGTGTTGAATTCGCTCAAACAGTCTGTTTTTGGGTCAATTGGGCTAAAAACCTCTTGTTTTAAGTGTTGAATTCGCTCAAACAGCCTGTTTTTAAGGTGATTGAGCGAAAAACGCCTTGTTTTAAGTGTTGAATTCGCTCAAACATCCTGTTTTTGAGTCTTTTGGGCTAAAAACGCCTTGTTTTAAGTGTTGAATTCGCTCAAACAGTCTGTTTTTTGGTCAATTGGGCTAAAAACGTCTTGTTTTAAGTGTTGAATTCGCTCAAACAGCCTGTTTTTGGGTCAATTGGGCTAAAAACGCCGTGTTTTAAGTGCGAAATTCGCTCAAACAGTCTGTTTTTTGGTCAATTGGGCTAAAAACGCCTTGTTTTAAGTGTTGAATTCGCTCAAACAGTCTGTTTTTGAGTCTTTTGAGCTAAAAACGCCTTGTTTTAAGTGCTAAATTCGCTCAATTGCCTTGTTTTTGGGTCAATTGGGCTAAAAACGTCTTGTTTTAAGTGCTAAATTCGCTCAAACACCCTGTTTTTAAGGTGATTGAGCGAAAAGTACTCAGTTTTTAGTATGAAAGTAGCAGTGGGGTCTAACTGGAGGGTGAATGTGGGGGATTTAAGTAAGAAGTTTAGTTATGTGTAATTACAGCATTTCTGCGCTTCTTTTTTTGTGCCAAATTCATTCCCGTCTTGAAAATGACAATTCCCGTCGAACTCAACACTACAGCTGTAAAATATGATATACTAGTATTCGACAACTTTAGTCCAAAAGGTACAAGAGCGATTTTAAAAAAGTTTAATCATGAAAGGATATGTCGATTATGTTAAAAAATGTTGTAGCGAAAAAAATTTTTATGTCGGTTTTTGTTTTGTTTGCAGTATTAACTTTTCCCGTGACGGCCGTTGCTAGCGAGAATTTGTTAGAAATGGCAAGTAATGCGGTTTTTCCACAAACTGGAATGTCTGTTTCTTTGGTTACAGGGGTTGCAAGTATTGGATTGATCGCAATGACTATCGGGCTAGAGATTGTTAAAAGAATTAGAAGTTAGGAGTTAGGAAAATATGGTAGTAATTAAGAAAAAAGAAAAACAAGCGCTTATATTTTCGCTTGGGATTGTTGTGTCCGTGGTTATTGCAATTGTGGGGTTGGTTGCGTGGATTGTGGATAATGAATGAAGGAGTGAAATTGAATGGGTTTTTTGCGAAAATCGATTAAATTATTTGCAGTATTAATCGTTTCTTTTATAATATCGATGATAGCTTTGGCGATTGTAATGGATCGGGGCGAAATTTTGCTTGCTGGGAGTACAACTGTAGCAGAAGTGTTAGAGGGGTACTACAGTTGGTACCGCCTTATTATTAACTCATCCATTATTTTAGCAATTGTTTTTGGAATTATAGGAATCATTGTTGTCGGACTTTATATTAGATTGGTTATTTTAGACCGGAAACACCAAAACGTTGCAACATTTAAGAATTCTAACAAAAGCGATGCTCTTCGCCAATTAAATATTGATGTCGGTGCATCTCTTGCAATGGTTGTTTTTGCAATCTTACCACTTATACCATTACAGTTAGTAACGGTGGTAGATGGAACAGTCCAACATCGGCAATATGCAGAAGCAGATTTACAAGCGCTTGATAATAATGATTTAGTCATTTTAGAAATCGATCATTTGGGTGATGGAATCAGAGCAAGATTACCAGAACCAACAGGTGGTAATGTTACAAACATGTTGCGAAGACTCAACATGCGAACAACAGATGGTGAAAATATTAGAATCTATATGTTAGAGCGGGAGCACGAACAATTAGCAGAAACAGTACGACAAGTGAATGCTGATCGTTTAGCATATGGCAATATTCACGGAAATCACCGCGATATTGGCACTCATTTTGAAGTAACAATAACGCCTTATTTCAATTTAGTCATAAACGTTGAAATAATTAATACAGGATGGGAGTGGAATGAATATGAGTGAGTTTTCTATGTCAAAGAGCATGCGTAACCAAATTGAGAAAAAAGGTTTATATAACGTGGTAATGAAAAAACAGTCAAATCTTACAATAATTATGATGGCCATCGGCGCGGTAATAACAGTTTCTGGCATTTTTTATTTAATTTTTAGTGGCGTTGCTGACTATGGATTTGATAGCGATGAGTTCATTTTTACCGCAGTCGGTTTTGGAATTTTAGGACTCGTGCCGCTGCTTAACGGTTTTTTTAGCCGTGTCATAAATAAACGAAAAGAAAAATCACGAATAATTGGACTAGGACGCCTAGAATTTCAAGAAAAACGCTCCGCTGCCGTAATACTTGAAGAAATCACCGAAGAAATAAAAAACAACGACGGGAAAATTTCCGCAAGTGAAAATATGGGCTTCTTCTCATCAACAACACCTGCCTATTTCACAAAAAACTGGTATATCGCCCCAGACTTCGAACGATTCATCAAATACACAGACATCGTTACCGTTGTAGGAATCATGAAAAAAGGTACATTTGTTGTCTCAACACACGGCGACGTAATCTACGACATGTTCGGTGGAAACCCCAATTGGGGAAAACTATTTGATATCATAAAAAATAAAAACCCTCACGTAATGTACCACGACGAAATCATTATCGTTGGTGAGTTAGAAAAAGACATTCATACACTTATTAATGAAGTTACCTCGTCGACGCCTTTAATACACGACGGGGAAGAATTACGGAAAAAACGTGAAAAGGTAGTGGAAATACTGGTCGAGACTTTCGAGCAAAAAAGAAAAAATGCTATAGTAGATGGCTAGTTTAGGAAGTGTAGTAAATGGAAAATGCGATTTGTATTAAGCATTTAGTGAAAGATTTTGGGTCAAAAAAAGCAGTTAATGACATTAATTTAACGCTAAAAACAGGAGAAATTTTCGGATTTTTAGGTCCAAATGGAGCAGGAAAAACAACGACGATTAAGTTGTTAAATGGAATGCTTATGCCAACAGGTGGTGAATTATCAGTATTTGGTATTGATCCGGCAAAGAATCCCGAGCAAATTCATAAAATTGCGGGAATTTTAACTGAACATGCGGGAATGTATGATGAGTTAACAGGAATGGAAAATTTGATTTTTTATGGAAATATCTTTGGAATTAACAAAGAGGATGCCGAAAAGTTGGGGCTTAAATTACTTGAACAGCTAGATTTAGCGAGTGCAAAAGACAAAAAGCTTGGAACTTATTCAACAGGTATGAGGCAGCGACTTTCGCTTGCAAGGGCACTGATTCATAGTCCCAAATTACTATTTTTAGATGAGCCAACATCAGGACTTGATCCAGAAAGTGCTCAAAAAGTTAATGAGTTGATTAAGGAGCTTGCAAAACATCATGGAACAACTGTTTTTTTATGTACGCATCAATTACGTTATGCCCAAGAAATTTGTACGCGTTATGGATTAATTGATGAAGGAGTCATGTTTGCGACTGGAAGTCTTGAAGATTTGCGCAACCAGGTATCAACTGGCCACAAAATGCGAATAAAATCAACAATTAAACCATCAGGTGAGGATGTAGTAATGATTGAGACTGGAATTTATGAATGTCACGTTAATAACGAAGAAGATATCGCATTAAAAGTAGAAGAAATTGTTAAATCAGGCGGTCGTGTGTTTCATGTGTTGGCAATTGAATTAACTCTTGAAGAAATTTATTTTGAATTAACACGGCGCCTTGGTAAAGGGGGGCAGGCACATGCTTAATTTTATGCAAAAAACATTGATAAAAAAAGAAATCAAAAGTGTAGTTCGTGGGGGTCGTTTTTTTATGGATTATTTACTAGTACCACTAATTACAGGAGTAGTATTACCTTTAATCTTCGTTGGAACAGTAATTTTCATGGAAGAAGGGCCGCAACTCGAACAACTTATGGCAATGTTGCCACTCGAGGGTGGAAATGTCACAACATTTGATTTAGTAATATCAGTATTAAATGATTTTTTGCCTATGATATTTTTGATAACACCAGTAATGGTTTCAGCAGCAATGGCTTCTGGAAGTTTCATAGGTGAAAAAGAACGCCGTACCCTAGAGACGCTCCTTTATTCGCCGATGAGTTTGCGAGAAATATTCTTCGCCAAAGTCGTAGGAACTTTTTTTGTGAGCACTATTGTCTCCCTTATTACATTTCTAGTTATGATTCTGGTATTAGGTGCATTTGTTTTCATAACCTTAAATGAAATATTAATACCTGATATAACGTGGATTGCGATTCTGGGATTAGTTGCACCGGCATTTTCATTTATTGGAATTGTCTTTCAAGTGCGTTTATCGGCAAAAGCAAGAAATTCACAAGAAGCCTTTCAGCAAGCGGGGATGCTAGTTACACCATTAGTGTTACTTATTGTAACACAATCAATGGGAATATTAGTAGTAAGTACATGGCTGTTACTGCTTGTAGGATTTGGACTTGCAGTCATTGCATGGGTAGTACTGCGTATAGCATTTAAGAAGTTCACGTATGAATTTTTACTGAGCAAAGATTGAAAAGATAAGAAAGTAGGATTATAAGAAAATGAAAAAATATTTATTAGGTTTATCAGTAGCAACATTATTAACATTGGGAGCTTGTACGCCAGATTCTGCCTATGACGGGTCAACCCCAGAAACAACAGCAGTACCTGAGGCGACTGTTGTTCCAACAGAGGCGCCAACAGTGGCAATTTTTGAAAATACACGAGAAGTTCTTGAAAATTATGTGACAGAACGTGGGGCTGGTATTGAAAATGGGTTTGAAGCCCGTACGATGACTTCAGCAGCGACAGTGAGCGTTGCAAGTGATGAGGCGATTTTGTTTGCTTTAACGTTAGATGATGAGTTTGTGGAAACGATGGCTGTCACAACGAATTTTTTACTAGGCGTTCTTGCAGATGAGGTGACTGCCGTTGAGAGCATTTTCTCAGAAGAAGCATTTGACATTGAAACTGAGTATGGTGTTGAAGGGTTTCATTTTATCATGGAGTTTCGCTTATCCTCAGGTGAAGTCATCGCATGGCAACATATTTATGCCGATGGACTCGGTGATTTCCAATCTGATTTAAGTGCTGTTGAAGCTGAGGTTGCCGAGGAAACAGCTGAGCGCCAAATTACTTCTGATATAGATTTAGGTGATGACATTTATAACTTTACGTTTATGTTAAATGGTGAAGTTTTTGCCCTCCCGTTTCCTTTTGCTGATTTAGAAGCTCATGGTTGGGACGGAGATGATTTAGACAGAACTCTTGACCCAAATCAATTCACCCTTTCTCAGCGTCTAAGAAGTGGCAATCCTGTCACAGGTGAACAAAATATTACGGTTCAATTGGTGAATTTAACGTCTGAAGTGATTCCATTCTATGATGCGTTAGTTGGTAGTGTGTCAGCTGATACTCGTGGTGCAGAGCGTGGTGTTGAACTGATTTTCCCAGGTGGGATTACCATTGGTTCGACTTATGAAGAGGTCGTTGATGCGTGGGGTGAGCC
>JGI24703J35330_11748308_pt1 | contig 13641 bp, 10 predicted proteins | sample TergutNt197P1_FD_35330 | JGI IMG/M metagenome (IMG submission 35330) | reverse complement strand
TGTTTTACTTCAGAAGGATGGTTCTTTGGCTGGGCCGGTTATTAGTTGGATGGACGAGCGGATGAATGCACCTTACAAGCATGAAGACGACAAGGTGGCTTATGTGACTAGTACAACGGGATATATTTCTAACCGGCTAACTGGTGCCTTCACCGATGCAGCTTCGATGTTAGAAGCAGGCTGGCCAATGGACTTAGAGAAATTAGATTGGACAGATGACGATGAAATGGTGGAAGCACATGGTTTAACCCGTGAGATGTTATTTGATCTTGTAAAACCAGGTGAGCTACTAGGAACGTTAAGACCTGAATTGGCGACTGAGTTTGGGCTCTCAGAGGGTTTACCAGTCGTGGCATCTGCTAACGATAAGGCTGTTGAGGTTCTCGGTAGTGGCATTCATACAGAAGGATCCGTTATGATTTCATTGGGAACTTTTATTTCGGCTATGCTTTATCGAGAAAAACCATTTGTTGGTTCACCATCTAGTTTTTGGTCGACCCTGGCTTGTATTCCTCATAAGTATGTGTACGAGTCCAATGGAATTAGACGAGGCATGTGGACCATTTCTTGGTTAAAAAGCATTTTAGGAAGCGAGATTGCGATTTTAGCAGAAGAATTAGGCGTTTCACCAGAAGATTACTTAAACGAACAGGCAAAGCGAGTGCCAGCTGGTAGCGATGGGCTGATCACAGTGCTTGATTGGCTAGCTACACCAAGCGACCCTTATCGCAAAGGGATGATGATTGGTTTTGACCAACGCCATACGAAGTTTCATATGTACCGTTCGATCATTGAAGCGATTGGTTTCACCATTAAGAACAACGTTTGCGACATGGTAGAAGAAACAGGCGGAAAGCTGGAAGAAATTATCGCCATTGGTGGTGGTTCAAAAAGTGATTTGCTGATGCAAATTTTAGCCGACCAGTTTAATTTACCGGTTGTTAGGAAAGAGGGGAGTAGTTGTGGCGCATTGGGTGCTGCCATATGTGCCCTTGTTTACAAAGAGGTGTATACCTTTGAGGTCGCCATCAAAAAAATGGTTCGCAATTCCCGGGTGTTTGAGCCAGATTTGAAAACTCATCAGCTATACGACCAGGTCAATCGTGACGTGGTGAGAAACATTCGAACTCACACCGATGAAATTTTGAAACGAACTTATCCCATTTTTAAATAAATAATTGGAGGACTTGAACATGAATAGTAATTTGAAACGGTATTTCCAGTTTTTCTTAGTTGTTTTAGCAGCAGGATCGATTTATCCTTTAATTTATTTACGTGGGGCGTATCAAGAAACGATTTTAGAAGTATTTGGGATTTCATTAACGCAGTTGAATGGGATTTACTCAGCATTAGGGCTTGCCTTTGTGGTCGGTTACTTTCCAAGTGGTTGGTTAGCGGATCAGTTTTCAGCAAAAAAGTTAATTTTTGTTTCCCTTTTAGCTTGTGGATTAGCCGGTTTGTGGTTTGCACAAATTCCAGGTTATAACACCGTTGTTATCATTTTTGTTATTTGGGGAATCTTCTCGGTGTTTACCTTCTGGTCGTCTCACATGAAGATGGTTAAAATGTTAGCTAAGAAGGAAGAAGAAGGACGTTTCTTCGGAATTTTAGATGGTGGTCGTGGTTTGGTTGAGGCCGTTCTTGCCACTGTGGCTCTGTTTATTTTTACCCGAATTACAGGTGGTGGATCAGGGGATGTTTCGGCTTTACAGGGGGTCATTTACATGTATTCTTTCATTATGATCGTCGTGTCCTTCTTGATTTTGTTCTTTGTTAAGGAAGAGGCTGCTGAGGCCGGGGCCGAAAAGGTAGAGGAAGAGGTGAAACCTGCGGGAGTAAAGTTGAACGCAGAAACCTTCAAGAAGTTTCTTGGTAATAAGTACGTGTGGTTACTTGGTGGGATCATCTTTTTCTCCTATTCGTTAGTTTGGACCATGTGGTACCAAGGTGGATTCTTACAGTCGGTGATTAACATTGATGCGGTTCGAGTGGCACAGGTAATGGTATTTGCCATGTGGATGCGTCCAGTAGGTGGCACCCTTGGTGGCTTCTTAGGTGATAAATTTGGTAAGAGTAATATTTTAGCGATTTCTCTTGTAATTGGCGCCGTTGGCTTAGTTGCCTTAGCTGTAGCTCCAGCTGCTTTTCCTAACTTTTTCTTCGAAGCGCTGGTTGTTATCATTCATCTAATGATTTATTCCATTCGTGGGTTATACTGGTCGTTACTAGGAGACTGTAAAATCGATGGTTCGGTTCTTGGTTTATCCATTGGTTTTGTTTCTCTTCTCGGCTACATCCCTGACTTTTTAGCACCGGTTATTTCAACCTGGTTGTTGGCTGGCTTTGGAGATGCAGGTGGTCAAAGTGCCTTCTTTATCTTCAATGCAGGAATGGGTGTTTTAGGGGTACTGCTGATTGGGATGTTTAAATGGCAATTGAAAAAAGACGGCACATAGAAGATGTGGTAAAATGAGTATCAAAGGTTACGCGTTAACTTTTCTTTGGTGGAAAGGGTGATGGTATGCAGATCATTTGTTTGGTTAAGTTTGTTCCAAAGGTAGATGATTTTGAATATGACGATAAGCGTCATGTTTTAATTCGGACTGATGTAGGGTTGGTCATTAATCCAGATGATGCTTGTGCTTTGGAGTACGCTCTTTCAATGAAAGACTCACACCCTGATGTAGCGGTTGAGGTTGTTAGTATGGGACCAACTCATTTGCAGGCAAAACTAGAAGATTTAATCCGTCGAGGGGCTGATAAAGCGACCTTGATTAGTGACAAGTCTTATCTGGGTAGTGATACTTATGCTACGGCGCATATTCTGAGTGCTTATTTGGAAAAACAGGAATACGACCTTATATTGAGTGGCTCTCAAACCTTAGATGGGGATACGGGGCATGTGGGACCACAAGTTGCAGAGCTACTTGATCTACCACAATGCTCTAACGTGATCAAAGTAGAGGATTTAAGTAAACGTAAAGCTGTCATTAAGGTCGACAACGATGACAGCATCTTGACGCTGAGTCTATCAATGCCTGCTCTACTTAGCTTGTCTCGGGAAAGCAATCATAAACTACGTTTTGCGAAATTAGCTAGTAAAGAACTAGATGTCAGTCAGAAGTTTAGCGTGGTAAGTAATCATGAGCTTGCTCTAGGAGCGACGCACGTTGGACTACAAGGCTCGCCAACCAAAGTTAAGAACACCTATGTGGTGAAGCGAAAGACGAGTAATGCCCAAATCGTTACCTGTGACGAAGCTGGTGTTGAAGTGGTATACGACTTTCTTAAGTCAAAGGGGGTCATCTAGATGTACCGGATTATGATTTATCTAGAAAATTCCCATATGACCGATTGCCTGGACCTGGTTGGTGCCGCCAAAATCGTTGCTCGTTCAAAAAAGGGCGTTGAAATTTACGGGATTGGGATTAATTTAGAGGAAGAACCTTCTCCAGCTGATCTGGATGTTGTAATCGATGTTAAAAGTAAAGTAGATGCCTTTGATGTTGCAGGAAAAGCAAAGGTACTGGAAGAAATTTACCGACAGCAAAAATTTGATTGTATTTTGATTTGTGCCACAACTTTTGGTCGAATGTTAGCACCTCGCCTAGCGATGAAACTTAAGACAGGATTAGTCGCTGATGTGACAGAGCTTGAATCTCAGAACGAAGAAATACTCATGATTCGCCCTGCTTTTAGTGGACAGATGATGGCCAAAATTACGTGTGATGAGGCTCCGACTATGATGAGTATCCGACCAAAAGTGTTTAAGAAGGTCGCTGGAAGTGAGAAAAAACCAGAACAGCGAGTGGTCGAGCTGGATCTGGATTTAGGACCAGGAGTGAAGCATCTAGCCACTGATTATAAAGTAGATTCCACTGACATTCGAGATAGTAAGTTACTTGTTTCTTGTGGTGGAGGAATGGGGAACGATTTAAGTGGTGCAAAAGTGCTAGCTAAAAAGCTAGGTGGTAAACTCTCCGTTAGCAGACGACCAGTAGATGCAGGATTAGTTAGCCGACAAATTCAAGTTGGTCAATCGGGAAAAATCGTTAGTTCCAAGGTTTATCTCGCGTTGGGAATTTCTGGATCGGTTCAACACATTGATGGCATTAAAAGTGTCGAATCCATTGTTTCAGTAAACGTTGATCAGCATGCACCGATTAACCATTTATCAGAATTAGTGGTGGTTGGCGATGGTCATGAATTTGTAGAGAAACTGTTGAAACGGATGGAAAGAGATGCATAAGAAAGAGGTTATTTTGTTGACAACGTTAACAAAATGACCTTTTTAACAAATAGAAAGCCAGATTATGCCTGAAGGAGCGTTTTTAAGGCGTTAGGCATAATTTCACTTCAACTCCTGGTTTAAAATATGTCTTTAAGTACGTTTTAAGGGCATTAGGTATAATTGGAGGTCTTGGTTGGTAAATTCCATTCATGAGACAATCTTTTTTCAGTTTCACCTGTCGTATTTGACTACGCTTCCTTCATCGGCTAGTCTCACAATGAGTAGCATAAAGAAGGACGATCGGACGCTGGATGGACCTTAACACCGGGGGCAAAACACCCCTGAGCCCCTCTTTTAGGATCAAAAGGGGTGGAAAAACACCCCTACCCCCAAAAATTCAAGCCAAAAGGGGTGACTTAGAAATCATCTCTTTGGGTCCCACAATGAGCAATATAAAAAGGACGATACAAGCAAAGCTTGCGAGTCCTTCTATTGTGTTTTTCCTCTAAATTGGTTACAATAGTGATACTCAGAAAGTTGTTCGTTGAAACAACTTTTCTTTTGTGATTAAGGAGAGATTATCATGTCAGAAATTAGAGTTAGATACGCACCATCACCAACGGGTCATTTGCACATTGGGAACGCGCGAACGGCGTTGTTTAATTATTTATTTGCTAAAAGCCTAGGTGGGACTTTTATTTTAAGAATTGAGGACACCGACATTGCTCGTAACGTTGAGGGTGGCGAAGCATCGCAAATGAATTTTTTACGTTGGCTTGGCATTGAATGGGACGAGTCGGTAGACGTTGGCGGCGACTATGGCCCTTACCGTCAATTGGAACGCTTAGAAATTTATCAGGAATACGCTGGGAAACTGATCGATGCTGGTTTAGCTTATAAATGTTATTGCACCAGCGAAGAGTTAGAAGCTGAACGGGAGAAATTAGAAGCCGATGGTGTGGATTACCTTCATTATGGTAGACGTTGTTTGGAGAATCCACCAACAGATCGGACTGAATATTCCATTCGCTTTAAAGTACCAAAAGACGTGACTTATAAATTTGACGACATCGTGCGTGGCGAGGTGACCTTCGAATCAGTGGATGTTGGCGATTGGGTCATTGTGAAGGCTAATGGAATTGCGACTTACAACTTTGCATGTGTGGTTGACGATGAATTAATGAAAATCTCTCATGTATTCCGTGGTGAGGAGCACATTACCAACACACCGAAGCAGATGATGATTTTTAATGCCTTTGATTGGCAGATTCCGACCTACGCTCACATGACACTGATTGTTAACGATGAAGGGAAGAAGCTGTCGAAACGAGATGCAGACACGATCCAGTTTATTGAACAATATGCCAACATGGGCTATTTACCGGAAGGGCTCTTTAACTTTATTTCCCTGCTAGGCCACGCGCCAAATTCCGAGTCAGAAGTGCTGAGTCACGAGGAAATCATTAATAGCTTCGATGTGAAGCGCCTATCCAAATCACCATCGACCTTCGATCGAGCGAAGTTGGCTTTCATCAACACCCAATACATCAAAGAATTGGATAGCGATGAATTGCTGGAACTTTGCATGCCTCACCTGATTGATGCGGACATCCTCACGGATAAATCGTCAGACTGGGCTCAGGGATTAGTCGACTTATTTCACGACCGCTTAACTTACGGCGGTGAGATTGTTGACTTGTACGATGCATTTTTTGGCGGAGATTTCGCACTCACAGAAGAAGCAAAAGCGTTCATGGCGACCCTTTCGGATACAGGTGCAAAGACGCTTCAGGCGTTCAAAGACCAATTGTCGTTACTAGAAGAATTAACACCTGAGGGGATCAAAAAAGCGATCAAACAAGCAGGAACAGCTTCTGAGGTTAAAGGAAAGAACTTGTTTATGCCCTGTCGCATTGGTGCTAGTGGACAAATGCACGGGCCAGACTTACCAATGATGGTCGCCTTGCTTGGACGCGAAGTGGCGCTGGCACGATTGGATGTAGTTATTAAGAGCTTAGAGGGTGGTGCTTAAGATGGGTAAGGGATATTTGTTTATACTAATCGGTGCTGTTTTGTCAGCTAATCTACTCGTGCCATTACCTCCAGACCTTGCTGTGATCTGGAATCGATTAAACTTATGGGGTTATTTGCTTATTGCACTTGGCATACGTGAGCTTAGGGGTTCCATTAAAGAACTACAAAGTGCTAGGTTTTTTACACTAGGGGCATTGATAGCAGGAATTTCTTTTAATCTTGTTGTTGCTGGTAGACTAAATATTCTGTTCATGCATTTATTAATTGTGGGTCAATTGTTCTTCTCCATGGGGATTTTCTTCTGGATTTTAAAAGGAGAATACATGTGGTTGCCTAATCGCTTTAGGCGCTTAGATCTCATTATTTATAGTGGAGTTGCCGTTGTCTATTTACTAACGTTTGCTATTTTTCTTGCACCTAACTTTTTCCCACATCACTTCTGGCAGTATACGGTTCAGTTTCTATCTAGAACACCTCTAACCTTGGACCTGTCTTTTACGGCAGGAGGAAATGCTTTAATGATAACTAGTATTTTATACTATGTGGTGCTGTGGTTTACACTAGCAAAACTCTACATGGAAACTCGTCGAGGAGACTAGCTATCAAGATAAACGAGGAGCTATCTCGTGAATAAGAGCATCGTTTAGAGTTCAAAGGTCATGGTCAGCAATAAGATGGAGGAAAATAGACAGACAATTTTAAGGCATTATCATTTGGTAAAATCACTGCTCTTTCTCTTTGAAAAAGCTTCTGTCGTATCACATTTTCGTCAAAATTTGCCTTTTTGTGATACAAATTCATCGTTTTTGTCTTAATTTCTTCCATTTGATGCTGTAATTTCACAAAAACCATGGTTTTACGATGGTATTTCTGCACAATCCTCTTGAAAAGCTATTTTGAATATCACAAAATAGCTAAAATTAGGGGTTTTGTGATATTCTGATGAAAAGAGCTAGATTATGACTCCCTAATTCTATGTCTCCTCTTGAAAAGTCGTCGGTCATTGATAATCGACGACTTTTTATTGATTCTCTTATTTCCGCAACAAGCCAGGTCTTTTTATGGGAATCTCTATCGCCACAGGCGTAGGTACAGAAGTTACGAGCGCAGGTATCATATATTACTGGTAGTGATCGAAATTACGGCAGTCATCAAAAGGGGAGTTGGATATGGCAGATTTATTACGGAATGTAAGTAATGCTCAAGTGAGTAACGCACGGTTTATTCATCAGTTTTTTAGGGATAAGGGGTGGACAAACGAAGCGATTATGGGCATGATGGGTAACATTCATGCGGAGTCAGGTATTGTGGCAGACATTGATGAACGTGGTGGAGGGGGTGGTTATGGCATTGTGCAATGGACGCCAAAATCGAAGTTAGTGGATTGGGCGAAGGGCAAGGGACTTGACCACCGAACGCTAACCGCACAATGCCTGCGGATTCAGTGGGAGCTTGAAAATGGCCATCAATTTTATGCGACGAAGTCTTTTCCTATGAATTTTCGGGAATTTACTAGAAGTACGAAGGATCCTGCTCATTTAGCCATGGCATTTTTATATAATTACGAGCGTCCTTTTAGCCTGAATCAACCAGGTCGAGGACAGCTAGCTTTAGCTTGGTTTGAAAAGTTAGTGATGGGTGGAAGTGGCAACCTCACGTCAGGGAGTAACACGTCAGGACCGACACCAAGTACGTATACGGTGGTGTCGGGAGATACTTTGTCGGGAATTGCTGCTAGATTTGGAACAACAGTTGCTAAGTTGCAGGCGTTGAATGGAATTAAGGATCCGAATTTGATTCATGTCGGTCAAGTATTAAAAATATTAGAAAGCGGTACAGGTGGGTCGACGACTTCTAGTGGGAGTGGTTCGAGCGGAACCCAGACAGCAGCACCAAATAATAATTTATATACGGTAAAAAAGGGGGATACCTTATCAGGGATCGCTTTGAAATTTGGAACCACTGTGGCGAAGCTACAATCGTTGAACAACATTAAAAATCCAAACCTCATTCACGTTGGTCAAGTACTGAAGACAAAGGCAACTACTGCTAGTTCAGGGACGAGTACACCAAGTACGTATACGGTGAAGTCGGGAGATACCTTGTCAGGGATCGCCTTGAAGTACGGAACGACGGTATCGAAATTACAGTCGTTGAATGGCATTAAGGATGCGAACCGGATTTACGTCGGTCAAGTGTTAAAATTGAAGTAAAGATTTAGCTCAAATCGCCCTTGTAATAGAGGATTAACCTTCAATAAATGCCTTATTCTATCTGGAAACAGTTGATCAAAACGACTTTCGACAAAGAGAGTCGTTTTTAACTTGCGTCAGCCAGCCGACATTGATATACTAAAAGTCGACAAAAAATGGTTTTAAAGGTTAGAGGGGGTAACCGAGGAAGAGGAGTTTTAATATGGCACGGGACAAGCAAGCGTACACGCCGATGATACGGCAATATTTAGAGATCAAAGATAATTACGAGGACGCTTTTTTATTTTTCAGGCTCGGCGATTTTTACGAGCTGTTTTTTGAGGATGCCATACTCGCGGCTAAGGAACTTGAAATCACATTAACCGCCCGCTCCTCAACCAACGAGCCGATACCCATGTGTGGGGTGCCTCATCACGCGGCAGACGGTTACATCGACAAGTTAATCGCCAAAGGTTACAAAGTGGCGATTTGTGAGCAAATCGATGATCCGAAGGAAACGAAGGGCATGGTACGGCGTGCGGTGACCAATGTGATTACGCCGGGGACCGTGACACGAGGTCAAGCCATTAGTGAGAAAGAAAATAATTATTTGATTGCTTTGGAAGACGCAGGCGCTGACGTTGCCGTCGCTTACGCCGACCTCTCTACAGGGGAATGCTTTGTGACCTTGGTCGCCACCGCAGAGCTAACCTCAAAATTGGTCGCTTTGGATTCCAAAGAGATTGTAACAGCAACAGACTTCGGCTCATCGGTCTTATCTAATTTAATAGCACTCCGTCAAATGGTGTTGTCCCATGAGGAAAACAATGGGCTGCCTCTGCAATTTGAACATCTAGCGAAAAACGTACTAAACCAAGATTTGTACAGCGCCTTTGGGCGTCTGATTAATTACATTACCAAAACCCAAGAATCCGCCTTACTATCTTTACAAGAAGTCAGACTAACCAATTCAGACGATTACATGCGCCTCGATCATAATTCTCGCACGAACTTAGAGCTGACCCAAACCATTCGCCACAAAACCCGCAAAGGTTCTTTGTTATGGCTTCTTGATCAGACAGAAACCTCCATGGGTTCTCGTCTACTTAAACGCTTTATCGAAAATCCCCTTCGAAACCTAACTCAAATTAACGAGCGCTTGTCTCACGTAGAGGAATTCAAAGATAACCTCATGAATTTGGAAGCTTTCCGCCGTGGGTTAGATGGGGTATATGACCTGGAGCGCCTCATTGGTCGCGTGGCTGCGAAATCGGCTAATGGTCGCGACCTCTTGCAACTGGCCATTTCCCTGGATCGTCTACCAGAACTTGAAAGCTTGCTGGGGCAAATCTCTCCAAAAGCCTTGGCTGGTCGACCTTTTATTAACGTAACTGACGTACCGGAAATGATTCGTTCTGCCATTTTAGAAGACGTGGGCATTCAAATTAAAGAGGGGGGCATCATTAAAGATGGCTACAACCCCCAGCTGGATGAATACCGTCACGTCATGAAAAATGGGAAAGACTGGATACTAGAACTTGAGCAAAAGGAGCGAGAACGTTCCGGTATCAAGTCCCTGAAAATCAAATACAACAAAGTATTTGGTTACCACATTGAAGTGACGGCCTCTAACCTACACCTGGTCACCGAAGACCTAGGTTACGTTAGAAAGCAGACCCTAGCAAACTGTGAACGCTACATTACCACAGAACTTAAAGAAAAAGAAGACATCATCCTAAATGCCAGCGACCGTGCCATTCAACTGGAATACGAATTGTTTACCGACCTTCGCGACCGATTAGAAACTTACGTGGGCATGGTTCAGGAAAATGCCGCCAACGTGGCCTACTTCGATGTGATTGCCAGCTTTGCCTATGTGGCGGCTGAGCACGGTTACGTAAAACCAGTTATGACCACCGAGGGTGTGATTGACATTGTTGGTGGCAGGCATCCCGTTGTGGAGCAGATGTTAGGATCAGAACCGTATGTGGATAACGACTGTGTCATGACCTCGCAATTATCGATGTTTTTAATTACCGGTCCTAACATGGCCGGTAAATCCACCTACATGCGGCAGGTGGCTTTGATTGCCCTAATGGCTCAAATCGGAGCTTTCGTTCCGGCGACGTCGGCAAAACTCCCAGTCTTTGATCAAATCTTTACCCGGATTGGAGCTGGGGACGATTTAACTAGCGGTCATTCCACCTTTATGATGGAAATGATGGAAACCAATTACGCCCTCGGTCACGCCACAGAAAATAGCTTGATTTTACTAGATGAAATTGGACGAGGAACCGCCACCTTTGATGGGATGGCACTGGCTCAAGCTATTATCGAATACATTCACGATAACATTGGGGCCAAAACCTTATTTGCGACCCACTATCACGAGTTGACCAATTTGGAGCAAGAATTGCCAGGACTAGAAAACCTCCACGTCCGGGCGAAGGAACATCATGGAAACTTGATTTTCATGCACAAAGTGAGCCCAGGAGCTAGCGACCGCTCCTACGGGGTTCATGTGGCAAGAATTGCCCAATTACCAGAACTGGTCACCGAGCGAGCGAAAGACTTGCTAGAAAAATTTGAACGGGAAGGAACGCGGAAAGTGGGAGATGCTCATGCTGCTGCCCAACCACCTGTCAGCCAGGAAACTGCCTCTCATCGCTACGACCAGCTAATTACTAAATTGGTGAAGCTTAACGTCAACGAATTGAGCCCAATACAAGCTTTGGTCTTTTTATCGGAACTAAAAGAAGAATTAAACGAGTAAAGTGTCTAAAAAGGCACTTTTTTCATTTTTTTTAACTTTTTTTGAAAAAAAGTGTTGACCGATCAAAATCTTTATGCTATACTTCGTACTATACTTAAAGCACAACGTAATTTGCTTGGCTCGGTAGTGAGTGAGACTCCCCCTAATCTCACTCACTACCGAGCTTTTTTATTGTCTCTTTTTGAAACATTTACATTTGGAAATCTGCTGAAAGTATAGTATAATACTTCTAATAAAGAAACCTTAAATAAAGCAGGTGAAGAGAATGAAGATAATCTTATTAGAAGATGTTAAGGGGAAAGGCAAAAAAGGGGAGGTTAGGGAATTTCCAGCTGGCTATGCCAACTTTTTGATCAAAGGCAAAAAAGGGGTTGAAGCAACCTCTGTAAACTTAGCCAGGCTTGATCGCCAAAAGCAAGAAGATCAAGCTTTTGCAACAGCAAAGTTAGAAGATGCAGTTGCTTTTAAAGAAGTTCTTGAAAAAATAGAAGTGATCATTAAAATGAAAGCTGGCGACAACGGTCGTGTCTTTGGATCCGTGAACTCAAAAGCCATTGCGGATGCTTTCAAAGATCAGCACAACATTACGTTAGATAAACGTAAAATGGAGTTGTCATCGGATATTAAAGGATTAGGAGTGGCACATGTGCCAATTAGTCTGCATTCTGAGGTAAAGGCGACACTAGTTGTTAACGTTGAAGCGTTGTAAGGAGAAACCAGTATTATGGATTTAACGACCACGAGAAATTTACCTCATAATACGGAAGCAGAACAAGCAGTTCTTGGTGCTATGATGCGTAGTCATCAGCAAGTAGATGAGATTAAACTTCGTCTAAAGAGCGAAGATTTTTATCATGGGCAACATCAGTTAATGTATGAAGCCATGCTATCGCTACTTGACCGTCAAACTGCCATTGATTCCACTACCTTAACTTCCATTTTGCACGATTACGGTCGTCTAGAGGAAGTAGGAGGGGCACCTTATGTGTTGGCCGTGTTTGAAAGTGTAACCACACTTGAGCACACTGAACATTATGTGAGCTTAATGATAGAAAAATCTATGGCCCGCAAGGTGATTGGTCGCGCCCATCAATTAATCGACACGGCGTATGACCCAGAAATTCAGGTCGATCGTTTGCTTGACGATGCTCAGCGGTTATTTTCTGATCTAGAGGCCCATAATAAAAATGAGGGTTTCAAAAAGATTGACGATGTATTGAAAAATTACGTAACCAACTTAGAACAACTATCGAAACAAGATGGTGAAATTACAGGCCTTCAAACGGGGTTTGACGCACTTGATAAAATGACTTCAGGTTTACAAAAAAACGATCTGATTATTGTAGCAGCTCGTCCAGCGATGGGTAAAACAGCTTTTGCTTTAAATGTGGCACAGAATGTTGCTAAACTAAACGCTTCAAACGTCGCCATCTTTAGTTTAGAGATGGGTGCCGAGCAATTAGTAGGAAGGTTTTTAAGTGCAGAGGGTCGCATTGATTCTTATAAGCTGCGGACAGGTCAGTTAGATGTTGACGATTGGCGTTCCTTAAAAATTGCAACTGACGTATTAAGTACGGTTAATATTTTTATTGACGATACCCCGGGGATTAAAGTGGGGCAGTTACGTGCTAAATGTCGGGCGTTACACCAGCAACATAAACTAGGGCTTGTGGTGATTGACTATTTGCAGCTCATGCAAGGAAATAGCGGTGGGACAAACCGTCAATTGGAGATTTCGGAAATTTCTAGAACGCTAAAAGAGATCGCCAGAGAGTTTGAAATCCCAGTCATTGCTTTGTCACAGTTATCGCGTCAGGTAGAGTCTCGCGAAGACAAACGCCCAATCATGTCGGATTTACGTGAATCAGGAAGCATTGAGCAAGATGCAGATATTGTCACCTTCTTGTTACGTGAGGATTACTACCGTAAACCAGAAGAGCCAAAAGATAACATGGTTGAAGTGATCTTTGGAAAGCATCGAAATGGGTCAACAGGTTCGATTAAACTTGGATTTAGAGGTGAGCATGCTCGCTTTGAGAACTTGATTTACATGCCAGAAGACAGTGTCCCGCAAGGGTAGCTAACCACAAATTTTATTATAAGACTAACTATTAATTGTCAACATTGAAATCGCAGAAAAGTTAATTAGTGTATTTTGGAGCTCCAGATTCATTTTTTGAAAAGATGGGAAAGAAAACCGCATGACAAAAAAGACAACACGAAGTTGCCAGAATTTTAAATTTGAAAAGTTTATGATTTCGGTATATATAGTTGTCCAGACTTATGCAAGGCAAAAATTAAGCGAACGAGCTTCTTAGTAACATGAGAAATAGCGACATTGTAATGCTTGCCCTCAGCTCGTTTCTTGGCAAGGTAGGCTCCAAAGGTGGGATCCCAATTACAGACGAACT
>JGI24703J35330_11748309_pt1 | contig 13647 bp, 6 predicted proteins | sample TergutNt197P1_FD_35330 | JGI IMG/M metagenome (IMG submission 35330) | reverse complement strand
TTCAATAGAATCATTTTCTTCATACTCATCGTCTTCTACTTCTATACAATCGTCATCGCAGTCGTCTTCATATTCTATTTCAATAGAATCGTCATCGCAGTCGTCTTCATATTCTATTTCAATAGAATCGTCATCGCTACTATTGTCTTCATCTTCTTCTATAGAATCATTTTCTACATACTCATCGTCTTCTACTTCAAATCCTTTATCGATAAAATCATCCTCTTCAACAATATTAACTGCAATTACACTAGGTGTTAACTCTGTTAAAATATTATCTCTATTTTTTCTAAAATAATTAATTACAAGCAACGATGTAATTAAAGTAATTATAATTATGAAAAAAATGGAGTAAAAATTATTTATTTTATTCATACATTAGTCACACACCTTAATACGTTGATACTATTTTTTCCATTTTAATTATTAAAATTCTAATTTTCTTATTGTTTTAGACGTCAAAAAACGACAAAAATAATGAAGACTCTTAAAAATAAAAAAAATATTTATAATTCATTAACTCACTTTTATTATTGACCGTTTTACACAAAAACAGTTGTTTTTTTAATTAACTACGGTCATTACTAGAACAATATTTTTTTGATAAAATAAAACCGATAATGCATTTTAAGCAACTTATATTTTTATGAGTTGATATCTGGGAGGTTATTTTATGAAACTTGAATATAATAAAGTAGAAATAATTGAAACAATTGATAAAATCGTTCACCGTACGATGAAACAAGATATGCAGTGGGATTGGCCAGCGGGTGTCGCGTATTATGGTATTGCGATGGCGTACGAAACGTTAAGAAATGACGAGTATTTGTACTTATTAAAAGATCGTGTTGATGAATTAATGGATCTTGGCGTGCCGCCGCTTAATGTTAACGCTTGCGCGATGGGTCATGCCCTATTAACTTTATACGAGGCTACGGGTGAGGAAAAGTATAAGAAATTGATCGATAAAAAGCTTGACTATCTAACAAACCATGCTCTACGTTTTGGTGATAATGTATTACAACATACAGTTAGTGATAAAGACGACTTCCCTGAGCAGTGTTGGGCTGATACATTATTTATGGCGGCCTTATTTATGTTGCGAGCGGGAAGAATGTTTAATAATGAGGACTTAAAAAAGGACGCTCTTAACCAATATTTCTGGCACATAACATTCTTACAAAACGAAGAAAGTGGATTGTGGTATCACGGTTATACTCATGCAGCGAAAAATCATCTGAGCGGATTCCACTGGGGACGAGCAAACGCATGGGCTGCATACACAATGTCACAAGTTCGCCCGAATCTAAATGAATGGTACTTATATCCAGAAGCGATTGAAGTTTGGGGCAGCCTCGATGAGCAACTAGTGGGAATCAAACCGTATATTAGCGAAAATGGACTAATTAGAACAATTATCAACGACGAAGAATCATACGAAGAAATCTCAGCATCAGCAGGAATTGCGGCAGCGATGCTAGCGGTTAAAAATCCATTATATATCAAATACGTAAACAAAACGCTATCAAGCATTCTTGCAACCATCGACGAATTCGGCAAAGTTAAAAACGTCTCAGGCGGAACAGCGGTAATGAAAGATCGCGACGGTTACATGAACATCACCAAAAAATGGATTCAAGGCTGGGGACAAGGCCTCACATTAGCATTTTTATGCCACTTACTTATTGAAGGAGGCGACGCGTAATGACAAAAGGTGGATTTACACTTCCTGGAGAAACAGGAAAAGAAGAGCTCACGTTACGACTTGCAAAAAAATGGGGTGCTGATGTAATCCGTGATAGCGACGGGACGAAATTATCTGATGACATCATTAACGCGGGATACAAAATTTACTCAACAATCTGTATCGTTCGTGAGCATAACGAATGGGCGAGAAAGCACCCTGATAAATTGCAACAAACATTCTTATCTACACCGCCAGAATTTTCAACTAATAACACGCTTGATGTTGACTTAATGGCTCCATTTTTCGCTGACCAATTCGAAATAAACGACACAGCTGACTCGCTTTTCTATTGGCAAGTATACAACAGAACAACTAATGAATTAGTTAGTGAGTCAGATTGGACTTATAATTCTCAGACAAAAAAAGTAACAATCAACAATGCTGTTCCTTATCAAAACTACACAGTTAGTTTTATCGTTTATCGTATTTGGGAAGAAATTTCGATGTATAATCACACAACAAATAATTGGGATACAGAACATTTAATGCAAATTGATCCTCGTTACAAACAAAATCAAGAATATCTACTTAAATATATGCGTAATTGGTGCGAAGAAAATCCAGATACAGATGTAGTAAGATTTACATCGTTATTTTATAATTTTGTATGGATTTGGGGAAGTGATGAACGAAATCGTCATCAATTTACCGATTGGGCATCATATGATTTTACAGTAAGTGTGCTCGCATTACAACAATTTGAAGAGCGTTATGGATATAAATTGACGGCTGAGGACTTTATTAATAAAGGAAACCGTCAAGTAACACATATACCACCAACAAAACAAAAACTCGATTATATGGAATTTGTTAATGACTTTGTTATCGAATTTGGTAAACAATTAATCGCAATCGTACATGAATACGGAAAAAAAGCTTACGTATTTTATGATGATAACTGGGTTGGCATGGAGCCATATAATGGACGTTTCTACGAATTTGGATTTGATGGTATGATTAAATGTGTGTTCAACGGTTTCGAAGCAAGAATGTGTGCGGCAGTTGATACAGAAATTCATGAAATTCGCCTACACCCTTACCTTTTCCCAGTTGGTCTCGGTGGATTGCCAACATTTATGGAAGGTGGAAATCCAACTCGCGATGCAAAACTTTACTGGAACGCGGTAAGACGAGCGCTACTTCGAGCAAAAATCGACCGAATTGGACTCGGTGGATATTTATCATTAGCTGAGCCATATCCATGTTTTCTCGATTATATCGAAAAAGTTGCGGATGAATCACGATTAATCAGAAGTTTCCATGAAACTGGAAGCCCTTATGTAATAAAAACAAAAGTTGCGGTGCTCACAGCTTGGGGTAAAACGCGAACTTGGACGCTATCTGGACATTTCCACGAAACTCCAGAACACGATTTAATTCACGTAATCGAAAGTCTCTCTGGTTTGCCAGTAGATGTAGATTTTATCGACTTCGAAGATATCAAATCAGGTCGTTTTAATGAGTATGACGTTATTATTAATGCTGGATTTGCAGGTAGCGCATGGAGTGGTGGAGACATTTGGCGCGACGAAGAAATCGTAACAAACTTAACAAAATGGACACACGACGGCGGAATGTTCATCGGTGTCGACGATCCATCAGCAACACCAGGCTACGAAACAACCTTCAGAATGGCTGGAGTACTCGGAGTTGACTATGACACAGGTGCAAAAACGCGACACGGACGCTATGAATTCCAAACAGAAAACCCTCACAACTTAGAAGCAAAAGATGTAACAATTGCTGCTAAATCTAATCTCTACCTAACAGATGGCAAGGCAAACGTTGTTATGAGCGACGGATTAAATCCACTTTTAACTATAAATTCGTTTGGAAAAGGATATGGAGTATACTTTTCGCAATTTAGAACGAATCGTCCAAATACAAAACTTTTACTAGATATTATCCTTTTAAACGAAGAAAACGATGTGCGTGATTTATACATCACTGATAATTACAATACTGAATGTGCGTATTATCCAGAAAGTAAAAAATTAGTAGTTATAAATAATAGCGATACGGTGCAAACTACAAATATCAAAACAAATGTCGGCGAAAAGACGTTCACAGTCGAACCATTTGACACTGTATTCATGGATTTATAAAATATTAAGAAATATCCCACTAATAATGGGATATTTTTCAAATATGGTCGTTTTTTTAGGCAAACAGTGTCCTTATAAAAGGGTTTCATATATGATATACTTGTTGTGTAGTGAGGAGTGATGAGATGTCTGAATATTTTTTAGCAGTAGATATTGGAGCATCGAGTGGTCGCCATATGATTGGTTATCTTGAAGACGGTAAAATCAAGCTTGAGGAAGTTTACAGATTCGAAAATGGGATGTCGATGAGAAATGATAAACTATGTTGGGATTTAGATCATTTATTTAACGAAATTGTTAATGGTTTATCTCATTGTGTGAAAATCGGTAAAAAACCTAGTTATATGGGTATCGATACTTGGGCTGTAGATTTTGTTTTACTTAATGAGTTTGACAAGATAATTGGTGATTCTGTTGGTTATCGTGATTCGCGCACAGATGGTATTGAAGAGCGTGTTTATGAGCGAATTTCTGAGGAGACACTTTATGCAAAAACAGGTATACAAAAGTTAAATTTTAATACGATTTTCCAGTTAATGGCTGTGAAGTCGAAAAATCCTGAACAACTTGAAATGGCGAAAAGTTTTATGATGATTCCTGATTATTTTAACTTTTTACTTACAGGTGTGAAAAAGACGGAATATACAAATGCTACGTCTACAGGTATGATTAATGCAAATGATAAAACTTGGGATAAAGAAATTATTACTGCACTTGGTATTAACGATGAGCTTTTTGGTGAATTGAGTGCTCCAGGAACTGTCGTTGGAAATTTAAGAGCTGAATTGGTTGATAAAATTGGCTTTGATGTTGAGATTTTACTTCCTGCAACTCACGATACGGCATCTGCTGTTGTTGCTGTTCCTAGTAACGAGGACAATGTTTTGTATTTAAGTTCTGGAACATGGAGTTTAATGGGAGTTGAACGTCTTGATACAGATACATCACTTAAAAGCCGTGAATATAATTTCAGCCACGAAGGCGGATATTTATACAGGTACCGATATTTAAAAAATATTATGGGTCTGTGGATGATTCAAGAATTAAAACGCGAACTTGATAATGTTTACTCGTTTGCCGAGCTTTGTCAAATGGCAGCAAATGAGTCGATAACGACAACGCTTGATTGTCAGGATATGAGATTTTTATCTCCTGTTTCGATGATCGATGCGATTCAAGATTTCTGTCGTGAGAAAGATTTACAAGTCCCTGTTACTCCAGGTGAGCTTGCTTCTGTTGTTTATAGAAGTCTCGCAAAATGTTATAAAGAGACCGTTAATGAAATTGAAGAAATGATGAATATCACATATTCAAAAATTCACATTATCGGTGGCGGCTCGAACGCATATTACTTAAATCAATTAACAGCAGATTATACTGGTAAGGAAGTTTTCAGTGGTCCATCTGAAGCAACTGCTATTGGAAACATTGTAGTACAAATGATTACGAAAAAGACGATTAATGATTTAAAAGAAGCCCGCCACATGATTTTTAATTCTTTTGAAATAAATTCGTTTAAAGGAGCTTAAAAAATGATAAATAATAGATATGAACAAGCTAAAGAAATTTACGCAAAATACAATATCGATACCGATATTGCAATCGAGGCTTTGAAAAATATTCCGATTTCGATTCACTGTTGGCAAGGTGATGATGTCGGTGGGTTCGAGCCTGAGGTTGCACTCTCAGGTGGGATTCAGGTTACGGGGAATTATCCTGGTGTTGCGAGGACTCCGCAGGAATTAATGGCCGATATTGATAAAGCGTTAACGTTGATTCCAGGGTATCACCGCATAAATTTACACGCAAGTTACGCAATTTTTGAAGATAATGAATTTGTTGATCGTGATAAACTTGAGCCGAAACACTTTGAAGCATGGGTTGATTTTGCTAAAAAACGTGGTCTCGGTTTGGACTTTAATCCTACATATTTTTCGCATCCGTTATCTGCACACGCAACCTTATCGAGTCAAGATGAAAGTGTTCGTGCATTCTGGATCGAGCATGGTAAACGTTGTGTGAAAATCGCCGAATATTTCGCAGATGAATTGGGAACAGCGACGCTTCTAAATATTTGGATTCCGGATGGCTTAAAGGATACACCAGCTGACCGATTTGCTCCGCGCGCACGTCTTAAGGATTCTCTTGATCAAATAATTGGCGCTGGTTACGATAAGTCTAAGGTAAATATTGCAGTTGAGTCGAAAGTATTTGGTATCGGACTTGAAAGCTATACTGTTGGTAGTCATGAGTTTTATTTAAATTATGCAGCGAAGAATGATATTTTATGCTTACTTGACAGCGGACATTACCATCCCACGGAACTTACGTCGGATAAACTATCATCGTTGTTGCTATTTTCCGACAAAGTCGCTCTTCATGTTACTCGTCCGATTCGTTGGGATTCTGACCATGTTGTCGCGTTTGATGATGAGACGAAAAATATAGCGAAGGAAATTATCCAGCTTGGTGCCAAGAAGTTCTTGATCGGGCTTGATTTCTTCGATGCGAGTATTAATCGTGTTGCTGCGTGGGTTATTGGTGTGCGTAATATGCAGAAAGCCCTATTGAACGGCCTACTTACGCCAAACGATTATTTCGCTGATCTTCAAGATTCTAAAAATTTCACCGAATTACTGGCTCTGCAAGAAGAGTTCAAATTATTCCCAGTTGGTGATGTTTGGGATGAGTTTTGTAGGCAGCTTGATGTTCCTATTAAGGACCAGTGGTTAGAAGTTGTTAAGGATTACGAATTAAATGTATTGCTTCATCGAAAATAAGGAGTGTTTGAACTTGGAATTATTAGAAACTAGTTTTATGAAAGGTTTTATCAGATTAGCAAAAGAAGGCTATAGTAAAAATTGGCACGAACTTAACGGGGGAAATCTTACTTATATAATGACCGATGTTGATATCGCGGAGGCTAAATCGAGCTTTACGACAAACAGAGAATGGACAAATATCGGTGCAATTGTTCAAAAACTTGCGAATTGCTACTTCACGGTGACTGGTAGTGGGAAGTTTTTCGGGAATATCGAGCATGATCCGGTTAATAATATTGGAATTATCGAAATTGATGAAACTGGTGCCAATTATCGTGTGGTATGGGGTCTTGAAAACGATGCCCGTCCTACTAGCGAATTGCCGAGTCATTTACTAAATCATCAAGTTAAGTTATTGACGACTAACGGGAAACATCGTGTTATTTACCATGCTCACCCTAAAAATTTGATCGCTTTGACTTTTGTGTTACCGCTAGAGGATGCTGTTTTTACTCGTGAATTATGGGAAGTTATGACTGAGTGTCCTGTTGTTTTCCCAGAAGGAATCGGTGTTTTAAAATGGATGGTTCCTGGTTCGTTTGAAATCGCGGTTGCGACAAGTGAGTTAATGAAAGATTACAATATCGCTGTATGGGCTCACCACGGATTATTCGTTTCGGGAGCTGACTTTGATAAAGCGTTCGGGTTGATGCACACGGTTGAAAAATCAGCGGACATCTTAGTAAAAATCAAAGCAATGGGTGGAAAGAAGCAAACGATAACAGTCGAAGACTTTAGAACACTCGCAAAAGCGTTTAACGTAAAATTAAACGAAGCAGCACTTTATTAGATAAAAAGTGGAGATTCGCGTTTTATCCGCGAAAACCAAATGCTTGGCTCGTCTGAAATCCTGATTTCAGTGAGAAACTAAATTTGATGTCGAGCGGATGCGAATCGGGACTGGATTCAATAAAAAGTGGAGATTCGCGTTTTATCCGCGAAAACCAAATGCTTGGCTCGTCTGAAATCCTGATTTCAGTGAGAGACTAAATTTGATGTCGAGCGGATGCGAATCGGGACTGGATTCAATAAAAAGTGGAGATTCGCGTTTTATCCGCGAAAACCAAATGCTTGGCTCATCTGAAATCCTGATTTCAGTGAAAGACAAAATTTGATGTCGAGCGGATGCGAATCGGAACTGGATTCAATAAAAAGTGGAGATTCGCGTACAAACTTTTGTAGAAATCTAGAAGGGGGGATTTATTGCCGTAGGCAATAGATGTACCCCAAGAGATTATCAAAAAAGTTGCGAAACGGAACTGGATTCAATAAAAAGTGGAGATTAGCGTGCAAACTTTTGTAGAAATCTAGAAGGCGGGATTTATTGCTGCTGGCAATAGATGTACACCAAGAGATTGTCAAAAAAGTTGCGAAACGGAACTGGATTCGATAAAAAGTGGAGATTCGCCTACAAACTTTTGTAGAAATCTAGAAGGGGGGATTTATTGCCGTAGGCAATAGATGTACCCCAAGAGATTATCAAAAAAGTTGCGAATCGGAACTGGATTAAAAAAATAAAAATTATATTGGGAGGCATTATTTATGGCAACAAGATATTTCTTCGTACCACAGATTAATTTATTAGGATCAGGTTGTGTTAATGATTTTGCAGCGGAGGTTTTGGCGTTAGGATATAAAAAGGCGCTCGTTGTGAGTGATAAGGTTTTAGACGGGTTAGGTATTGTTTCGAAAGTTACTTCTCAGTTAAATAAGGCTGGGATTCCGTTCGAGTTATACACAGATGTTAGTGAGAATCCAACGTGTGCACAAGTTCATACCGGTCTTGATAAGCTTAATGATGCTGGTTGTGATTTTATTATTTCTATCGGTGGTGGGTCGCCTCAAGATTGTGCTTCGGCGATTGCAGTTCTTGCTACAAATGGTGGAAATATTCGTGATTATGAGGGAATTCATATGTCAAAATGTGCGTGTTTACCTGTTGTTGCGATTAACACGACGGCTGGAACTTCGGCTGAGGTAACAATTAATTACGTAATTACAGATGAGGACCGTGGCGTGAAAATGGTTATGGTTGATAAAAATAGTATTGCAAAAATGAGCGTAAGTGACCCTGATTTAATGGTTGGAAAGCCTGCTGCGTTAACAGCGGCTGTTGGAATCGATTTATTAACTCACGCAATTGAGTGTTTAGTAACTCCAGGTTCATTTGCGGTTACTGAGCCAATGGCATTAAAAGCTACACAAATTGTTTTTGATTATCTAGAGCGTGCTGTTAAAGATGGAAGTGATATTGAGGCGCGTGAGCAGTTATCATATGCTAACTTCTTAGTTGGAATGGCGTTTAGTAATGCTGGACTTGGATTTGTACACGCGATGGCGCACCAACTTGGCGGGATTTATGATTTACCTCATGGTGTTTGTAACGCAATGTTATTACCTGTTGTACAAAAGGAAAACTCAAAGCATTGTCCAGAAAGATTTGTTGTTATTGCGAAGCATTTAGGATTCGAAGGTGAAGAAGCTGATGCAGCAGACTTCGTAATTGAAAAAATTGTAACTTTATCGAATGCGGTTGGAATTCCTAAGTCGCTAAAAGACCTTGGAATCGAAAATCCTGACCTTGAGCGATTAGCAGATGCGGCACTAGTTGATGTATGTGCTGGTGGAAATCCGTTTGCTCCTACGAAAGTGGAAACAATCGCGATGTTTAAAACAATTGTATAAATAAACCGAATTGACACTAAATAGATGATATGTTCATTTATTAGTGTCTTTTTTTTTGCGATTTACGATTCCATATGTTGCCGTTTTTGTTAGATCAGAGAAATTAGCGTCAAAGTAAAAAAGCACCGTATTTCTAAAACATTTTGCGTTCTAGAATTACAGTGCTTTGAATTTGAACTCAGAATTATTTGCTAATGGGACTTCTGAGTTATTGAATTATGGGTAGATAATTAGTCCACAATTCTTATTTCTCGTATTTGTGTATTTCCTTGTGTATTTACGAATACTCGGTAAGGTCCTACTTCATACGTTCCTGATCCATTGTTTCGGATGACAATCATTTCTGTGTAAATATTTGTTTCTCCGTTTGATAATGTTTGTGTTACTGTTACTGTTAATTCGTTTGTGTTTCCCGGTGTTTGACGAACTGATGCTGTTGGGATTGATTCTACGACGTAAACTTCTGTTTCGTATGTTGCGTCTATTACAGTAACCATACGTGCGTTAATCCACTGTAATCCATTTCCTAAATCAACTACTACCCAAGTTCCATTATCGTGTTCAACTACATTTGTTACAACGTGTTCTGTACCACGAAGTTCAACTGGTAATCCTGTTGCGTCGTCATTGATGCGGATATCATCACCAATATTTACCTCAGGTGCAAGTCTTACCATCGTTGGGTTAATCCACTGACTATGAACGCCTGGTCCACCAATATCAGTTCCTTCGATAACGATCCATCCTGTTGCGTGTACTAATGTAATAGTTTGAATTGTACTACGTAATGAAACTGGAACTCCTGTTGCTGTACTTAAGATAAAGATTCTATCCCCAACATTAAATACGTCTGGTGCATTTTCATCAACTACGAATACCGCTCTTACAGTTACGTAAGAATTTGGCATTATGAATGATGCATGCTTAGAATAAATGTTTGGTAAGAATTCAACGGCAACTTGTCCGTATACTTGCTCCCAATGACTGAATCTATAACCAGCTAATGGAACGTTTGCGAAGATTTCTATCTCTTCACCTGAGTAAATTCTTCTACCAGCTAAATTGTTAGTATCTCCTAAATAACGGTCTGACCAACGTCCACCTTTGATACGCGCGATCATTAATTGTGGAGAAGGTGTTACCTCTACTTCCGGTGCGTTTGTTAATCGTAGATTTGCTACTGGAAGTAGTCTTTGATCAACGCGATACTGTACCGTATGTCCTAAGTAGAATCCTAAATGAGGAGGTTGGTTATATACGTTGTTTTGCCAGTTAATTGCTAGACGGTAAGCTGGGTCGTGCATTAGCGTGTAGATTACATTGTCCGTTGGAATATCAGTAATGTAGATACGTAATGCTGTATGACAGCTTGTTCCAACAAGGACTTCTTCACGCCAGTCACCTAAGATATCAGCTTGTAGACCAGGGTTGGCTTTTGTTCCATTATTTGATGTTGTTCCGTAGAACGTGATAATATCATAATGAACAGCTGTATTTGTTTCGAAATTGAAATTACGAAGACCAGATACTGTTAATGGTTGACGTGGTAAGCTATCTAAGAATTGACGATATAGACTTCCTGTCCACCAAATCATATGGTTAACTGGAATTTCACCATCACCATACCCCATTGTTCCTTCTTGAATTATCGTAATTTGCTCTCCAGTTACAATATTGTGAACCGTTGAGTCTGATGACCATACTTCAAATCCTGGTAACGGTGTAATACTTCCAGCAGCTGCGCGTCCTACGTCATTTGAATCTGCATCGTATGAGAATATTGGACGACCTGTAACAGCTGATGATAACGTTAAGTTGTCTGGTCCTGGAGCTTCTTGAGGATTTAACATATAAACCTCATTAGAGTCTGGACGCATTACTGAAACGTGAAGTGCATCTCCGTGAGTTTGACGCAATGTTCCTCTTGTTCCGTTTGCTGCTACTGCGATTTCACCGCGGTGGTTTAATACAAATGATCCTAAGATAACAGAGTCGTATCCTGAACCATCAACGTGGTGAACTGACAATTGGTGGTTTCCTAAGATAAATTGATGCGGGAACCAATCCCAGTAATGGAATTCCCAAATTGTTTCTAGATTTCCGTCAATCAACTGCATAGCAACAACGTGGTGTGGTCCGTAGTGCTGACGTCCTTCAATAATTGTTGGATAAGGTACAGCTCCTGGTACTCCACCTTTTGGCATATACGCTAATCCACCTAAGAAACGGTCAGAACGGTTTTGGTTATTATCTCCCCAGCGTCCACGGCGAATTCCATATGGTGCGAAATATTCGATTGTGTCAATTGGTAAGCCAGTTAATCCGTCAAATACTGTGAAGAATTCTGGTCCATTGTTTATACGACCTGTTGCTGATGTGTTTGCAATTCCTGTAACCGGGTTAGTAGTTCCACCAATCCAAACGTTGTCCGGATGAGAATCGACATTTCCGACGTAGAATCCGCGCTCAAAGTCGATAATTGCGTTATAATCTATTGTTGTAGTTGGGTTAGTTGTAGGATTTCCACCGATTACATAAACTGGCGCTCCTCCATCAAGCGTTTCACGAACGATTCCATCCGCATCTGGTAAATAAACGCGCGTTCCATCTGCTGTTTTAACCGCAAATTGTGCACTTTCACCTTGATTCATATTATAGAAAGAGAATGGTAAATGATGAGCAGACGAAGAAATATTTATTCCTAAGTTAATTCTCCATAATAATTCACCTTCTAGCGTATATAAATCGAAAATAGTTTCTCCTGTATGGCGAGCAGCTAGACCTGGATCTTGTTGTTGAGAAGGATACCATTTTACAAGAATCTCGTAACGACCGTTTCCAGTTACATCTGCAACAGACATATCGTTAATGTAATAATGAATATCTGGTGTTGATTCTGGTGCACCAAATGCGACTGCAGGATTTGTACGTGTCGTTGGACGTTGTAGTTGAATTTCTAAGAAGTTTTCCTCAAGTGATACTACTGCCGGAGACATTTCACCTGTTTGAATTACCTCAACACGGTACGCATCTCCTGGAATTCCATCGAAGTCAACAAAGTTTAATGTCGTAATTGGAGCATCGTTTAACGGAGTAATATCATCGTTTCTGAATACGTTAAACGTTAAGAAGTCTAAATATTCAGTTGCTAAAATACGCCACTGGATTAAGTTTCCTTCTCCCCCATTTACAGGTACAGCTACAACTCCACGATCGAGCCATTCGGCAGTACGTGGTGCGTTAGTTAATGGTGCACCTAAACGATTTTCTACAAAGATTTCTGGTACGATTAACATACGGTTATACGCTTCTTCGTTATCGATTATTGTAGCAGCAAATGTGTAAACGCCTGTCCAGTCTTGATTCCATTCCATTGCTGGATTTTCATTTAGACGATGCCAAGGAACTTCAGTAACATTCCACTCCACCTCAACTTCAACAATTTCTCCAGAAGCAACTTCTACATCCATAGTAGTCGGTAATCCGATTTCTTCTACAGTTGGTGTTTCATTGTTTAAAACTGTAATAAACCAGTTTTGCCAGAATGTAGCATCTTCAGAAATGTTCTCTGGTACCGGTGGAAGTCCTAAGATTGCCGGTGGAACGATTCCTACAATTGTATCAAATGTATGATATTGACTAAAGAAGAATAAGTTGTCAAATCCGTTTCCTGTGAAGTTCAAGTTGTTAGCTGCAGTACGGTGACCTTGCATTTCAAAACGAACAAGTTCTGTTGCATTTATCGGAATAGTATGTTCTTCAATTACAACATCACTTCCACGCTCAACAACAGTAACAGTTGCTTCTTGCTCATCAAAGTTTACGTTAATTCCAATTGTAAACCAGCGGTTATGCCAACCTGGAAGAGACATTAAATTTTCAAATAGTGCGAACTCTTCATGGTCAAAAATGTACATATTACGTCCACCCATTGGTAAACCAGCGAATGCCCCAATAGCACGGTTATTAGTTGTACTAGAGTCTGATGTACGACCCATTCGAAGAGATAACACAGGGACATTATCAGCATCAATAATTCTTACATCATAAACATTTTGATCTTCGTGGCTAGCAGGATTTCTATTTCCTACTTCCCCCGGACGCCAATCGAAAGTTACAAACGAAGCAGACCCTTGAATTTCTTCTGGTAATGTACGTTGTGTGTTTCGTCCACCAGATTGCCCAACTACGTTCCACTGCATAAAGTGGTTAATCGGGTTTCCAGCCTCGTCTAGTTCAGATACTGAATTTCTCCAAGTACCTGTTCCTGTTCCAGAACCTCCAGTGA